>Ga0137433_1000013_pt1 | contig 101040 bp, 83 predicted proteins | sample EasRivERMZT840_2_FD_102335 | JGI IMG/M metagenome (GOLD analysis project Ga0137433, IMG submission 102335) | Soil microbial communities from meander-bound floodplain in the East River, Colorado, USA - East River MetaG ERMZT840_2 | ecosystem: Environmental > Terrestrial > Soil > Floodplain ...
CATCCTGGCGGCCGTCATTACCGCAGTGCGAAACATCGCCGACCGGACGCGCAGAACCGACCACATCGATCTCGCGACGACCCGCAGCAGCCAGATCACGACTTTTTCAGAGGGCAGTTAGGCAGCGACTTCACTGCGTCGTACCCGAAGATCCTTGTCCCGAGCCCCCAGAGCGTGGTTTGACGCACAACTTGAGAGCCCGGATCGGAACGAGAAGAGGAGACTCCGCCTTCAGCGGAAGAACATCCATGAGCGAGCCCTTGGCGAGTATTCGTATGAGTTGCTGGCCGATCTCGTCCACCACCGCCTTGACGTCGCATCCTGGACGAAGTTCGACGACGAGAACCTGAGCAGGCGACTTCATCGCCGTTGGAATAAACATCTGCGGCACGTGCGCCTCAATCACGCGATCGTCGCTGGCGATGAAGCCACGAATTGCCTGCACAACTTCTTCTGGCAATGGACGCGCGGGCGCGCCGATTTGGATCTGCGACCCCTTCGCGATCCGGACCTCGTCCGCCATGAAAACTGCTCCGTCGTCTGCCTAACTTGATTTCGACAGGATACATCCATGTCTATCACCCCGGGCCGTGGATGGGTACCCACGGATCCTTGCGTAGCGGAGTTCGGGGAGGATCGGTCGGGAGGAGGTCCAGGGGCTGCGGATGGCGCGCGGGCCGCGGTTCAGGACGTGGGTGGGGATGATCGTCGACGCGAGGTCGTGGTGGTCGCGGAGCGCCGAGGCGGACTTAACGGATGAACCGCGCCGCCCAGCTCCGGACGACGCGGCCGTTCAGGACGTGGAAGCGCCGGATCTTCTCGAGGGTCCGGGAGGAGAAGGTCGAGAGAGGCAAGTGCACGACGTGCCGGCCCAGGACCTGGGCGGTCGCCACGACTTCGGGAGACGGAGGCTTGGCGGCGACGTAGGCGACGAAGTGCTCCTTTGCGTGATAGAGCGCCGCCAACAACAGGCGCTCGGACGGCCGGCGCGCCTTCTCGAACTTCAGGTCCTCCCAGATGTCGGGGATGCCGACGGGGGGGTAGAGGAACATGCAACCGCCGTAGCGGCTGCGGCCGATGGCGGGGCCGACCATGTCCTGCAGGAAGTCGGTGGCGTAGAAGGCGAGGGTCGATTCCTGTTTGTGTTCGGCCATCCAGGTCATGCGCAGGGGGAAGCGGGTGCCGTCGTCGTCCTCCTCGAAGATGATCACGACGGCGCCGACCTTGCCGGGGACGCGCGGCTCGACCTTCACGTGGATCTTGCCGATGGGCAGGTCGCGCAGGGTTTCGCGGATCGCGAGGCCGTCCTTGAGCGAGCTCTGGAATTCCTCGGTCCGGATCTGATCGATGCCGGCCAGGGAGAGGGTCCGGCTCGAGACGTAGGCGCGCAGGTTCTCGATGATCACGTCTTCGGGGGGCCAGGAGCAGCTGGCGTGGGGGTTCCAGACGGAGCGCCAGAGCTCGCGATTCACCTTGGGCGGCTTGTCGATGAGTTTCACGCGCCGCAACGTCCGCCAGTCGCCGGGGGCGCGTGACGTGATGCGCGTGATCTCGTCGCCGATGCGGGCGCGCTCGCCGGTCGCTTCGAAGAGGAGGTCGGTCGGCCCGTCGAAGGGCGATTCGGGATCGGGCTCGGTCGGCGCCGGCTTCTCCTTCTCGCCGCCGAGGTCCTTGAAGGGATCCGCGGCCGCCATCTCCTTCGCCGCCTCCTTGTCCTCGGGAGGCGCGTTCGGGGGGTAGGTCGCGGCGGTGTTCAGCATCGCCAAGGCGAAATCGTTCCCGATGACGCCCTTGGCGGCGACGACCAGCGCGTAGAGATCGGGCGCCAGCCGATGGCGCGAGACGGTCAGCTTCCGCAAGTAATCGAGCAGCGTCGACAGCGCCGACGGCGTCGGGATCTCGAGCGTCTCCTTCTCCGTCGCGAGGTAGTGCGCGCGCGTCGCGAGCAGCAGCTCCTTCACGGCGAGGATCGTGTCGTGCCGCCCGATCTCGAAGGAACTCCGGTGGCGCTCCCACGACCACGTCACGAACGGGATCTCTCCCAGCATATGATAAAGCGACTGCTCGTGCACGGTGATGACCGCGACGGCGTCGAGGTCAGGGCCGCGTCCGGTATGGAGCGCGCCGCTGCCTTGCTCGAGGTGCTCGCGGATGCGCTCCCAATGGGCCATGCCGCACAGGAAGAGGACGTCGCCGCGCCCCTCGCTCGCGCGCGCGAGCTCGGCGATGCGCGCCGCCATGTGGCGCTCGCGCACGACGTCCTCCGGCGTCGGCGGGTGGTGCACGCGGATGGTCGGGAGCGCGGCGTCGTAGTAGCCGTCGATCCCGATCGTCAGCAGCGCGTGCGGGTCGGGCATGACGAAGCGCCGCCCCGCGAAGTTCTCGACCTCGGCGTCGACGTAGTGCACCGGCACGCGCTCGCCGCGCGCGATGCGCAGCCCCTCGACCACCGCGTCGCACGGATCGATCGGGACGTACCACGCCTGCGTGTCGGTCGCCGCCTCGACCTCGTCGTCCCGCTGTTCCCGCTCCGGAGACCACGACGACGCGCCGCTCTCGGGCAGCAGCCATTCGCGGTAGAGCACGGCGGAGACGCGCGGGAGCTGTCCGAGGGCGCGCTCGACCGCGCCGCGCAGGCTCGGCGGCAGCTCGACCGCCAGCGCGGCGTGGCGCTTCGACAGCATCCGCTCGCGCACCGCGACCGCGAAGGCGACCCGCCCGTGCACGAGCGGGATCACCTCGACGTTCTTCCAGCGGAGCTTGGAGGGAGGGGGCGGCGGCGACATCGCGGCCTCGCGGCTCAGCGCGCGGTCCCTTCTTCGGGCGCGTCGTCCTCGTCGTCGTCGTCCTCCTCGCCCTCCTCCTCCTCCTCGAGGTCCTCCTCGGTGGTCATGAAGTCGCCGAGCTTCTTCATGTCCTTGGGGAAGAAGAGGCCGCTCGCGCGCTCCTCGAAGTTCTCGGCGCCCTCGCCGAGGATCTGCGTCACCGCCTTGTGGAAGGCGGCCTCGATCGACTCGCCGCGCGCATTCTCGAGCTTGAGCGCGTAGCGCATGATGTTGATGCCGTCGCGCGTCGAGTAATTGAGGTTGTGGCGGTGCGCCTGCTGCAGGAAATTGACGGTCAGCTCGAGCAGGTTCGCCGGCGCGAAGTCGACGTTGTATTTCAGGATCTCGAGCTCCTCGTCCTTCTCGGGGAAGTCGACGAAGACGAGCGGCTGGATGCGGCTCACCATGTATTCGGGCACTTCGTAGGTCGACGCGTCGTCGTTCATCGTGACGCAGCAGCGGAAGTCGTCGTGCGCGGGGATGCGCACGCCCGCGACGATGCTCTCGACGTAGCGGCGGTGGTCCAGCAGCGGCGCGAGCGACGCCCACGACTTCTCGGGCATCCGGTTGGCCTCGTCGAGGATCGCGACGCCGCCCTCGATCATGGCGCTCACGAGCGGCGAGGCGTGGTAGCTGATCTTGCCCGCGCCCGACAGGACCGGCGTGACCAGCAGGTCCTCGGGCCGCGTGTCGGTCGTGCACTGGTAGATGAAGACCGGCTTGCCGATCGCCTGCGCCGCGGCCTGCGCGAGCGTCGTCTTGCCCATCCCCGGCTTGCCGATCAGCCGCGGCGTGAGCGGCAGGTCGTCCTTCGTGATGCGCGTCCAGCAGGCGAGGATCTGCTCGAGCAGCTCCTCCTGGCCGATCCAGGACACCTGCTTCGAGACAGGCTCCGACAGCACGAGCGAGAGGTCGCCGATCGTGTGGGTGCGCATGGAGCGGGACTCTAGCGCCGCGCGCGCGGTCCGCAGGACGCCGCCGTTCTGGCAAGATCGCGCCGCCATTCCCAGGGGGGTCGCCGCGTCCATGTCCGGCTTCCGGCTGCTGCTCGCCCAGGTCGCGTCGATCTTGCTGGTCGCCCGTGTCGTCGGGTGGCTGTTCGGCCGCATCGGCCAGCCGCGCGTGATCGGCGAGATGGTCGCGGGGATCCTGCTCGGGCCGTCGCTGCTCGGGTGGCTCGCGCCCGCCTTATCGCACGCGCTCTTCCCGCCGGAGAGCCTCGGCTTCCTCGAGTCGCTGAGCCAGGTCGGGCTCCTGCTGTTCATGTTCCTGGTCGGGCTCGAGCTCGATCCGAAGCAGCTGCGTGAATCGGGCCGCGCCGCGCTCGCGATCAGCCTCGCGAGCATCGCGCTCCCCTTCGCGCTCGGCTGGCTGCTCGCGACCTGGCTCCACCCGCGCGTCGCCGGCCCGGGCGTGCCGCTCCTCGGCTTCGCGCTCTTCATGAGCGTCGCGATGAGCATCACGGCGTTCCCGGTGCTCGCGCGCATCCTTACGGAGCGCGGGCTGCTGCGCTCGAAGGTGGGCGTCGTGGCGATCACCTGCGCGGCGGTCGACGACGTGGCGGCGTGGACGATGCTCGCGGCGATCGTCGTGCTGATCCGCGCGACCGAGCTCGCGCTGCCGTGGTGGCTCGCGCTGCTCGGGCTCGCCGCGTTCGCGCTCGTGATGTTGACGATCGTGCGGCGCGGCGCGCGCCGCTTCGCCGCCGACTTCGAGCGCCGGGGCGGCGCGCTCTCCCACGGGAGCCTCGCCTGGATCCTCCTGCTCGCGCTCGCGTCGGCGTGGGTGACCGAGTCGCTCGGCGTGCACGCCGTCTTCGGGGCATTCCTCGCCGGCATCGTCATGCCGCGCCACGAGGGGCTTTCGAAGGAGATCTGGAAGCGGTTCGAGTCGGTGACCGTCGTGCTGCTGCTGCCGGTCTATTTCGCCTTCACCGGGCTGCGTTCGAGCTTCGGCCTCGCCGCGGGCGGCTCGATGGCGCTCTACACGCTGCTCATCATCGTGGTCGCGATCGCCGGCAAGTGGGGCGGCGCGCTCGCCGCCGCGCGCTGCACCGGTCTCTCCTGGCGCGAGTCGGCCGCCGTCGGCCTCCTCATGAACACCCGCGGCCTCGTCGAGCTGATCATCCTCAACATCGGCCTCGACCTCGGGATCCTCTCGCCCGCGCTCTTCTCCGCGATGGTGCTGATGGCGCTGGTGACGACGTTCATGACGTCGCCGCTGCTGCGCTGGATCCTGCCGCGCCGGAGCGACACGCCCTCTTTGTAGAAACCGAAGAGGCGTTGCGCAGTGCATCCCGAACACGCCGCGCGCCGTTTCGCGGCGCAAGACGGTTCCCCGTTTGCGTGCGAGCCCGCGCGCCTTGCGCTGCGCGCGTCGCTAGGACCGCCGCTCCATCACGCGCGTTTTCGTCGATCCTGTCCTGGGGAAACGCAATGCGTCGTGATCCGTGCAAGCTCGCGCTCGTCGCTTCCATCGTCGCGTCGCTCGTCGCGACCGGCTGCAATCGATCGAGCAACTCTCACGAGTCCACCGAGAGCGTCGCCGGGCCGCCGGTCGATGGCGGCGGCGGCGACGACGGCGGACTGGGCGGAGGCGATGACGGCGGAGCCGGAGGCGGCAACGGCAACGACGCCGGCAACGGCAACGATGCGCCGGTGCCGGAGCCCGCGACGCTGCTGCTGCTCGGCGGCGGGATCGCCGGCATCGCGCTGCTGCGCCGCCGGCGGCGCGCGCAGCCGTCCGCATGACGGTCAGTGCGTCGGCGCGCGCTTCTTGATCGCGCGGAGGTACGCGCGCAGCTCGGGCAGCGTGATCACCCCGTCCGAGACGATCTCGTAGAGGAGCAGCTGCACGATCGTGCTGCCCGGATCGTGCGGCGAACGGTCGAGCCAGCCCCGGACCTCCGCCGCGAGGCGGTCGCGCTCGGCCGCGAGCGCGAAGTTCCAGAGCTCCGTGGTCGCCTTCGCGACGTGGCCGCGCGCGTCGGTCACCGTCGCGGTGACGGTCGCGTGGACGAGGTGCGACGCGTACTCGGGCGGGATCGACAGGTGGAGCGTCCCCTGCGGCGTCCGGCCGGTGCGCTTGGAGATGACGACCGCGGGTGAGGTCGAATCGGCGGCTCCCTTTCCGTCGTCCTCGCGCGTCGCGATCTTCGTCCCCGGATCGAAGCAGGTGAGGTTGACGTCCCACTCGACGCGCGCGGTCGCGAGCGCCTCGCGCGACGCGAGCTGCTGTTCGGCCGTCGCGTCTTCGAGGTGCACCTTCCCCCGTTCTTCGGGCCCGAGCTCGAAGTTCGCGGTGATCTCCCACTCCGTGACGGCGCTCAGCAGGGCCGCGGGCGGCGGCGCGAGGTCGGGCTGCTCGAGCGTCTTGGCGACCTGGTACCACGCGCAGGTCACGGCGTCGGTGCGGACGGTCGGCGCGGCGTCGAGCCACGCGTAGAACGCCGGCTTTTCGCCTTTCGCGCTCTCGCGCACGGTCGGGCGGCTCGGGATCGGGCGGTCGCGCAACGGCCGCGGCACGCCGCCGTTGCGGATCACGGCGAGGAAGTGGAAGCCGCTGGCGTCGTCGGGCTCGTCGACGCCCACCCACGTCGCCACTTCGAGGAAGCCGCGGATCGCGCCGTCTTCGGTGCGGCAGAGATCGGCGACGCGCACGACGGTGTCCTTCTCGTCGGCGACCTCGGACGCCCGCAGGATCTCGCGTCCGTCGACGACCAGCCGATGGACCGCGCCGTCGTCCATGTCCCACTTCGGCGTCGGCAGCACGGCGAGCTTCACCTGCGGCACGATCCAGAATTGGGCAGCCGGCTCGTTCGCGAGCACCTCGAACGCGATGCGGTACTGCGCGTGGATCGGCCCCTTCGCCCAGGGCCGCCAGCCCGCCGGCTCGGGACGGCCGTCGAAGTCGAAGTAGTCGCGCTGGCGGAAGCGGTTGCGGTCGACGTCGTACTCGTTGATCGCGTCCTGCATCACGAGCAGCCAGAAGATCGCGTCGCGCGGGCCGAGCGACTCGCGCCACCAGCTCATCTCGAGCGGGTGGATCTCCGGGATCGCGGCGTCGGAGCTGTGATCGGGGTTTCGATCGCCCACCCACGGCCCGAACGCGCCGAGCTTCCCCTCCTCCATATGAGGAAGCTGCGCCTGCCAGAAGCCCGCGCGGTCGGGGAAGCTCGGCACGGGCGCGATCTCGCAGTGGATGCGCGGCACGCCCTCGCCGAGGTCGACGTCGCTCCAGCGCTGCAGCACCTCTTCGATCCGCTCCTGCGACGCGCTCGCCGGGTCGACGTGCACGTCGAGGTCCCAGTCGAAGTCGTCGGTCGTGTTCCAGTGGATGCCCTCGCGCGGGAGCGCGCCGACGATCGCCGCCTTGAAGCCGTCGACCGGGTACCAGACGTCGGTGTGGTCGTGCCAGCCGCCGCCGCGCTCCGCCTTGCCGACGCCGAGCTCGACGAATTCGGGCGTCGTCGCGTCGACCTCGAGGAAGTCGCGCACGATCCGGTCCCACGCCGCGTCGGCGTCGGCGCTGCAGGCCGGGATCTGCGCCGACGTGAGCACGAGGTCGACCGGCAGCGCGCAGCCGGAGACGGCGAGCGCGACGCAGACGAATGCGACGAACGGCGAGCGCTTCGTGATTCGCACGGCAGGTTCCCCACTTCTCGACGTCGATGGGTGCGACGTCCTGCGGGACGATACGGTGGCGCCTGCCCGATGCACCTCCCACGCACGCAGGAGGCTCCCGTGGACGCGAAGAAGTTCCGGCTCGACGAAGGGGTCGCGCTCCTCGAGCGCACACCGGCGACGCTCGATGCGCTGCTGCGCGGGATGCCGGAGCCGTGGCTCGTGTGCGACGAAGGCCCCGAGACGTGGAGCCCCTACGTCGTCGTCGGCCACCTGATCCACGGCGAGAAGACCGACTGGATCCCGCGCGCGCGCCGCATCCTCGACGACGGCGAGAAGAAGGCGTTCGATCCGTTCGACCGCTTCGCGCAGCTGCGCGATTCGAAGGGGAAGGCGCTCGCGGAGCTGCTGGACGAATTCTCGATCCTGCGCCGGAAGGGCCTCGATGAGTTGGCGGCGCTGAAGCTGACCGAGAGCGATCTGGAGAAGCGCGGCCGCCATCCCGAGCTCGGCGCGGTCACGCTGGGTGAACTGCTCGCGACGTGGGTCGTGCACGACCTCGACCACGTCCAGCAGATCGCGCGCGTCATGGCGAAGCGGTGGGGCGACGCGTGCGGGCCGTGGAAGGTGTACCTGCGCGTGGTGCGCGAGCCCGCGAAGCTGCCGTGAGTCGGTGCGCCGCGTCGGTTCGCGGTGCTCCGGTCGCGGTCACTTCGCTTTCGCGCGCCGCGTGTGCTCCTGGATCAGGGACTGGCACACTTCGTCGGTCGCGCGCTGACCGGTGGTCCCGACCCGGTTGGTGGTCGCGAGCACGCCGAAGCCGGCGTTCGGCGCGAGCCACGTCACGCAGTACCAGATCGTGTTGCTGCCGCTGTGCGTCAGCACCTTGCCGTCGCCGCCGGCCCAGTCGCGCTGCCCGACCAACCAGCCCATCGCGTACTTGTCGTCCGGCGCGTCCCAAGCCGTCTGCAGCTTCGCGAACGTCTCCTTCTCGAGCGTCACCTCGCCGACCTTCACGTCGCCCTTCGCCCCTTTCAGGTGGAGCGCGAGGTACTTCGCCCAGTCGCCGAGCGACGCGTGCACGCGCCCGCCCGGCCCGATCGCCGGCGGGTTGTCGGCGCGCGGTCCCGGCTCGACCGCCGTGCCGTCCGCGCGGTGGCCGCGGATCGCGTCGATCGCTCCGCCCTCGTCCTGCTCGCCCGGCGCCCCGAACCCCGCCGTCGTCATCCCGAGCGGATCGAACAGCCAGTCGATCATCAGCGTCTCGTACGACTCCTTCATCACCACCTCGGCCACGTAGCCCGCGATCGAGACGCCGAAGTTGCTGTACGTGTATTTGGTTCCGGGCGCGTGGATCGGCGGCCACGACAGGATCGCCTTCGCCATGCGCGCCCGCTGCTGCGTCGGCGTCTCCTTCTCCCCCGCCGTCCAGAAGCTCGTCCAGAGTCCGTCCCGCGTCGCGTCGTTCGGCACGCCCGCCCGATGCGTCAGCAGCTGCACCAGCGTCACCTTCTTGTACGCCTCGTCCATCGTCGCCGCGCACTCCGGCAGCAGCTTCTCGAGCGGCGTCTCCCACGACAGCTTCCCCGCCTCCACCAGCAGCGCGATCAACGTCGCCGTCATCGACTTCGTGCACGACCCCAGGTGCCACGCGTCGTCGAGCTCGACCTCTTCCGGATGCCCGTTCGCGCGAATACCGGTCACCCACGCGTCTTCGAGGCCGTCCGTCGTGACGATCGCGCCGCCGAGAGCCGGCAGCTTCGCCTTGACGCGGATCGCTTCGAGCTGCTGCTCGACCGGGTCGACTTCCTGCGTCGCCGGCGCAGTCGGGGATGCATCGGTCTGGACGACGAACGCGGCGACGACGACGAACGCGGCGAAGACCATCGCGGGAGCTCCCTCAATCCGTGAGGATGGTGAGCTCCGCATCATGCACTCCGTCGAGGGTGACTTCTGCGGTCCAGGTCGGGCGAGCGCCTCCCGCGGAACTGTGCAGCGTCACGCGGAAGCGCCCCGGCCCCAGACCGCGGATCACGGGGTCGAACGGCTTCTCCTTCGACTCCTGCAGCGATGAACGGCGCATGTAGGCGATCCCGTCGAGCCTCTCCGCGACCGCGAGCACGCTCGGCGGCGCGAACGGCGGCGTCGTCCGCGCGTGGATCGTGAGCGCCGAGCCGCGCGTGAACCGGATCACGCCGAGATCCCGCGGTGTCCCGTCGAACGCGACCGAATCGAGCTCGACGGGCGCCGCGACGACTGGATCGATCAGGACGCGCCGCTCTCCCGCCGGCGGCGGCGCCATCACGAACGCCTCGCCCTTTCGGAGCGCGTGGCGACATCGCCGCGCCCGCCACCGGGAATCGGCGCTCGTCGAGGACTCTTCCGACGAGGGGCGGCAGGACTCGCCCGCCGCCGTCGGACGCCGACGAAGCGCACCCGGCGAAACTCGCGACGACGAGGCACACTACGGCGAACAGGACGCGCCGGCCGCCGTTGTGCACGCGTCGGCTCGTCGTCCGGCGATGCGGAGCTCGTCCCATGAATCGCGTCCACCTGCCCCCGACTTCGTGGATCGTGCCCTTGATCCTAGGCCTCGTGACTTCGACAGTGACGGCGCAGCAGGTGCCGCTGCCCGCATCGCAACAGGAGTTCCTCGAGCGTGTCGCCGAGCTCGCGAAGTCGGCGCCGGTCCCTGAACCGGTCGGCGGCGACCACGTCCTCCGAGGACGCGTGGTGACGGTCGACGGGGCGCCGCTCGCGGGCGTGCTCATCCGCGCGACGCCCACGAAGAACCTCTACGGCAGCCGGGACCATCGCCCGTTCGCGGCCGAGACGTATGCGGACCAGGACCTCGCCCGTTCGCTGCGCTCGACCGCGTCCATCTGGCTGACGCGCCGCTCGATGACGCGCGAGGCGACGACCGGAAGCGACGGTGCCTTCCTCTTCGACGACCTCGACGACGGCCTCTACGACGTGCGCGCCACGCGGGAGGGATTCACCTTCGAGAACTACGGCGATCCGTGGCGCCGTCGCATGGTCGTCGCGAGCGATTCGAAGGTCGAGTTCACCGCGATCCCGACGTTCCGAACGACCTTCGACCTGCGACTGCCCGACGGTTCGGCGCCGGATCGGGCGACGCTCCAATTCCGGCGCGTCGGCGAGCGGAACGATCCCGAGCAGGGGACCTGGACCCCTGCGGAGCCGACGGTCGATCTGCCGTTGGGCGACTGGATCGTGATCGCCGCATCCGGCGGCGAAGCTTCGCGCATTCGCACGATCGAGAGCGCACGGTTCCTCGCGAGCGCGACGAATGTCGTCTCGCCACCGCCGGCCGGAAGCGAGACGGTGAAGATCGCGCTCCGCGGCGTGTGCGCGATCGAAGGGACGATCTCGACCTCGTACGGTGCGCCACCCTACAACACGAGCGTCGTCGCCGTGGCGCTCGACGCGGGCAAGGAGCCCGACCCGTCGCTCTTCTCGGCTCGGCCCGATTCCCGGAATCGCAACGAGCCGCGCGCGCAGGTGCAGACGGGCGGCGAGCGCGGCCTGACCTACCGGGTCGATCGTCTGGTTCCTGGACGCTGGTACATCGGCGTCTTCCGGGAGAGATCGGAACCGCCGGCCGCGACGGCCGTGCTCGAGCTCGGCCAATCCGTCCTCGAGCACGACTTCGTGCTGCCGCCGGCCGACCCGAAGCTCGCGACGCGCGTGCGCGTCCTCGATCCGGACGGGACGCTGCTGCCCAACTGCGCGTTCCGCTGCTGGTACACGTCGCCCGGTCGCAACGGCGAAGAGAACGGCGGCGGCGGGAGCGGCGGACTGCAGGCCTCCCGCAACCAGGACGGCACGTTCACCTGGAAGTACCCGGCGCCGCGCATCCGCTTCGTGCTCTTCGCCGACCACCCGCGCTTCGGGACCTGCACCTGCGAAGTGCCGAAGGACGCGCGCGAGGTCGGGATGCGGTTCGTCGCGCCGCTCGCGGTGAAGATCCGGATCCCCGGTTTCACCGCCGCTTCACGCGGGCGCGATTACAAAGTCGACTGGACGCGGTTCGGTGCCGCCGACGGCTCGGAGTCCTCGACACCGGTCGGAGACGATGCGATCGGAGAGGACGACGTCGTCGACGTCGGTCTGCTGCAGCCCGGCCGCTACCGACTCGCGATCACGGTGGCGCCGTTGAAGCCGAACGGGCGCCCCCCATTGAATGTCGCGCGCGCGACGTGGGAAGTGACGGCGGAGACGCGCGAGCTCGCGCTGCCGCTCCCGAAGATCGCGCCGCTGCGGCTCTCGGTCGCCGCGGGCACGCGGGGATGGTTCACCCTCGCTCCGGACGATGGAGCGGGCGAGGAGAACGGTGGCTTGCAGCGGAACGCGGAGGTCGACGCCGACGGCGGGATCACCTTCGAGGACGTGGTTCCCGGGCTCTACGTGGCCCGAGGACCGAACCAGGATTCGATGCTGGTCGAGGCGCCGGCGAGCGGAACCGTCGCGTTCGTCGCGGAGGCGGTCAACGTGCTGCGCGTCGTCGTACGCGACCGGGAGGGCGCGCTCGCGAAGGCCGGTCTGGCGACCGGGGACCGCGTCGTCGCGATCGACGGGCGCGAATTCTCGGGACGGCGGGAGCTCGAACAGCTCCGCAATTCGCTGAAGGGTGAGGAGGTGACTTTCACCGTGCAGCGCGGCGACAAGCGCTTCGAAGTCGTGCTGCCTCCCAGGGTCCTGATCGACGAAAGGCTGGCGGGCGGCAGGTTCCACGAGGCGTCACGCTGACGGCGACAAGCGGAGGCTTCGCTACGTCGCCGTTCGCCCCTCTCATTTCCCCGCCGTCTTCGGATCGGTCACGAGCGCCTTCACCATCGCGTCCACGTTTGCCTGCATCTCCCTCTCGAACTTGTCCGCCGTGTACTCGCCCGACGCGATGTGGCTGAGGAGGTAGACGCGGGCGTGGCCTTGCTCGCGGACCACTTCGAGGAGGGGCTCCGGGAAGGTCTCCTCGCTGAAGACGACGGAGATCTGGTCGCGACGGAGGAGGTCGATCACCTCTTTGAGTTCGGCGCCGGAGGGGACGAGGCCGTGGGCGGGCTCGACGACGGCGTCGATGTCGATGGCGAACTCCTGCAGGAGGTAGCCGTAGCCGTCGTGCACCGTGACCACGCTGTGGATCGCGGCGTCGGCGAGACGGGTCGCGGCCTTCGCCTTGATCTTGCGCAGGCGTCGGGCGTAGTCGGCGGCGTTCGCGTCGAACTTCGTCGCGAGGTCGGGGCGGAGCTTCGAAAGAGCCTTCGCGATCGCGTCGGCCTGCTGGATCGCGTTGGTGAACGAGATGAACGTGTGCGAGTTGACGGCGCGGCCGCTGTTCGCGCGCAGCAGCGGCGCCTGGTCGTTGGGTCGGATCACGACGATCCGCGCGTTGCCCGACGCCTTCACCATGTCGAGGATGAAGTCGTCGTGGCCGACGCCGTTGATCACGAGCGCGTCGAGGTCGGCGAGCTTCCGGATGTCCTCGGCGCGCGGCTGGTAGTTCCCGGCGTCGACCTCACCGGGCAGGATCGAGCGCACCACGACGTCGGTCCCGGCGACGACGTTCGCCGTCCACGAGTAATAAGGATGGAGCGTCACGCCGACCTTGAGCGGCGCGGGGGCATTCGCCGCCGGGGCGACGGGGAGCGCGGCGGCCGGAGATGCCGGGGTGGCGGCAGCGAGCCCGACCATCTGCGTCCACCCCGCCATCTCGGGCTGGAATGTCGCGCCGCCTTCGACGGCTCCCGCGCCCGAGGCGCGAACCCACGTCGTCACGTGGACGAGCGTGCCGTCGGCGAGACGCTGGTGCTCCTCGTCGCTTTGCGTGTTGGGATCGCGGCTCTCGAAGTCGGTGGGCGCCGACTCGATGACGCGCAGGAGCAGGTCCGGAAGCGCAGCACCGTCGCCCGCCTTGCCGCGCGTCGCGCGCTCGCTCGCCTCCCCGCGCGTCACGCCGAAGTAGAGCGCGGTCCGTCCGTCGCGCACGATCCGCCACTCGCGCAGCCGCCCGTCGACGCCGTCGCTCGCGAACGGCGGCACGCCGTCCTGCGCGAGCTTCTCCGGCTCCGGCCACGCGCCGTCCTTGCCGCGCGCGCGCGCCGCCTCCACGTATCCCTCGCGCAGCTCGCGATAGTCGCGCTGCAGCGGGCCGGGCAGGTCGGCGAATCGCCGCTGCCACGATTGAAGCCGGAGCTCCCCGGCCGACCCCGCTTCCCGCCGCGAGCTGATCACGAAGAGGGCCGCGAGCACGATCGCGATGGCCGCGCGCAGCACGAAGGCGCTCTCGCCCGACGCGGACGGCGGCTGCACTCGGATCTGGGGCGGCGCGTTGCTCACTCGCTCACACGCTCACCGCCTGCGCGGCGTCACGCCCCGCGCGGTGATACCCGGCGGCGGCGCATCAGCAGCGACGCCGCGACCGCGAGGCTCGCGATGCCCCACACCGGCGCGGGCACCCGCGCGAACCAGGCGACCGGCGCCATCGCGGCGTCGTCGACGTAGAGGGCCTGGCCGTTCGCGTGCACGTGCAGCCGCGCGTCGTCGTGCGCGCGCACCGGCGTGGCGACAGCCGCGGCGATCAGCAGGGCGGAGACGACGGCGAGCGGAAGCTTCGTTCGGGTCATGGGGCGAGTTCCTATCCGCCGTCGGAGACGGAGTCAACGCAGGCAGCCATCCGATCGATGCCGTCATGGCTCCGCAATGGTGCAAGAGCCTCTCGCACGATTGCGCCCATCGGCCGCTTCGCCGCGACGAAGCTCGACTCCTCCGCGGGTCGATTTAATCGAGTTCGCGCGGCTCGGCACTGCAGGCAGAATCCCTGGCTTCTTCGGTGCGGAGAGACGCGATGTCCATGACCCTCCAGGAAATCGCCGCCCTCGTCGGCGGCAAGCTCGAAGGCGACGGCGCGGCGGTGATCCACGGCGTCGGGCCGATCGAGGAGGCGCGGCCGGATCAGATCGCGGCGCTCGACGACGCGCGCTTCCTCGCGCAGGCGCTGGCCTCGAAGGCGGCGGCGCTGCTCGTGCCGCAGAAGCTCGCCGAGCAGATCGCTCGCCCGAAGATCGTCGTCGGCTTCCCGCAGATCGCGCAGAACCAGGTGATCGAGAAGCTCGGGCTGTGGAAACTGCCGTGGCCCGCCGCGGGGCCCCACCCGACGGCGGTGGTCGACGCAAGCGCGATCGTCGGCGCGGACGTCGCGATCGGCGCCTACGCCGTCATCGGCGCCGGCGCGAAGATCGGCGCCGGGACGCAGCTCGAGCCGCTCGCGGTCGTCGAGGGGGGCGCCGTCGTCGGCGCGCGCTGCCGGATCCAGTCGCACGCCGTCGTCGCGGCGTGCGCCACGCTCGGCGACGAGTGCGTCATCGGCCACGGCGCCGTGGTCGGGGGCGAGGGTTTCGGCTTCGGCTTCGGCCCGCGCGGGCCGGTCCGCCTGCGCCACCTCGGTCGCGTCGTCCTGGGCAACCGCGTCCACGTCGGCAACGGGACGACGATCGACCGCGCGCGCTTCGGCGATTCGAAGGTCGGCGACGACGCCAAGCTCGACAGCCACGTCCACCTCGGCCACAACGTCGTCGTCGGCGCGCGCACGATCATGGCCGCGCACACCGGCGTCGCCGGCAGCTCCGAGATCGGAGAGAACTGCCTCCTCGGCGGCCAGGTCGGCGTCGCCGACCACGTGAAGGTCGCGAGCAACGTGCGCCTCGCCGCGCGCTCCGGCGTCGCCGGCACGATCGAGGAGCCGGGCGACTACTTCGGCTTCTGGGCGAAGGAGCGCGGCGTCGCGATGCGCGAGCTCGCGGGGATTTCGAAGCTGCCCGAGGCGCTGCGCGAGCTCACTCGCCTGAAGAAGGAGGTCGAGGAGCTGCGGGCGAAGATCGCGGACCGCCCGTGACGCCGTTGGACGAGGGGCAAGGGCGCCGCGACGTCGCGAATCCTCTTCCTCGTCGATCGTTCGCAACCCTCTCCGCGCGCACCGTCACGCGTCGCGCGCTAGTCCCCTACATCTTTCGGACTTCCCGCCCAACGCGGGCCCGCAACGACCGGTAGAGTGCGCGCCCGCTCGCGCCAGGGGCGCGGTTGCTGGCTACCGCCCGCGTGCTGTCCGTCAAAAGGGATCGAACCATGCCGTTCCAGGGCCCCCTCGTCGCGGGGCTCGGACTCGCGGGGATCTTCGTCGTCGCCCCGCCGTCCCGAGCGTCCGCCCCGGCCATCCCCGTCGCCGCCCCCTTCCTCGTCCAGGCGAAGAACGCCCAGGACTCCGCCGGCAACGACGAATACAACTACATCGCCGGCCTCTTCGAGAAGGGCTTCCACGAGCTCGTCATCACCGAGGCGAAGAAGTTCCTCCAGGCGCACCCCGATCATCCGCGGGTCCCGCTCGTCCGATACCGCTTCGGCCAGTCGCTCTTCGAGCAGAAGAAGTTCGAGCCGGCGCGCACCGAGCTCGGGAAGCTCGAGCCGACGCCCCAGGGATTCGAGTTCGCCTTCGAGGTGAGCTTCCGCCTCGGCCAGTGCGCGCTCGAGCTCGGACAGACCGCGGAGGCGGCGCGCCGCTTCGACCAGATCGCTGCGCGCGCTGGTGATCACTACCTCGCGCCGGCCGCCGCGTACTTCGCGGGCGAGGCGCACTTCAAGCTGAACGAGTTCCCCGCGGCCGCCAAGGCGTACGCCGCCACCGTCAAGAACGAGAAATCGGAGTATGCGCGTGGCGCCCTCTACGGGCTGTGCTGGTCGCTCTACAAGGCGGGCGAGTTCGTACCGGCGGTCGACTCGCTCCAGCTCTTCCTGCAGCGCCACCCCAAGGACGCGGCCGTCGCGGAGATGCAGTTCCTCCTCGGCGAGTGCTACCTGCGCGACGGCAAGCCGGCCGAGGCGCTCGCCGCCTTCCAGAAGGTGCCGCAAGGCGAGTGGTACGACGACGCGCTCTCGGGCGCGGGCTTCGCCGCCGCCGATTCGAAGGACGACGCGCAGGCGGCACAGCACTTCCTGCGGCTCGAGCAGGCGACGCTCGACTCGCTGCTGCTCGCCGAGGCGCGCCTCCACGCCGGCATCCACTTGCAGCGGCTCGGCCGCGACGACGACGCGGGCGCGGTGCTCGACCGGCTGCTCGCCGGCAAGAGCGAGCCCCACACGGCGGAGGCGTGCTACTGGCGCGGCCTGGTCGAGCGCAAGAAGGGCGGCCCGGCGAAGGCGCTCGTCTTCTTCGAGCGCGGGCTCGCCGCGAAGCCGCAGGGCGAGGTCGCGACGCGCCTCGCGCACGCGCGCGCCGACGCGCTCTTCGACGCCGGCCGCTTCGACGAGGCGAAGGAGGCCTACACGAAGGCGGCGGGCGGGAACGAGGACGCCTCCTATTCGGCGGCGGTCGCGGCTCTCAACGGCGGCGACCACGCCGGCGCCACGGCGCGCGCCCGCGAGTGCCTCGCCGCCTTCCCGAAGGGCAAGCACGTCGCGGCGGTGAACCTCGTGCTCGGCGAGTCGCTCTTCGCCCAGAAGAAGTGGGCCGACGCGCTGACGCCCTTCGAGCTCGCGGCGCAGGACGGCGCGGCGCAAGTTGGCGCGGCCGCTTCCGCGGCCGCAGCGGCGGGCAGCGAGGACGCCAAGGCGGGCGTCGCGCCGCGCGCGCTCTCGCGCGCCGGCTGGTGCCTCTACCGCCTCGAGAAGTGGAAGGAGGCGGCTGCGCGCTTCGAGAAGGTGGCGCGCGCCTGGCCGGAGGACGAGCGCGCCGCCGAGGCGTCGTTCATGGCGGGCCGCTCGCAGCTGCGCGGCGGCGACCCGGCCGCGGCCGAGCTGACGCTCGAAGGCCACCTGCAGCACTACCCCAAGAGCCTCTACGCCGACGACGCGCGCTACGACCTCGCCCAGGCGAAGAAGCTCCTGAACAAGGGCGACGACGCCGCGCGACTGCTCACGCGCCTCGCGCAGGGCGGCGGGAAGACCGATCCGTCGATCTCGCGCCGCGCCGCGCTCGAGAACGCCGAGCTGCTCGCCAACGCCGGCAAGCACGAGGAGGCGCTGCAGACGCTCGCGCCGGCCCTCGCCGCCGACGCGCCGCTCGAGACGCAGCGCTCCGCGCTCTACGCGCAGGCGTGGTCCTTCTTCGGGCTGCAGCGCGCCGACGACTCCGCGAAGTCGCTCCAGAAGCTGCTCGCGACCGACACCGAGAAGCAGAAGCTCCCCAAGGAGATCGGCTCCGCCGCGCTCGAGCTGCAGGTGAGCGTCGCGCGCGCGAAGAAGGACGGCCCGCTCGCGCAGGCGGCGTGGCGACGCATGCTCGAGGTCGCGCCCGACTCCGACCGCTCCGCCGAGGCGGCGATCGTCGCCGCGCTCGCGCTCGACGAGGCGGGCGACCCCAAGGCGGGCGGCGCGCTCTTGACCGAGGCGCTGCAGCGCTTCCCGAAGTTCTCGGGGCGCGACCGCATGGCGTGGCAGCGCGTGCTCCTCGCCCAGAAGTCGAACGACCCGCAGCTGAAGGAGCTGACCGCGCAGTTCGGGCGCGACTTCACCGGCAGCAGCTTCGCCGGCGAGGCCGCCTTCGAGCTCGGCGAGCAGCTCTACGTCACCGGCGACTTCGACGGCGCGCTCGCGAGCTACGCGAAGGCGGAAGGCGCCGAGGGCTCGCGCGTCGGCGACGCCGCGCTCTACAAGTCGGGCTGGTGCCGCTTCCAGAAGCAGGAGTGGAAGGAGGCGGCCGCGCTCTTCGCGCAGGTGCCGGTCAAGTACGCCAAGAGCCCGCTGTGCGGCGAGTCGCTCTACCTCGCCGGCGAATCGCTCTACCGCGCGGGGCAGTTCGAGGCGGCGGTCGCGCCGCTCGGCGAGTTCCTGAAGGGCTGGCCCAAGCACGACCACCGCGCGCACGGCCTCTTCCGCGCCGGGCTCTGCTTCGGCGAGCTGCGCCGCTTCGACGAGAGCCTCGACGCGCTCGCGACGCTCGGCCGGGAGTTCCCGCAGTTCGAGCTGCAGGCCGAAGCCGACCTCTGGCGCGGCCGCGCGCTGCTCGCCGCGAAGCGCACCAACGACGCGCTCGCGCGCTTCGACGCGGTGATCGCGGCCGACCGCGGCGTGCTCGCGGCGCGCGCCCACCTCGGGCGCGGCGAGACGCTCGTCGCCCAGGGGCGCAACGACGATGCGCTGGGCGAATTCCTGAAAGTTTCGCTCCTCTTCTCGAGCGAGCCCGAGGTGGCGCGCAGCCTCTGGCTCGCGGGGCAGTGCCTGGAGCAGTTGGGCGACAAAGAGAAGGCCCGGGCGCGCTATCACGAACTGCTCGATCAGCACGGCAAGACGCCGGAGGCGAAGCTCGCGAAGGCGCGCCTCGCCGAGCTCGAGGCCAACAAGAGCTTCTGACCGTTCCCCGATCGCAGGGCCGGCGCCACCGCGCCCGCTCCGGAAGGACCCACCGATGTACGGAATCGAACTGTTGACGCTGCTGCAGACCGCGCCGATGACGAAGCCGCTCTCCAACCTCTACGAGATGCTGATCGCCGGCGGGCCGATCATGGTCCCGATCGGCATCTGCTCGATCATCGCGGTCGGCTACTTCATCGAGCGGCTCGGCGCGCTCTCCTCCGCGCGGCTCGTGCCCGCGACCTTCAAGGAGGGGATCACCGGCGCGATGGAGTCGGGCCCGGCGCAGGCGCTCGCCTACTGCGAGGCCCGCCCCAAGGTGGCGATCGCGCGCGTCTTCGCCGCGGCGCTGCGCCGCTTCGACGAGCCGCGCCTCGACGTCGAGCACGCCGCCGAGACCGCGAGCGCGCGCGAGATCGGCATGATGACGCGGAGACTGCGGCCGTTCGCCGTCATCACCGCGATCGCGCCGCTGCTCGGGCTGCTCGGCACCGTGATCGGCATCATCGACGCGTTCCAGGTGCTGTCGCTGCAGAAGGGCATGGGCAAGCCCGAGATGCTGGCGGCCGGCATCTCGCAGGCGCTCGTCGCGACGGCGGCCGGCCTGTGCGTCGCGATCCCGGCGCAGGTCGCCTACTACTGGCTGCGCTCCAAGGTCGAGCGCTTCGCGGGCGAGCTCGAGATCGTCTTCGCCGAGGTGGTCGGCCGCAAGCTCGACGACCGCAAGAGCTCGCAGCTCGAGGCGGCCTGACATGCGCGTCCGCCGGCCCAGCGAATTCGACGAGGAGATCGGCTTCAACCTGACCCCGATCATCGACTGCCTGCTCTTCCTCAACCTCTTCTTCATGCTCGCGACGACCTTCAAGGACTCGGAGAAGGCGCTCGACGTGAACCTCCCCGAGGCGAAGTCGGGTCGCGCCGAGAGCCTCGAGACGAAGGAAGTGACCATCAACGTGATGGCGGACGGCCGCATGAAGGTCGGCGACCGCATCCTCGACATGGACGGCCTGGTCGCGCACCTGAGGCAGGTCGCGCTCGCCGACAAGAACACGCCGATCACCATCCGCGGCGACCGCGGCACCGAGTTCCAGAACGCGGTGCGCGCCATGGACGCGTGCAGCCGCGCCCAGCTCAAGCGCGTGGCGGTCGGGATCCTGGACGACGGCAGCCGGCCGCCGGTCGGCGCCGGAAAGTGACGCGGCGCGCGACGTCCCGCGCTCCTTGAGCGAATCACGGTGCAGCACCTCCTCAAGAACACGGTCGTCTGCGCGTCGCTGGTGGCGATCGGCGCCTTCGCGACGTGGATCGTGCTGCGTCCCCGTCTCCCGCGCGGCGACGGCTTCACCGACGGCGAGCAGTTCCTCTCCGCGATGCGCACGCGCGACGAGCTGCGCCTCGCGCGCTGGGAGCAGCCGGCGCCGCTCGGCGGCGGGCTGCACACCGGCGCCGGGGAGACGCGCCCCTCGATCGACGTCGCGAGCGGCCGCGTCTACTTCGTGGTCGGCGCGAGCGAGGAGACGGCGGGCGGCGGCGAGCTGTGGGTCGCGACGCCGGAACCCGGCGGCAGCTACGCGACGCGCCCGATCCGCGAGCTCGACACGCCCGCGCGCGAGCTCGCGCCCTGCTTCCACGACGGCTGGCTCTACTTCTCCTCCGACCGCGCGGGCGGCTCCGGCGGACTCGACCTCTGGCGCTCGCGGCTGATCGACGACCGCTTCCAGCCGCCCGAGAACCTCGGCGCGTCGGTCAACAGCGCGGTCGACGACGCCGACCCGGCGTGGCGCGGCGACGAGCTCTGGTTCTCCTCGAACCGCGATGCCGACGGACAAGGGAGCTTCGACCTCTGGTCGGCGAAGCGCAGCGAGGAGGGCTTCGAGGCGCCGCAGATCGCCGGCGAGCTGCAGTCCCCCTACGACGAGCGCACGCCCACCTTCAGTCCCGACGGCCGCGTGGTCGTCTTCGCCTCGAACCGGCCGGACGGACGCGGCGGCTACGACCTGTGGCGCGCGCTCTGGAAGGACGGCCATTTCCTGGCGCCCAACGACCTCGGCGCGCCGAACGGCGCGGGCGACGACACCGGGCCGACGCTCGCCGACGGCGGCTTCACGCTGATCTTCTCGAGCGTGCGCGACGGCGCGACCTCCCCGGACCTCTACCGGACGCGCACGCGCGAGCTCTTCCCGGTCGACGCGGACGCCTTCACGCTCGCCGACTTCACGGTGCTCACGCTGCTCGTGCTGGTCGCGCTGCTCGCATGGCTCGCGCGGCGCTGGAAGGCGCTCGACCTCGTCTACAAGTGCATGGTGGCGTCGCTGCTGCTCCACCTGCTCTTCCTGTGGTATTCGCGCAAGGTCGACGTCGAGCCGGCCGACGTCGAGCCGGCCGGCGAGGACAAGTACGAGGTGCAGCTCCTCGGCAGCGTCCTCGACGCGGTGGCGCAGCTCAGCGACCGCGCGACCGGCGACCACGTCGGCGGCAGCGGCGAGGGCGCCGGCGAGGGCCTGGTCGCCCACGCGCTCACGCGCGACGCGTCGCTCCTGCCGGCGGCGGCCGACGCGGCGCCGGGCGAGGCGGGACAGTTCGAGCGCACCTCCTCGGCGGCGCCCTCCTCCGCCCCGATGGCGAGCGAGCACTCCGTCGGGCCGAGCAACGTCGCCGCGGCGCGGCCGCTCGCGGGTGATCCGCTGCGCGGTCCCGAGGAGAAGTTCCAGCGGCTCGGCGGCGACGCGGCGGCGCCGACGCTCGCGGCCGACGGTGGGCTCGCGAGCGCGACCGTCGCGGCGAGCGCGAAGGCGCTCGGCGACGACGCGGCGCCCAAGTACGTGCGCGTCGCGGGCAGCGGCGGCGAGGGGAGCGGCGACGAGCTCTCCATGCCCGAGCGCGGCAACTCGCCCGCCCCGCGCGCGCGCGGCGGCGGCGGCGGGGAAGCGGCCGCGGCGCCCGGCCGCAGCGGGCACGAGGTCGCGCCGGCGACCGAGGCGCGGCGCGGCGGCGCGACGCCGGTGATCGCGGTGCTCGGCCCCGACGACCGCTTCGAGGGCGTGACGCAGGAGGGCGCCGGCGCGCTGCCGGCGAGCCCCGACCTGCGGCCGAGCGGCGGCGGCGGCGGGAGCGGTGAAAGCGGCGACGCGGCGCGCGTCGCGGCCGCGCCGAGCCACGCGGCGCTCGCCGGCCCCGACACCGGCGCGAGCGGCGGCGCGGTGCGCGACCTCGGACCGGCCGACGGCTCGCCGCTCGCCGGACCGGTGCGCGAAGAGGTGCCGAGCGAGCTCGCGGGCGGCAGCGGCCGACTCGGCGCGCGCGGCGGCGGCAACGACGTCGCGCCGGCGCAGGCCGAGCGCGCGGCGCCCGCGGTCGCGATGAACGCGCCGCACGGCGACGCCGCGGTCGGCGGCGGCGACGGGAAGGACGGCGGCGGCACGGGCGGCGCGGCGGCGCCGACGCTCGCGCTCGGGCCGGCCGCACTCGCGACGCCCTCCGCCGGTTCGGGGGGCGGCGCGACCACGGCGACGAGCGCGCCGTCGCGCGCGAACTTCGGCGGCGACGTGCACGGCAGCGCCGGCGACTCGCCGAGCGAGCCGGTGCGCGACCCGGCCGGCAGCGGCAGCGCGCCGATCGCGGGGCGCGCGACCGGCGCGCAGGGCGAGGGCTTCGGCGCGCCGGGCCGGCAGGCGCCGCTCGCCGATGCGGCGCCCGCCTCGGCGGGCGCGACCGCGCCGGGCGGCACGTCGCTCACCGTGCCGAGCGACCGCGTCGACGCCGACCGCGGCCCCGACTCGAAGAACGGCGGCGGAGCTTCGCCGGTCGCCGGCAGCGGGCCGGCGCCGGGGCTCGCCCTCACGCCGAGCGTCGCGCTCGGCGCGACCAAGGGCGGCGGCGCGGTCGGGCTCGGCCAGGGCCCGGCGCGCGCGAGCTTCTCGACCGGCGGCGCGCGCGAGGTCGAGTCGGCGCCGCTCTCCAAGGGCGAGGCGCTGCCGGGGTCGTCGCTCGCGAAGGGCAGCGCGGGCGGCTCCGCGCCGCCGAAGCCGTCGGGCTCGGCGCGCCTCTACGAGCGGCGCTTCGGCGAAGCCAAAGGCGTCGCCCTGAAGGAAGGCGGCGGGACGGTCGAGACCGAGCGGGCGGTGCAGGCGGGCCTCAAGTACATCGCGAAGGTGCAGCGCCCCAAGGGCTTCTTCGGCGACGCCGCCGAGATCGACTACGGCAGCAAGTACCGCGACGTGCGCGTCGGCAAGACGGGGCTCGCGGTGCTCGCCTTCCTCGGCGCGGGCCACACCCAGCTCTCCAACAGCGAGTACTCCTCGAACGTCGCGCGCGCGCTCGAGTGGATCGTCTCGCGCCAGGACGCGGCGAGCGGCCACTTCGGCAACAGCGACGCCTACAGCCACGGCATCGCGACGTACGCGCTGGCCGAGTGTTATGCGATCACGCACGACGCGAAGCTGCTCGATCCGCTGGTGCGCGGCCTGAACCATCTGCTCGACATGCAGCAGCAGGGCAACCGGGACCCGCGCAAGGAAGGCGGCTGGACCTACTACTACAAGGAGGGTCCGGGCGTCGACGCGTGGCCGCGCGCGTCGGTGAGCGCGTGGCAGGTGATGGCGCTCGAGTCGGCGAAGGTCGGCGGCGTCGAGGTGCCGCAGGAGGCGCTCGACGCAGCGCGCCAGTACTTCATCCGCAGCTACGACCCGAAGTACAACGGCTTCCGCTACACGCACAGCCCCGAATGGCTGCACAACAGCTACGGGACGCTGCCCGCCTCGACGCCGGCGGCGATGTTCGTGCTGACGCTGCTCGGCGAGAAGGACCACCCGTTCGTGCGCAACGCCGAGCAGTACGTGCTCGAGCGCGTGCCGTCCGAGTACCGCTACCGCGGCCAGGACGCGTTCGTGCGGCGCGGCACCGGCAACGTCTACTTCCTCTACTACTCGACCCTCGCCCTCTTCGCGCGCGGCGGCGAGCCTTGGCGCACCTGGAACGAGTCCCTCAAGGCAACGTTGCTGCCCGCCCAGCGCGACGACGGCTCGTGGGACGCGATCGACGAGTACGCCAAGACCTACGCCCTGGACGACGAGAGCGACAAGTCGTATTCCACCTCGATGTGCGTCCTGATGCTCGAGGTGTACTACCGCTACTTCACGCCGCTGCTCGGGAAGTTCGGGGAGAAGTAGGCGCGCGCCGGGAGTTCGCGATGCGTCGTCCGCGCGGGGCGAGGAGTCGGAGCGGCGCGCTGGTGAGCTTGCTCGCGGCGATGGTCGCCGGTACTGCGGAAGCATCGGCGCAGGAGACGGTGCGCGTCAGCGTCGACTCGTCGGGCGCCGAGGCGGACAACGACAGCTACGGGTACGTCTCGGTCTTGTCGGCGGACGGTCGGTTCGTCGTGTTCAGCAGCATCGCGACGAATCTCGTCCCCAACGACATGAACGGCTTCTGCGACTTGTTCGTCCACGACCGATCGACGGGGACGACGCAGCGGGTCAGCGTCGACTCGAACGGCGCCGAGGGGAACGCGGACGCCCAGGCCTGGGAGTTCACCATCTCCGCGGACGGGAGCTCCGTCGCCTTCGTCAGCGTCGCGTCGAACTTCGTTCCGAACGACACCAACCAGAACGAGGACATCTTCGTCCACGACCTCGCGACGGGCACCACGGAGCGCGCGAACGTCGACTCGAACGGCGGACAGGCGGCGGGCGGGGCGCTCTACCCTGGCAGCCGCATGCCGGCGCTCTCCGCCGACGGGCGCGTGGTGGCGTTCTCGAGCTACGCGAGCAACCTCGTCCCTGGCGACACCAACGGCAAGTTCGACAACTTCGTGCACGACCGGACGACGGGCGCCACCGAACGGATCAGCGTCGATTCGTCGGGCGCCCAGGCGGACGACCACAGCGGCGAATCGGCGCTGTCGGCGGACGGCCGGTTCGTCGCCTTCACGAGCCTCGCCACGAATCTCGTCCCGGGCGACCACAACGGCCATCTCGACGTCTTCGTCCGCGACCGCTCGACCGGCATCACCGAGCGCGTCAGCGTCGATTCGAGCGGCCTCGAAACGGACCGTGACTGCTTCACGCCGACCCTGTCCACGGACGCGCGCTACGTCACGTTCACCAGCGATGCGACGAATCTGGTCCCGGGGGACACGAATGGATGCAACGACGTCTTCGTGCACGATCGCGTCTCCGGGACCACCGAGCGCGTCAGCGTCGACTCGTCCGGCGCCGAAGCGGACGGCCTGAGCTGGTCCGCGTCGATCTCGGGCGACGGGATGCGCGTCGCGTTCGAGAGCTACGCGACGAACCTCGTCGCGGGGGACACGAACGGATGCAACGACGTCTTCGTGCACGACCGGACGACCGGCGCGACCGAACGCATGAGCGTCGCCTCCGACGGCTCCGAGGATGATTGCGGTGCCTTCATCGGCTCGATCTCGGGGAACGGGCGGGTCGTCGCCTTCTGCAGCTGCGCGACGAACCTGGTCGCGTCGGACGGCAACGGACGCTTCGACGTCTTCGTCCACTACGACTGCGGCGCGCAGTCCTCCAATTACGGCACCGGCCTCGCCGGCACGAACGGCGTCCCCGCCCTCACGTCCACGAGTCCGATCCTCGGGACGACCGTCGACGTCTCCATCGGAAACTCGCTCGGCGCGCCGACGATCGGACTCCTGTTCGTCGGCACCACGCAGGCCCAGATCCACACGCGCTTCGGCGGGGACCTGCTCGTCTTGCCCACGCTGGCCGTGCCGATGAACTTCTCCTTCGGATTCAACGTGCTTTCCGGGACGCTCCCGCTCGACGACGTCCTCTGCGGAGTGACCCTCGACCTGCAGGTCGTCGAGGCCGATCCCGGAGCGCTCCTCGGCGTCTCGTTCTCGCAGGGCCTCGAGCTCGTTCTGGGACACTGACGCGCGCGCGGGCGCGCGCCTTGGGAGTTCACGATGCTTCGGTGGCGCCGATCGAAGCCGTGGTGGTGCGCGCTGCTCTGCGCGCTCGCGGCGGCGACCGCGTCCGCGCAGGAGACCGCGCGCGTCAGCGTCGACTCCGCGGGCGTCGAAGGAAACGGCACGAGCTACTGCATCGGCCCGGCGCTCGCTAACGACGGCCTCGTCGTCGCCTTCGCGTCGTACGCGTCGAACCTCGTCGCCGGCGACACCAACCTGCTCCTCGACGTCTTCGTCCACGACCGCGCGACCGGCGCGGTCGAGCGCGTGAGCGTCGATTCGGCGGGCGGCGAGGGGAACGGCTCCGCCTACCTCCCGCTCTCGATCACGCCCGACGGCCGCTTCGTCGCCTTCGCCAGCGACGCGACCAATCTCGTCGCCGGCGACACCAACGGCGCGACCGACGTCTTCGTGCGCGACCGCGCGACCGGGACGACCGAGCGCGTCAGCGTCGATTCTGCGGGCGGCGAGTCGAAGGGCGGCAAGATCAGGATCGGCGGCATCTATCCGTGGCTCTCCGCCGACGGCCGCTATGTCGCGTTCGTCGGCTACGGCGACGACCTCGTCGCCGGCGACAGCAACGGCGCCGCCGACGTCTTCGTGCACGACCGCACGACCGGCGCGACCGAGCGCGTGAGCGTCGACTCCGCGGGCGCGCAGGCCGGCGGCGGCAGCCTGCAGCCCGTGCTCTCCGCCGACGGCCGCACCGTCGCCTTCACGAGCGAGGCGGACGACCTCGTCGCGGGCGACGCGAACCATGTGTGGGACGTCTTCGTCCGCGATCTCCAGAGCGGCGTCACGGAGCGGGTCAGCGTCGATTCGTTCGGCCTCGAAGGGGACGGCGACAGCTACCGCCCCACGCTCTCGGACGACGGCTCGATCGTCGTCTTCACCAGCCTCGCGAAGAACCTCGTCGCCGGCGATGCGAACCAGGCGACCGACGTCTTCGTCCACGAGCGCGGCAGCGGCTTGACCGAGCGCGTCAGCGTCGACGCGGCCGGCGGCGAGGCCGCGGGGAGGAGCGACTATGCGACCGCCTCGTCGGACGGATTGCGGATCGCCTTCGACAGCCAGGCGCCGGACCTCGTCCCCGGCGATACCAACAACGCCTGGGACGTCTTCGTGCGCGACCGCGCGGCCGGCACCACGGTGCGCGTGAGCGTCGACTCGTCGGGCGCGGAGGCGGCGGGCGACAGCCGTGGCGGCGCCATCTCCGGAGGCGGCCACAAGGTCGCCTTCGAGAGCCTCGCCGCGAACCTCGTCGCCGGCGACACCAACTCGATGAAGGACGTCTTCGTGCACCTCGACTGCGGCGTCGCGACGTCGACCCATTACGGCGCCGGCGTCGCCGGCACCTTCGGCGTCCCGGCGCTCACCTCCGACCTCCCGATCCTCGGCGCGACCTTGAACGTCTATTGCGAGAACTCGCTGCGCGCTCCGACCGTCGGGATCCTCTTCCTGGGATTCCAGCGCGCGCAACTCCACACCAACTTCGGCGGCGACCTCCTCCTGCTCCCCGCGCTCTGCGTCCCGATCACCTTCTCCTTCGGGCTCGACACCTTCACCGGCACGCTGCCCGACGACGACCTCCTCTGCGGCGAGCTCGTCGACGTCCAAGTCATCGAAGCCGACCCCGGCGCGGTGAAGGGGGTGTCGTTCACGCAGGGGCTGGAGATCGTGCTGGGGAGGTGACGCGGCTGCGAGCGCCGCGCGACCGATTCCAATTTGAGTCTCAAATTGGAAGTGACCGCCCCAGAATGCCCGGCACCTTCCGGCCGGACAGGAAGCCGCCAGCTCCCCCGCGACGTGTCGAGGCCATCCCTGCGCCGCGCCGATTTGCGCCGCGCCCGCCGCGCCGCTCCAATCCGCCCCGCCCATGCTCACCTCCCCCTTCGCGATCGGCGCCGCGGTCTTCGTGCTCGCGCTCGGGGCGGGGCTCCTGCCGCTGTGGCTGCGGTTCGGGCAGCGGGCGCTGCACGCGGTCGTCGCGGCGGCGAGCGGGCTCTTCCTCGGCATCACGTTCCTGCACCTGCTGCCGGAGCTCGCGGCGCGCGACCACTCGTGGAAGCTCTGGAGCTGCGTGCTGGTCGGCGTGCTCGCGGTGTTCCTGGCCGAGGTCCTGCTGCGTCACGACCGGGACGAGCACGACACGGAGCACGGCGGCGAGCATCCGGCCCACCACGGCGGCCACCGCGTGGTCGGCATCGCGACGTTCGTCGGGCTCTCGATCCACACGCTCGGCGGCGCGCTCGCGCTCGGGCTCGGCCGCACCGATTCGGAGCTGCACACGACGCTCGCCGCGGCGACGCTGGTCCACAAGTCGGCGGAGGCGTTCTCGCTCGCCTCCGTGCTGCTGCTCGCCGAACTGCCGCGCAAGTCGATCGCGCGCCTGCTCGTCGCCTACGCGCTCGTGACGCCGGTCGGCATCGCGATCGGCCACGCGCTCATGGGCGCGATCCCGGAAGAAGCGCTGGGCACCGCCGACGGCATCGCGTCGGGCCTCGCCGCCGGCACCTTCCTCTACGTGGCCGTCGCCGAGCTCCTCCCCGAAGTGTTCCACGGCACCGCCGACCGCGGCCTCAAGGTCCTCTTGATCCTGCTCGGGATCGCGGCGTCGACGCTCGCATTCGCGGGAACGGGGTGAGAATCGCGGGCGCGAGCGCCGAGCGGCCGTCGCCGCGCTCGCGGCGGGCGCGTGACTCCTCCTGCGCGAGCGGCCGGGACCGATTCCCGATCCGGCGGAGCGGCGCAGCGTGCACCGACTTCTACGCCAACCCGTTCGTGACGCACTACCTCTCGACGCGACCGCAGCACGGACGCGTACTCAACGGCGCCGTGTGGCGGGCAGCGCGAGCAGCCAGCTCCGCGCGATGAACGCGCCCATCCACAAGGTCGGGAAGAACAGGATGAAGAGCATCGCGTCGGCCGTCGACCGGGCCGAGAGGTGAGCGATCGTGACGAGGTCGCCCGCGACGAACGCGCAGTAGATCCCGACGCGCCACACGGCGGTGCGCGACCGGACGCTGCGCACCAGGCTCCCGAACATCGCGTAGAGGGCGACGCCGCCGGCGAGCCAGCCCCACCGCCCGTCGCCAGTCCGCAGCCACGCGACGCCGAGCGCGGCCGCGACCGCGAGCACGGCGGCGGTGAACACCGCGGCGGCCCGCTCCGAGCGATGGAGGAGGAAGCGACCGAGCGGATCGCACCAGACCAGGAGGTCGTGCAGCGGGACGAGCCAGAGCGGCAGGAACAGCGTCAAGGGCAGGATCAGGAAGAACGTCGCGAACCGCTCTGAGCCGAGCACTTGGGAGGACAGATACCCGATCCCGCAGACCAACACGCCCACCACGCACGCGAGGCGCACCCCGAGCCCGCGCATCCAGCGCTGCATCGCGAACACCGCGCGATGGATCGGACTGCCGCCGCGCAGCGTCGTCAGGAGCTCGAAACGCGCGGAGTCGTTCTGCGGATCGAGGCGCAGCGCCTCGCGCAGCGCGGTGAGCGCGGCGGCGCGGTCGCCGGCGCGGTACGCCGCGACGCCGAGCGCACGGTGCGCGTCGGCGGACTGCGGGTCGCCGGCGACGGCCTGGCGCGCGAAGGCGAGCGCGGCCTCCTTCTCGCCGACGCGTACCGCCGCATGCGCCGCGCGCACCAGCGAAACGACGTCGCGCGGGTCGAGCGCGAGCGCCGCGTGCACCGCGTCGCGCGCCTCCCGGTTCCGGCCGAGACGGAGCAGCACCTCGGACGCGAGGCTGTGCGCTTCGCTCGCGCGCGGCTCGAGCCGGATCGCCTCGCGTGCGGCCTCGAGCGCCGGCTCGAGCTGGCCGGACTGGAGCAGGATGTGGGCGCGGACGTGCTGCGTCGCCGTGCTCCGCGGCTCGATCGTGATGGCCGCGACGAGCGCCTCCATCGATTCGTCGTGCCGGCCCAGCATCGACAACGCGAGCGAGCGCAGCCGGTGCGCGTCGGCGTCGCGCGGCGCCTGCCCGAGCGCCAGCTGCGCCTCGCGCAGCGCGTCGGCGAAGCGGCGCACGCGGAAGAGGTTCCAGCCGGCCAGCCGGTGGGCGGCCGCCCTCTCCGAAGCGTCGCCGGAGCTCATGCGTTCTTCGCCGGGGGATCCCCGATCAGGCCGCGTCGCGCGAGATAGGCGGCCAGGATCGTCAACGGGAACAGCGCCGCCGAGGCCCGCGCCTCCGGCGCGTCGGCGATCGACACCGAGACGAGCGCGCCCACGAGCTCGACGACGAGCAGCACGGCGACGGCGCCGATCCGCCATGCAGCCGCGCGCGTGCGGACTCTCCTCAGCAGGCTCCCGTACGCCGCGAGCGCGGCGAAGCCCGCCGCCGCCCACGCCCAGAGCGGCCGGCCGGTCGCGGCCAGCGGCGCGACCAGCGCGAGCGCGAGCGCGAGCGCGAAACCGGTGAACGCCGCGCCGACCTTCTCCCACTTCTCGAGGAGGTAGCGGCCGAACGGATCGCGCCAGACGATCAGGTCGTGCAGCGGGATGATCCAGAGCGGCAGCACGAGCGCGATCGGGAGGATCAGGAAGACGAGCGAGAAGCCCTTGTGCTCCGTCGCCTGGACGAGCAGGCGGGCTGCCACCCACAATCCGAAGCCGAGCCCGCGCGTGACCTGCGCGCCCGTCGCCTGGAACCAGCGCGTCACGTCGTCGGTGACCCGATAGACCGGGCTGCGCGAGCGGATCGTCCGCAGGAGCTCCGCGCGCGCCGCCTCGTTGGTCGGGTCGATGCGCAGCGCCTCGCGCAGCGCGACGCGCGCGGTGGCGCGGTCGCCGGCGCGGAACGCCGCGACGCCGAGCGCGCGATGGGCGTCGCCGTCCTGCGGATCGCAGGCGACCGCGCGCCGCGCGAACGCGAGCGCGTCGTCCGTCTTCCCCAAGCGCTCCGCCGCGTGCGCGGCGCGGATCAGCGACGCGACGTGGTGCGGCTGCAAGGCGAGGGCGCTGCGCGCGGAGCCGAGCGCCGCCGCGCTCTCGCCAAGGCGGAGGTGGATCTCGGCGGCGAGGCTGTGGGCTTCCGGCGCGGTCGGCAGCAGCCGGATCGCCACTCGTGCCGACGCGAGCGCGGCGGTCGGCTCCCCCGAGTTGAGGAGCACGTGGGCGCGGATGCGGTGCGACCATTCGTTCTGCGGATCGACGCACAGCGCGGCACCGACCGCCGCGGTCGCCTCCGCGTGCCGCCCCAGCATCGAGAGCGCGAGCGCCTGCAGCCGGTGCGCGTCGGCGTCGTGCGGCTCGCTCGCCAGCGCGAGCTGCGCCTCGCGCGCGGCGTCGGCGTAGCGGCTGACGTGGAAGAGGTTCCAGCCCGCCGTGCGGTGGGCGTGGCCCGCGTCGGGCGCGCTCCCGTCAACCACGGGCGCTCACTTCAGGCCGAGGTAGCGCAGCACGTCGTCGTACTGGCCACCCTCGTTGGCGTAGACGGCGTAGTTGCGGGCGGTCTGCAGCCACTCGCCGGTGGTCGGCGCGCGGCGCTTCAGCGCGGAGAGCAGGTCGTCGGTGGTGATCGGCTTCCTCGCGCCGCCCTTCAGCGCCTCGCGCAGCTTCGCCTCGACGGCCGCGTCGACGACGCCGCGCAGATCGGCGCACGACCAGCCCTTCGTCCTCTTCGCGAGCAGCTCGGCGTCGACGTCGCCGACGGGTTTGTCGCGCAGCAGCACGCGCACCACTGCGGCGCGCGCGCCGTCGTCGGGTGGCGGGACGAACAGCACGCGGTCGAAACGGCCCGGCCGCCGGAACGCGGGATCGATCTGCCACGGCGCGTTGGTGGCGGCGAGCACGAGCACGCCGTCATTCTTCCCCTGCATGCCGTCGAGCTCGGCCAGGAACTGGTTGATCGTCGTGCGCAGCGCGCTCTGGCGCAGGTCGGCGCGGCTCGCGCCGAGCGCATCGACCTCGTCGAAGAAGAGGATGCACGGAGCGCGGCGGCGCGCCTGCTCGAAGAGGCTGTGGAGCTTCTTCTCGCTCTGCCCCATCCACATGTCGAGCACTTCGTGGATGCCGACCGCGAGGAAGCCGCATTTCGCCTCGCCCGCGGTCGCGCGCGCGAGGTGCGTCTTGCCGCAGCCGGGCGGGCCGAACAGCAGGATCCCGCCGCCCGACTTCTTGCCGTACGCCTGGAAGAGCTCCGGCTGCTCGAGCGGCAGCAGGATCTTCATCCGGATCTCGTCCTTGAGGTCGTCCATGCCGCCGACGTCGACGAACGTCGTGTCGGGGCGCTCGACCTGCCAGGCGCGCTCCTCTGCGTCGTGCTCGGTCGCGGCGGCGCCGCGCGCGCCGCGCGGCGCGTCCTCATCGTCCTCGTCGTCCTCGTCATCCGACGTCGCTTCCGGCGGCGCCGAGCCGGCGACCGGGATCCGGCGCGGCGGCGCCTTGCGAGGAGCGGCCGGCGGCGCGGCGGCCGGGAGCTGCGCCTCGAAGGTCGTGTCGCGCAGGTTCGGGTCGGCGGCGAGGGCGCGCTCGTAGGCGGCGCGCGCGTCGCCGTCGCTCTGGCGCGCCTTGAGCCGCGCGTCGAGCAGGTGCGCGCGCGCCGGCGCGTCGACGCTCTTCAGCAGTGCCTCGATCAGCACCGCGCACTCGTCGAACTTGCCGGCCGCGAAGAAGGTCTGCGCGAGGCCGAGCTGGAGGCGCTTGTGCCGTGGCGCGTGCGCGAGCGCCGTCCGGAACTCCTTCTCCGCCTCGTCGTGGCGCGCCAGCTGGAGCAGCGTCTCGGCCAGCAGCTGGCGCAGCGGGACGTTGTCGGGCGAATGGGCGAGCGCCTCGCGCAGCGAGTCGACCTGCGACGGATCGGCGGGCATCGGGCAGCTCCCCGTTCTCGGATCGGACGCGAACGCCTCAGCTTTCCGCGGAGCGCGCCGCGAGGCAAGGCGTCGCTGCCGCGAGCCGGCGCTAGCCTCGTGCGCCGATGAACCCGGCTCCCCGAAGCGAGGCCCCATGACCCCCCCCGCGCCGACCGAGACCCTCGCGCTGCGCACGATCCTCCTGCCGCGCGACACCAACGGCGGCGGGACGATCTTCGGCGGCGTGATCCTGTCGCAGATCGACCTCGCGGGCGCCGCCATCGCGCGCCGGGTCGCGTGCAAGCGGCTCGTCACGATCGCGATGAAGGAGGTGAAGTTCATCGCGCCGGTCTACGTCGGCGACCTCGTCTCCTACTGGGGCAAGGTGGTGAAGATCGGCACGACGTCGATCACGGTGCAGATCCGCGTCGAGGCCGAGCGCTTCGCCGACTGCGAGCAGAAGGTCGACGTCACGACCGCCGACGTCGTCTACGTCGCGATCGACGAGAGCGGGAAGCCGACGCCGATCGCCGCGAAGGTCCCGTAGGCGGGAGGCGCGACGCGGCAGCGCGGAGCGCCCTACTTCTTCCCCTTCGCCGCGATGATCTCGCTGGCGCGCTTGGTCCAGGGGTTGGGGCCGCCGGCGACCGTGCCGAGCGAGCCGATCGCTTCGCCGTCGGCGTTGATGAAGACGGTGGTCGGGTACTTCTCGACCTTGTATTTCGCCGCGAGCGTGTCGTTCTGCTTCTTCAATTCCTCCGGCAGCGGCTTGTTGCCGGGGAACTCGACCTTGAGCAGGATCACGTGCTTCTTCGCCCAGTCGATGAACTCGGGCTTGGAGAAGACCTCGAGCTTCTGCTTGCGGCAGCCCTCCTGCCAGTCGGCCTCGAAGTTGGCGACGACGACCTTCTTCTGCCTCTTCGCCTCGGCGAGCGCCGCCTCGTAGTCGGTCGACCACTCGCCGGCGACCACCTTCTTCGCGTCCTTCTTCTCGTCCTTCTTGTCGGCGGGCTTCTCGTCGGGCTTGTCGGCCGGCTTCTCGTCTTTCTTGTCCGCGGGCTTGTCCTTGGGGGCGTCTTGACGGTGCGCGGCGGCGGGGCGCGCGCCCGCCGCGGACGCGAGCACCAAGAGGACGAAAGCCGTCTTCATCACCGCCCCCTTCGACTCAGCGATTCACTTCTTCGCGCGCGCGACGATCGCGTCGGCGTCTCGCGTCCATGACGCGGGTCCGCCCGGCTGGTAACCCATCGCCCCGACCGGCTCGCCGGCGGAGTCGATGAAGAGGATGGTCGGGTAGCCCTCGATGCGGTACTTGCGCTGGAGCGCGTCGTTCTGCTGCTTCTGCTCCGGCGGCAGCGGCTTGCCGGCCGGGAAGTCGAGCTCGAGCAGCACGACGTTCTGCTTCGCCCACTCCTGGAACTCGGGCTTGTCGAAGACCTCGGCCTTGAGCTTCTTGCACCAGCCGCACCAGTCGCTGCCGGTGAAGTCGACGAGCACCAGCTTCTTCTCGGCCTTCGCCGTCGCCAGCGCCGCGTCGTAACTCGTCCCCCATCCGCTTGCAGCCACGATCTCCTCCCGTCCTTCGAGCCTTCGTTCGGCGGTTCCTTCCCGACGCCCCACATCGTAGGCGGCAAATCGCCACGACTCCGCACCCGGGAAAACGAGCGCCCCCGACGGAAGGGTCCGCCGGGGGCGCCTTCGACTCACGTTCGGTGCGCGGGCGCGCGGCTCAGCGCTTCGCCTTCGCGACGATCTTGTCGGCGTCCTTGATCCACTTGGCCGGCCCGCCCTGCTGGTAGCCCATCTGGCCCAGCACCTCGCCCTTCGCGTCGAAGAAGAGGATCGTCGGGTAGCCCTCGACGATCTTCTTGTGCTTTTCCAGCAGCTGCTGGTTCTGCTTCTTCACTTCGTCCGACTGCTTCTTCTGCTTCGGAAAGTCGACCTCGAGGAGGACGACGTTCTTCTTGGCCCAGTCCAGGAACTCTTTGGTGCCGAAGACCTCGGCATGCAATTTCTTGCAATACCCTCACCAGTCACTTCCGGTGAAGTCGGCGAGGACGACCTTCTTCTCCGTCTTGGCCGTCGCGAGCGCCTTCTCGTAGTCGGTGCCCCACTCCTCGGCGACCGACTTCTTCTCATCCGGCTTCGGGGGCGCCTTGTCCTCGGGCTTGTCCTTCGGCTTGTCCTGCGCGGCCGCCGCCGGGCCGCCCGCGATCGTCTCGGCAGCAAAGCCCGCCACCGCAATCGCGACCAGGCATGCAGCAAAACGTTTCATCCCTGCCTCCGTGTTCGAATGGATTCGATCTCGTCGCCCGCCGCGGTGCCTTCCGAAGCGTCGTGTCACGGGCAGTCGTGCCGCCATCGTACGCGTCACGTCCGGATCCGTAGTGGCCGCCAGAGCACGCGGGGAGTTCGCGCCTGAAGCCTTATGCTCCCGCCCCTTCAGCGCCCGGGGAGTCGGGGCGGCGGGCGGGTCGGGGGACGCGCGAGGGATGGAGGGAGCCGCGGCGACGCAGGCGCACGGCCAAGACGACGCGGCGCCGTCGTCGACCGCGGCCGACGCCGTCAAGCCGGCGCGCAATGTCGCGCTCGCGACGATGGCGAGCCGCGTCCTCGGCCTCGTGCGCGACAAGGTCACCGTCTACTACTTCGCGCAGGTGACCGCCGACGCGCTGCTGCTCGCGTGGACGATCCCCAACCTCTTCCGCCGCCTCTTCGGCGAGGGCGCACTGTCGGCGGCGCTCGTGCCGGTGCTCGCCGAGACCGAGCGCAAGCACGGCCGCGAGGGGCGCAACCGCGTGGCGCGCTCGGTCATCTGGTCGCTGGTCGCCTTCCTCGTCCCGCTGACGATCGTGCTGCTCGCCCTGCTGGCGCTGATGCCCGACAGCGTCTTCCTCGCCCTCTTCGAGTCCGAGGAGACCGGCCACCAGACGCTGCGCCTGCTGCGCTGGACGATGCCCTACCTGATCTTCATCTGCGTCGCCGGCCAGATGCAGGCGGTGGCGAACCTCGCCGGCCGCTTCTTCTTCCCGGCGCTCGCGCCGGCGATCGGCAACGTGACGTGGATCCTCGGCGCGCTGTTGGCGGCGTGGCTCGCGCGCGGGAGCCTTTCGCTCGGGACCGGCGGCGCGCCGCTCGATCCGAGCTGGGTCGCGATCGGGATGCTCGCGGGCGGCGTGCTCCAGGTCGTCTTCCAGTGGATCGAGCTGCTGCGGATCGGGGAGAACTGCCTCGCGCCGGCGCCGCTGCGGACTTCCGAAGTGGCCGAGGTGTCGCGCCGCATGGCGCCGATGCTGCTCGGGCTCGCCGCGAGCCAGATCAACATCCTGGTCGACCGCTTCGTCGCCGAGGCGATGGTGCCGAGCGCCGGCGCCGTGACGCAGCTCTACCTCGGCAACCGGCTGATGCAGCTCCCGCTCGGCGTGGTCGGCGTCGCGCTCGGCACGGCGATCTACCCGGTGCTCGCTCGTGCGGGCGCCCGCAACGACATGAAGGAGCTCGGCGGCGCGCTCGCCGCCGCGCTGCGCACCGCGAGCACGCTCTGCCTGCCGGCGATCTTCGGCCTCTTCGCGCTGGCCGGACCGATCATGGGGCTGCTCTTCGAGGGCGGCGAGTTCACGCGCGACGCGGCCGAGTCGAGCGGCGTCTGCATGGCCGCCTACGCGCCGACGCTGCTGTTCCAGACCGCGGTGCTGCTGCTCGCGCGCGCCGAGTACGCGCGCGGCAACCAGCGCCGCCCCGTCACCATCTCGCTGATCGCCGTCGCCGTGAACATCGTCCTCGACTTCGTGCTGGTCGTCCCGTTCGGCGCGGCGGGCACCGCGGCGGCGACCTCGATCTCGACCGGTCTCAACGCCTGGCTGCTCGCGCGCGGCCTGAAACTCGGCCACGCGGTCGACTTCCGGCGCCAGCTCGTCCTGCCGGTGGTCCGCGTCGCCTTCTGCGGGTCGCTCATGCTGGCGGCCGTGGTCGGCGTGCGGATCGGCATCGAGCAACTCGCCCTCCCGACGTGGTGGAACGTTTGCGGGATCGCGCTCCCCGCCGCGAACGGTGCGCTGGTCGGCGGCGGCATGATCGTCGGCCTTGCGGTCTTCTTCGCGTGCGCGGCAGTTTTCGCGAAAGAAGAGCTGCGCGAGCTCCTGGCGCTGATCCACCAGCGGCGCGCGCGCGGCGCCGCGCCGCCCGACGCGACCGCTTCCGTGCTGGAGAAAGACCCCGATTCGTGAGACGCGACGCGCGCTCGCTTGCGCCCTCGCCTCACTTGCGTGGCTCGCCGCGCTCGGCGGCTGCCTCCGCGAGACGCGCGATCGTCCGGCCCCCGAGCCGGCGGCGGGCGCGCAAGCGGCGACGCCGGGCGAGCCGGCGGTCTGCGTGCCGCGCCTCGACCTCGACGCGGCCGGCCTCTTCGAGCAGGGCGCGATCTGGCCCCATCCGGGCATTCCGCCGCGCGAGCTCCCCGCGCGCGAGCGCATCGTCGACGGCGCGCTCGTGCTGCAGGACGGCGAGGCGCTGGTGCTGCAGATCGCGGGGCGCCTCACGGGCATGGCGCAGGTGCGCACCGACGCGCTCGATGACGGCGCGACGCTGCGTGTCTTCGCGCTCTGGAACCTCTTCGACGACCTGCCGCGCACGCGCGGGCTCAAGGACGAGTTCCTCGGGAGGCTCGGGAATCTGCTGCGCACGCTGCCGGTGCAGCGCAAGTCGTTCGATGCGCCGCCCGCGACCGACCTGGAGAACGACCCGAACGGCATCGGCTTCTTGGTCACGCTGGAGAGCCCGCTGCGCGGCGAGCTGCGCGTCGCGCGCGTGCGCTTCGACGAGCTCGTGCCGGAGCGGCCGCTGCGCCACTCGGTCGGCGGGGAGACGCGCCCCGCGACGCCGGTCGCGGCGGGGACGACGCGTCGCTTCGAGCTGCCGCCCGCGCCGGCGGGCGCGACCGTCGAGCTCGCGCTCGGCCTGCCCGACCGGCTTGCACGGCAGCGCGCGCCGCTGCGCGCGACCGTGACCGCCGCCGGCTCGAGCGAGGGGACGGCGACGCTGCGCTTCGAAGAGCGCGACGCGTCCGCGCCGCCGCGCCGCTTCGAGGACCTGGTCTTCCATTTCCCGGAGGCGCGGCGCGAGCCGACGGTCGTCGACGTCGCGGTCGAAGCGGGCGTCGCCGGCGGCGCGCCGACCGCGGTGCTCGCCGCGGTCCCGAAGCTCCTGCCGCGCCGCGAGGCGGCGACTCCGTGGAACGTGCTGCTGCTCTCGATCGACACGCTGAGGGCGGATCGGCTGGGCGAGGCTGGCGAAGGTGGCGAGGCCGGCAAGGACGCCGACCTCACGCCCAACCTCTCGCGCCTCGCGCGCGAGTCGGTCCGCTTCACCCGCTGCTTCAGCCCCGCCAACTTCACGGTGCCCGGCCACGCGTCGCTCATGACGGGGCTGCAGCCGGTCGTGCACGGCGCGAACCGCTTCGGCGACCGCGTCTCGATCCGGCGCTGGCCGAGTCTCGCCGGCCAGCTCGCGTCGGCCGGCGTTTTCACGGCGGCGTTCAGCGGCGGCGGCTTCGTCGACCCGGCCTTCGGCTTCGACGAGCACTTCGACCGCTACTGCACGCTCGACCCGCTGATGTCGCCGCGCAACCCCCGCTACGACGCCGGCCCGATCCGCCACGCCGAGGCGGTCAACCGCAAGCTGCGCGAGGCGATGTCGTTCGCGCGCGTCGCCGACTGGCTTTCGGCCCACGCCGACCGCCGCTTCTTCCTCTTCCTCCACACCTACTTCGCGCACGACTACTGGCCGTCGCCCGCGTTCGCGCGCGCGCGCGGCGCCGACGTCGAGGGGCCGTGGCCGCGGCCGCTCGACCTGCCGACCGCCGAGTTCGGGAAGGTGGTCGCCGGCTCGCCGCAGCTCGACTGGTACCGCGCGCTCTACGACGCGACGGTGAGCGAGACCGACGCCGCGCTCGAGCCGCTGCTCGCGCGCCTGCGGGAAAGCGGCCTCCTCGAGAGTACGATCGTCGTCGTCGTCGCCGACCACGGCGAGGCGTTCCGCGAGCACGGGACGCTCTTCCACGCGAACGGCCTGCACAACGAGGTGCTGCACGTGCCGCTGCTGATGCGCGTGCCGGGTCTCGCGCCCGCCACGATCGACGCGCCGGTGAGCCTGATCGACCTCGCGCCGACGCTCCTCGAGCTCACCGGCGCCGCGCCGCTCGACGCGGTGCAGGGCGTGAGCCTCGTCCCGCTGCTGCGCGGCGGCGAGCCGCCCGACCGGGTGCTGCTCTCCCAGGATTGCCCGCCGATTGGCAAATCTGCCAACGGCACGCGCGTCGAAATCACCCATTCCGCGCTGATCGGCTCCCGCTTCAAGCTGATCCGCATCGTCGGCGAAGACGAATCGACCGACTCCCTCTACGACCTCGTCGCCGACCCCGGCGAGACGCACGACCTCGCGAAGGACCCGCTCTACACGGGCGCTCTCGCAAGCGCACGCAGCTCCCTCGAGCACCTGCTCGGCGCCATGCAGCAGGCAGCCGACCGCGCGAAAGCCCTTCAAGAATCGGCGGCGCCGAATGCGGGGCTCGACGACGATCTGCACCGGTTGGGGTACTGATCCCGATCGCGTGCGGACGACTCCCCGGCGGCTTCGGCCCGCAGTGACGCGCGGGCGGGGAATGCCCGGCACCGGGCTTGCCGAGCCGGCCGCTCCGATGCCGACCCGCACCACTTCGCGTGCTCGTCGCGTCGCATGGAGGAAGTCGCATGCGCACGAAATACGTCGCTCTCGTCGCCGCATCGCTCGGAGCTTTCGCCGTCGCAAGCTCGAACGCGTCGGCCCAGCTCTATCCGTATCGACTCGTCGATCTCGACGTCACCACGCACGACAGCTTCGGTTGGGGCCTCTCCGACGACGGCGCGCAGATCGCCGGCTTCCGACATCCCGAAGGGTGGGTGTGGGACGCAGGGGCCGGCTTCCGGATGCTCGGGTTCCTGCAGGGGTATTCGTTCAGCTTCGCGCGCGCGCTCGACGCCGACGGCAATGCCTGCGGCTACAGCGGGGTCGAGTCGACCGGACAGCAGCCGGCGCGCGCCGTCCGCTTCAAGACCGACGGCACCGTCGAGAACCTCGGGACGCTCGGCGGCCAGTTCTCGATGGCGTGGGAGGTGAATCGCGCCGGCAAGATCGTCGGTGACGCGGGCACGCTCGCGAGCAGCACCGACTGGCACGCCTTCCTGTGGGAAGAGGGCGTCGGGATGACGGACCTCTACCCCGGAAGCGTCGACTCGCATGCGCGCGACGTCAACGAGTTCGACGTCGTCGCGGGATATCTCGGCACCAACCACGCATTCCGGTGGGACGCCGGCAGCGGACTCGTCGACCTCGGCGCGCCGAGCGGCTACCCGAACGCCTTCGCGTACGGGATCAACAGCGCCGGCCAGCTCTGCGGCAGCGCGTCGACGGCGACCGGGAACGCCGAGCGCTTCGTGCGCTACACCGACGGCGTCGGATGGGAGCTCCTCGGCGGCGTCGGCCAGCACAACCTCTCCTACAAGATCAACGACTTCGGGCAGGTGGTCGGGACCGGCGTCGTGTCGGGATTCCTCTCCAATGCCGCGCTCTACACCGACGGATTCGGGCTGCTCGACCTCAATACGCTGATCGACCCCGCGCTCGGCTTCAATCTGCGCGCCGCCTTCGACATCAACGAGCGCGGCCAGATCACCGGCTTCGGCCAGGTCGCCGCGACCGGCGAGACGCACGCCTACCGGCTCGATCCCGCGTACTTCGTCCAATACGGCGAGGGCTTCGCCGGGACCGGCGGGCACGTCCCGGCGCTCGGCGGATTCGGCGTCCCGGCGTCGGGCGAGACGATCCAGGTCATGGTCGCCGAGGGCGTCGCCAACGGCACCGGACTGCTGCTCTACTCCACCACCTCGAGCTCGATCCCGTTCGGACCCGGCCAGTTCCTGATCGGCTTCCCGTTCGTCACCGCGGCGATCGTGACGCTCGACCAAAACCGGCAGGCCTACTTGCGCTCCACCCTGCCCGACAACACCCCGAGCGGCCTCTCGCTCTTCTTCCAATACGCGAGTTTCGATGCCGGCAGCCCCAAGGGCGGCATCGCGCTCTCGAACGGACTCGAAGTGATCTTCCCGTAAGGGTCGTTCGTTCTTTCTACCGGCGCTTCGAAACGCAAAGGACCCGGCCGGAGCCTCGCGAGAGGCTCCGGCCGGGTCCGTCTGTCGTCCGTTCGCGTCGTCCCTTTCAGAACAGGTCGAGCAGCACCTTCAGCGACGGCGTCGCCGCGCCCGAGTCGATCGCTTGCTGGATCGGGGCGGTCCACGCGAAGTCGTCCTTCTGCGCGATGACGCCGAGCGCCGCGACGGCGCGGTCGCGCGACGGGAGGTCGCGCGCGGAGTCGAGCGCGACGCGGCGCAGGCTTTCGATCGCGCTCTTGTCGCCGATCTCGCCGAGGGCAGCGGCGAGGCCGGAGCGGACGGCCGCGGACGGCGTCTTCTCGAAGGCGGCGAGCAGCGGGCCGACCGCCGCGGGGTCGGCGAGGCAGGCGAGCGCGGACGCGGCCGCGAAGCCGACCGACTCCGACGGGGTCGAGAGGCAGAGATCGAGGAGCTGCGCGCGGGCGTCGCGGACGTTCGCGAGGCCGAGCGCCTCCGCCGCGAACGGGACGACCTCTTCGCCACCGTGCGTGAGCGCGTCGATCAGCACCGGCGCGGAGACCTGGTCCTCCGCGAGTCCGAGCGCGAGGCAGGCCGCTCCGCGCAACGTCGCGTCGCCGGCCGAGCTCGCAAGCGTGCGCAGCGCCGGCCGGATCGTCGCCGCGTCGTCGGGACGGCCGCGCACGAAGAGCCCCGCCGACAGCGCGTGCCACGCGAGGTCCTCGTCGTGGCGGAACTTCCCGGCGAGCGCGTCTTCGTGGAAGGCGACGAGCTGCGCGACCGTGTCGGCCGGCGCCGTGGCACCGTGCCGCGCCGCCAGCACGCCGAGCGCGACGATCGCCGCGTGGCGGCACTCGGCGTCGACGTCGCGCCGCGCCAGCGCGGCCAGCGCGTCGCGCACCGTCTCGTCGAGCTCGGGCGCCATCTCGCCCAGCGCGAGCGCACACGCGCGCCGCAGCTCGCGCGGACCGCGGAACTTCGCCACCACCGCGTGCAGCGCCGGGACCGCCGCCGCATCCTGCGTGAGCTGCAGCGCGCCCGGCACCTGCGCCAGCGCGCTCACGGGCAGCGTCGGGTCCTCGAGCTCCTTCCTGAGGAAGGCGACCGCGGCCGCGTGCTGCGCCGGCTCGCGCGCCGAGAGACCGATCGCGACGACGCACGCCGCCGCGAGGTCCTCGTGCGCCGCCGCCGTATCCGCGAGCGTCGCGGTCAGGACGTCGATCGCGCCGCCGCAGCGGCCATATGCGATGGCCGACAGCGCGCGCACGCCCTCGCTGACGGCGTTGGTCTGGCCGAGGAGCTTGCGCCCCTCCGCCGAATCCCGGACGAGCTCCGCCAGCGGCGCGCACGCCACGGGATCGGCGAGGATCGCGAGGAGCACCGGGCCCCAGCCGCGGTCGCGCTGGTGGGGATCGGCGAGGAAGGCGAACGCCGCCTCGCGCACCGCCGCCGCGTCGGACGCGACGCTCGGATCGGTGCCGCGCGCCCACATGCCGAGCGCCGTGGAGCGCAGGTCGGGTTCGAACTTCGCGAGCTGCTCGAAGAGCGGCAGGAGGTCGCGGCGGATCTCGTCCGCGGTCGGACGATGGACGCGGGTGCCGCGGCCGTCGGGCGTGCGCGGCGCGTCGTGGAAGCGGGCGCGGACGCTGACGAACTCGTCGCGATGGGCGAACCACCAGTCGGTCCACCGGAACGCGAGCGTCGCCTTGGCGCGGCGCGCTGCGGTCGTCCCGCCGCGGATGCCGCCGGTGCGGCCCGTCGAGGGAGTCGCCGGCGTCGTCGCCGGCCCATCGGGCGCCTTGACGGTGTTGCCGTTCAACTTCCCGACCATCTTGCTGCGCTCGAGCGCCTTGAGCGCAGGATCGGGCGGCGGGTCGACCGGCTTCTGGTGGTTGTGCCGGTGGGCGCCCGGATCCTGGATGTAGGCCGCCTCGTCGATCGTGAGGCCCATCTCGTCGAGGACGCGCGCGATCTCGGGGTCGTCGGGCATCTCCGCGAGGTAGGCGTCGTTGCACTCGACGGCGAGCCGCTTCACCAGCACGTCCTCGCCGAAGCCGTCGAGCACGGAGGCGAGCGCGCAGCGCGTCCCGTGCTCGTCGATGAAGAGCGGCTGCGTGCGCGGCCACTCCTGGTGGTGGATCGTGAACTCGCCGCGCTTCGCGTAGTCGGCGAGGAGGGCGAGCGCGCGCGTACGCGCCTCGCGCTGCGCAGCCGGGAGCTGCGAGACGTCGCGCGACGAGAGCTCGGCGACGACGGTGCGCAGCTTCGCCTGCTTCTTCGCGATCTGCTCCGCTTCGCTCAGCTCCCCCGCCCCGAAGGCGGATGCGATCGATCCGGCCAGCGCCAAGGTCGACGCGACGGCCCACGAAATCCTCATGGCTCTCACTCCTGGAGGGGACGGGAAGGGCGCGCGCCCTGGCAATGGCGGTGCCGGAGCGCCCTGCGCAGAGCGAGGACGACGTTCTCGACGTCGCGAGGGGGGTCTGCGTCACCCGATCGTGACGGCACTCGCCGGAGCGCAAGGCGGGTCCAGGCCCTACGCTCCGGTGGGGAGAAGGAGGATCCACCCGTGTTCGGACTCACGACGCTCGGAGTCGTCCACACCGCCATCAGCGTCGTCGCCGTCGGCGCGGGCCTCGTCGAGCTCGCGCGCCACGGCGCGATCACGCCCGCGCGGCGCGCGGGCCGGATCTACATCAACGCGACGGTGCTCACGTGCGTCAGCGGCTTCGGGATCTTCCAGCACGGCGGCTTCGGCAAGCCGCACGCGCTCGGCGTCATCACGCTGGTCGTGCTCGTGGTCGCGGCGCTCGCACCGCGGACGAGGTGGTTCGGACGCGCGGCGCCGTACGTCGAGACGCTGCTCTACACGCTCACCTTCTTCTTCCACCTGGTGCCGGGCATCACCGAGTCGCTGACGCGGCTGCCGGACGGGAAGCCGCTCGCGAGCGGCCCCGACGACCCGCTCGTGCTGCGCTGGGTCGGCGTCTCGCTCGCCCTCTTCGTCGTCGGAGCGGCGCTGCAGGTCGTCGCGCTCCGAGCGCGGCGCCGGCGGGAGGCGGCGGCGCGCACGGAGCCGCGCGCCGCGTCGACTTGAGCGTGCCGTCGAGTCCTTCCCGGCCCGGGCAATGACGACCCGGCCGGAGCCCTTCGCGGGGCCCCGGCCGGATTCGTCAGTCAGATGCCTGCTTCGAATCGATCAGTAGAGGTCGAGCAGCAGCTTCAGCGACGGCGTCGCCGCTCCCGAGTCGACCGCCTGCTGGATCGGAGCCGACCACGCGACGTCAGCGGCCTGTGCGAGAGACCCGAGCGCCGCGAGGGCGCGGTCGCGCGACGGAAGGTCGCGCGCGGGGTCGAGCGCCACGCGCCGCAACGTCTCGATCGAGCGCCTGTCGCCGATCTCGCCGAGGGCCGCGGCGAGGCCGGCGCGCACGGCCGAAGAGGGGGTCTTCTCGAAGGCGACGAGCAGCGGGCCCGTCGCGGCAGGGTCGGCGAGGCAGGCGAGCGCGGACGCGGCCGCGAAGCCGATCGACGTCGACGGCGTCGACAGGCAGAGTTCGAGCAGCCTCGGGCGCGCGTCGTGGATGTTCGCGAGGCCGAGCGCCTCCGCGGCGAACGGCACCAGCTCCTCGCCGCCCTTCGTGAGCGCGTCGGTCAGCACCGGACCGGCGAGCTCGTCCTGCGCGAGCCCGAGCGCGAGGCACGCCGCGCCGCGCAGCGTCACGTCGCCCGCCGAGCTCGCGAGCTTGCGCAGCGCCGGCAAGATCGTGTCGGCGTCCTGAGGCCGGCCGCGCACGAACATCCCCGCCGACAGCACGTGCCACGCGAGATCCTCGTCGTGACGGAACTTGCCGGCGAGCGCGTCCTCGTGGAACGCGACCAGCTGCGTGACCGTGTCGGCGGGAGCCTGCGCGCCGTGCCGCGCCGCCAGCACGCCGAGCGCGAGGATCGCCGCGTGGCGGCAATCGGCGTCGACGTCGCGGCGCGCCAGCGAGGCCAGCGCGTCGCGCACCGTCTCGTCGAGTTCGGGCGCCGTCTCGCCCAGCGCGAGAGCGCACGCGCGCCGCAGCTCGCGCGGCCCGCGGAAGTGCGACACGACCGCGTGCAGCGCCGGGACCGCCGCCGCGTCCTGCGTGAGCTGCAGCGCGCCCGGCACTTGCGCCAGCGCGCTCACGGGCAGCGTCGGATTCTCGAGCTCCTTCAGCAGCCAGACCACCGCCGCGACGTGTTGCGTCGGCTCGCGCGCCGCGAGTCCGATCGCGACGACGCACGCCGCCGCCAGGTCCTCGTGCGCCGCCGGTGCATCGGCGAGCGTCGCCGTCAGCACGTCGATCGAGCCGCCGCAGCGGCCGTACGCGATGGCCGACTGCGCGCGCACGGGCTCGCTGACCGGGCTGGTTTGTCCGAGCAGCTTGCGCCCCGCCGCCGAATCGGTGACGAGCGCCGCCAGCGGCGCGCGCGTAGCGGGATCGGCGAGGATCGCGAGGATGACCGGCCCCCAGCCGCGGTCGCGCTGGTTCGGGTCGGCGAGGAAGGCGAGCACCGCTTCGCGCACCGGCGTCGCGTCGGCCGCGATCTTCCCGTCGGTGGCGCGCGCCCACATGCCGAGCGCGGTCGAGCGCAGCGCTGCGTTGCTCTTCGCGAGCTCGGTGAGGACGGGCAGGATCTCGTGGCGGATCTCGTCCGCGGTCGGACGGTTCACGCGGACGGCGCGGCGCTCCGGAGTGCTCGGCACGTCGTGGAAGCGGGCGCGCACGTTCACGAACTCGTCGCGATGGGCGAACCACCAGTCGTTCCAGCGGAACGCGAGCGACGGGTTCGCGCGGCGCGCGGTGGTCGACCCGCCGCGTACGCCGCCCGAGGGGGTGGCCGACGGCGTCGCAGGGCCCGGCGCGGTCGGCGCGGCATTGATCCCGTCGCTGGGCAGATCGGGGAGCGTCGCGCCGCGCGCGACCTCTCCAGCTCCGAGGTTCGGCGCGACCACGTCCGTGCCGCCCGGCAAGCCGCCTTCGCGGCCGCCGCCACCGCCACCGCCACCGCCACCGCCGCCACCGCTGCCGTTGACATGACGATGGGAGCCCGGGTCCTGGATGTAGGCCGCCTCGTCGATCGTGAGGCCGATCTCGTCGAGGACGCGCGCGACCTCGGGGTCGTCGGGGAACTCGGCGACGTAGGCGTCGTTGCACTCGACCGCGAGGCGCGTCACAAGCGCGTCCTCGCCGAAGCTGTCGAGCACCGAGGCGAGCGCGCAGCGCGTCCCGTACTCGTCGATGAAGAGCGGACGCGAGCGCGGCCACTCCTCGCGATGGAACGTGAACTCGCCGCGTTCCGCGTACCTGGACAGGAGTTCGATCGCGCGGGCACGCGCCGCGCGCTTCCCGGCCGGGAGCTGCGAGGCGTCGCGCGACGCGAGCTCGGCGACGACGCTGTGCAGCTTCGCCTGCTTCTTCGCGATCTGCTCGCTCTCACTCGACTCACCCGCGCCGAATGCCGACGCAATGGATCCGGCCAGCAATGCCGAGGATGCGATGGCGGCGAACGAAAACCGCATGGCTCTCACTCCTCTTGAGGACGGACGACACGACCGTTCACTTCGAGACACTGGGCAGCCCGGGAGGGCGGCGCGCCTTGGCAACGACAGTGCCGGAACAATCGGACGAACCTCGGGATCACGGGTGCAGAGCCTCCCGCGAGGGGCTCCGTCACCTGATCGTGACAGAGCGTCCTCGCGGGAGGGACCTGGATTTCGAATCCGTGGAGTGCGAATGCGCAGCGTCGCGTGGAGCGATCGCACGCCCCCGGCGCGATACCGGGCGCGTCACGCCTGCTTCAGCGACGCCATGTCGATGACGAAGCGGTACTTCACGTCGCTCTTCAGCAGCCGCTCGTAGGCCTCGTTGATCTGCTGGATCTTGATCCTCTCGACGTCGCAGGTGATGGAGTGCTCGCCGCAGAAGTCGAGCATCTCCTGCGTCTCGCGGATGCCGCCGATGGCCGAGCCGGCGAAGCGGCGCCGCTTGAAGATCAGGCCGAAGACCGAGACCGGCAGCGGCTTCTCCGGCGCGCCGACCGTCGTGAGCGTGCCGTCGAGCTTCAAGAGCTCGATGTAGGCGTTGATGTCGTGCATGGCGGAGACGGTGTCGAGGATGAAGTCGAAGCTGCCGGCGTGCTTCTGCATCGCGGCCGCGTCCTTCGAGATCACCACCTCGTGCGCGCCGAGGCGCTGTGCGTCCTCGGCCTTGTTCGGCGACGTCGTGAAGAGGACGACGTGCGCGCCGAGCGCGTTCGCGAACTTCACCCCCATGTGGCCGAGCCCGCCGAGCCCGACCACGCCGACCTTCATCCCCTTGCCGACCTTCCAGTGGCGCAGCGGCGAATACGTCGTGATGCCGGCGCAGAGCAGCGGCGCGGCCGCGGCGGGGTCGAGGTTCTTCGGGACGTGCAGCGTGAACGCCTCGTCGACGACGATGCCGTCCGAGTACCCGCCGTAGGTGACGCCGCCGAGCTTCGCGTCGGGCCCGTTGTAGGTGAACGTCGCCATCTTCTCGCAGAACTGCTCGAGCCCGGCGCGGCACGGCTCGCACGAGCGGCACGAGTCGACCATGCAGCCGACCGCCGCGAGGTCGCCGACCTTGAACTTCTTTACCGCGTTGCCGGCCTTGACGACCTTCCCGACGATCTCGTGCCCCGGCACGCACGGATAGACCGTCGGCATCACGGCCTTCCACTCGTCGCGCACCTGGTGCAGGTCGGAGTGACAGACGCCGCAGAAGAGGATCTCGATCTGGACGTCGGACGGACCCGGCTCGCGGCGGCGGATCGTGCTCGCGGCGAGCTTCGCGGTGGCGCTCGCGGCGGAGAAGGCCTTGGCGGCGAAGGTGCCGGGCTGGGGAGCGGGGGTCGGCTGCGTCGAGTTCATGGGGTGGGCTCCGTGAGTACGGGCAGGAGATGTCGTTGGGGACGTGGCAGGGAGCGCGGACGATAGGGCTCAGCGCGCGGGATCGAATGAAGAAGCGACCGAGGAAGCGGTCACCGAACACTGGGTGGCGGCGCGGCGCGCCGCCGCATCGACATGACGACGACGTTCGCGATGGAGATGCCGGCCAGTACCCAGGCGGCGGTGTGGATACTCCTACCGATGTACACCCCTTCGTAGAGGCTCACCTCCCGCTCGAACCATTCGGGGGACTCGCGCGCCTTCTCTTGCACCTCGCGCAGTTCCGCCTCGGCCTTGCACTGCTTCACGCTCATCCAGACCGCGACTCCCGTCAGGAACACGCATCCGAGCCAGGGGCCCCGCGGGAATCGACCTTTCGCATTCGGTCCGCCGCCCCACAGGACCCACGCCGCGAGCGCCGCTCCTGCGAACCAGATCAGGAGGAACGAATCGCCCGACATCTTCCGTTCGCTGCAGCTCGCGACGCCCGTCGCCGCCACCAACCCGGCGACGATCGCGCCCGCCGCCACCGCGGCGACGTAGAGCAGGGCGCGCATCAGCTGCCCGACGACATCGCGGCGACTCTCACCGTTTCGCTCCACTTGCTCCGGCGCGATCACTTCTCGAACGCGACGTGCCCGTCAGCGAAGAGCGCCGCCGACGGGCGCCCGTCCGCGTGTACCACGTCCCGGATCACGACCCGCTTGGACGCGTCGACTTCGCGGCTCGTTTCATTCGGAGCGACGACTTCGTACGTGACGAGCGTTCCGTCGCCAAGATTGAACGGGGACAGGAAGCGAGGGTATTCGGCGCGGATCGGGTCCAACGTCGATTGCCACCCGATCTGACCATGCGTACGCGTATCCGCGAAGAGTTGCATCGTCCCGCCGATTTCCAAAAGCCTCATCAGGCGCGTGTTGTCTTCCGCAACCCTGCGTGCGTTGGACACGATCGGAATCGTCGTCCCGCCCAACACGACGAGGCCGCCGAGCACCGCGATCGCAATCACTGCTCTGCGACTCATCTTCAGCGCCTCCGAACGCATCCTCACTTCATCGTCGCGCGGACCGACAGAAGCTCGGCGCCAGGATCGCGGTCAGCTGCAAGGACGCGATTGATGGCGGAGGAGCCTCTCGACACCGAACGTGCGACCCTGGCAGCTGCATACGCATGTCAGGCGTCATGCGTTTCGAACCGCCTTTCCAGGACCTTTCGGATTCTTGCGTCGAGATCCTGGGCGCCGAGTCGGTGACCAGTCAACCCTTTCAGGCTTGTTCGCGTAGATGTCGATGCTCAGCGAGAGTCCACGCGACGCGATACGAGCGAGAGTCGACGTTGGCACTTCGAAGCCGCGATTCCACCTCTCCGTCGCGATCCCGCAGAACACGCGGCCCTTGAACCTGGCCGCGATCTTCCGGACTGTCGCCGTATCCGCCTTGATCTTTCGAAGCGCCCGATCAATGGCACGACCTACGTCCTCCCTTTTCCACGGACCCGCATCGACCAACCAATTCCCGGACGACCAAGGGTGCGCGACTCCTCGGATCAATCGAGTCTGGCCGCGGGCGTGTGCTTCGGATGGTCGACAACGCAGGGCAATCGAAAGCGCGCTTGGCTCCAAGGTAGGACCGTTGAACCCCACTGATACGTGGACTCGGTCCACTTCGCCACCAACTACCATGAACCCCGATTGCGCCGGCGACTTCGGCGGGTGCATCCGCTTGTCAGCTGGCATTGGAAGCCACCTGCCTCCTACGAATCTACGCGGCGCCTGGAGCATTGGCGTCGAACACTTTCTTGCTGGTTTCCGTCGAGATCTCACCCTCGTGATCTTCAGGAAGCCACCGCCCAACGATGATGAGAATCCCCAAGGCAGCTACCTGCATCAACCTCCAAAACGAGTCACTCTCTTCCTCCGGATACGTCCACCGCACGGATGGAATTGGCCATGGAGTTCGATCGACTCCGATGTACGTATAGTTGGTTACCAAGAGCACGCCTGCCGCGGCCAAGACCGCCAACCAATACACCGGCGGCCCGAGTCGCTTGCGAAATGCGAGAAGTGCGCACGACATCAGAAGCAGTGCCCCGGCGAAACCTGGACCGACTGTGACTACGAACGACAGGGGATGCACCCTGAGGACGGATACGTCGCAGTGCGAGAATACGTACAGATCCCAGACGGACAGCCACACGGAACCGAGTCCAATCACGGCAACCAAGGAGACCGCGAGCGTTTCCTTCGCGCAGATCGAAAGCCAGGGACATTGCGGACCTCGCGTCATGGCGACCCCACCCAGTGTCCAGCTAAGAGCCTATCCCAGTAGGCCTCCCGTCGTCGTTCGGGCGGCGGACCCGCATCCGCTTCGTTGCGCCTCCTCACCGAATCTCTCCATTGATTCGCATCGTCGGCGCGCCTCGCGTCTGCGGGTCCGGCGCTCCGAACGACTCGGTCCGGCCTACTGGGATAGGCTCTAATTCGGATTCGACAGAATGATCCGTCGACGCCCCTCACCCTGACCGCCTACTTCCCGTCCTTCTTCTCCTCCTCCTCGGACTCCTTGATCGCCTCCTCCGCCAACTTCCGGCCCCATTCCGCTCCCATTTCCATCGACTCCCGCACGAGCAGCGGCTGCTCTTCGACGAACCGCTTGCCGATGGGCGACTGGTAGAAGGCGAGGAGCTGCTCGAGCTCTTCCTGCGTGAAGTGCCTGGCGTAGATCGGGACGACCATGTCGACGAGTTCCTGGGTCCGCACCTTGTCCCGGAACTTCTTCCAGAAGGCACTCCCGACCATGTCCTTCAGCAACGCTCCCATCTGATCGACCACCTGCTCCCCGATCTTGTCACCGCCACTGGCGGTGATGACGGCGCGCACCGTCGCCTCCTTCTTCTTCGCGGCGTCGGAAGCGTCCTGCCGCGCGATCAGGAATCCGACGCAGACCGCGAACATCCCGATCACCCCCAGCGACTTCACCATCCGCCTCTCCTTGCTCTCCGGCCGCGCTCCCTCCGATCGATCCTCCGACGAACGCCGCCGCCGGCCGTTTCCGTTCAGACCCCGGGGCGAGCCGCCCTCGCGCCCGATCGGGGTACTGGCTCCTTCCCTCAGAAGAGCCCGAAGAACAGCGACTGCTCGATCACCCTTCCGCCGTCGACGGAAAACGTCTCGGGGGGCGTCGGATCCGGGACGGCTCCCACGTGCATGCCGTCGGACGCCGCGAAGAAGCCGACGACGCGTCGGCTTTCGCGATCCACGAGCCAGTAGCTGCCGCGGTCGTCCGTGCGGAGCTCGGCGTCGGTGATGTCGTCGACGGACAAGATCGACAGCGTCGTCACGCCGCCGCCCGCTTCGACCTTGGTGAACGTGTACTGCCCCCCGGATCGCGAAAAGTGAACGCGCCCGCCGTCCGACCTACTCCCGCAACCCCGGCTGCAACCACCCCCCCATCGTGTCGGGCGTCAGCATCGCCTTGAGGTCGAAGGTGAGGTCGAGGGTCTTGCCGTTGCGCAGGACGGTGAAGGAGACGGCTTCCTTGGTCGCGTTGGCGGAGACGATCGATTCGAGGTCGGACTTGACGTCGCGCAGGGGGGTGCCGGCGATGGCGATGACCTTGTCGTTGTTCTCGAAGCCGGCCTTGCCGAGCTTGCCCTCTTTGCCGTTGACCCAGACGACGAGGCAGTCGTTCACCTGCGGCTGGAAGCGGACGGTGCCGCCGGCGGGGACGCGGACGCGCATCTGGCCCTGCTCGCCCTCGCCCCAGACGTTCAGCATGTAGACGCCCGCGGGGAGCGCGCTGAACGTCGCGCGGCTCTGCGCGTCGAGCTGCGCGCTGATGCCACCGTAGTTGTTGAACTCCTCGTTGTCCGCGCCTTCGCCGACCATCGAAAGCTGCACGCTGGTGTTCTGCTTGCCGTTCGGCACCTCGATCGCGAGCGAATAGAGCGGCGGGATCGGGAAGAAGGCGGTGTTCTCGCCCGGCCTCAAATGGACGTCGATCTGGCCGGCGCGAATCGATGCCCCCCAGCGGTTGCCGTCGTTCACGATCGTCATCACGACGCGCACGTCGCCCGACTCGAGCGGACCGAACGACTGCCTGCCCTCGGTGCCGATCGCGTTCTCCTCGCCTCCGCCCCAGTAGTGCCCGCGCTGCTGCTTCGCGTCGGCGTCCTCGACCGAGAGGCGGATGCGTCCCTCGAAGCCGCTGCCGGCATATCCGGGGATCGAGACCAGCAGCGTCGCCGGCTCGCCGAACCTGATGTCGACCTCGCGACCCGGCCCGACGACGGGGACGCTCTTCGACCCGTACTGCGTGCAGTGGGCGGTGAGCTCGACGGCCGTGTCGGGCATCGCCCACGGTCCGGGGTTCTGCGCGCCGTCGCCCTTCGGCGGCACGATCCAGTAGGTGCCGGGGCCGCGGTGCGTCGCGTAGACGTTGTTCGACCAGTGGTTGTCCTTGTTCTTGTACGCGAACAGGAAGTCGGCCTTCTCGACGGCGAGCCCCTCGGGCGAGAAGACGTGCACGACGATGCACTGCGCGGCGTCGAGCGGCGGCAGCTCGAGGTCCTGCGTCACCATCGCGTCGGCCACGACGACGACCGCGTGCGCGAAGACCGGCGGATTCCAGCTGCGCGTGACGCCGATCAGGTAGCGGCCGGCGCTCAGGTCCTTGAAGACGAACGTGCCGTCGCGCCCGTCACTGCGCGCCTGCTTGTTCGAGTTCAGCAGCGCGCTCAGGTCGACGTCCTTGCCGAGCGGCAGCGGCATCAGCCGGACCATCAGGTCGCTCTCCGGCTCGGGCGACGTCTGCTTGATCCGGCCGCAGATGCCGGGCGTGCCCTTGAGCGTGAAGATCACCTCGGCCGGCGGCGCCTCGGAACGCACGGTCACCGTCTGCGACTCCGACGCGAGCACCACCGGGTAGACCGGCCCGACGTCGGGATCACCGAGCGTCGCCTTGAGCTCGTAGCTGCCCGGCTCGAGCGCGATCCACGGCGCCTCCGCCTTCCAGCCCTCGGGGCGTCGCCCCATGCGACGTTCGCCGATGAAGACGAGCGCCGCCTCGTCGGGCACCTTGCCGTCGGCCATGCGCACGCTGATCGGCACGCGGATCACGAGCGACGCGCGGAAGTCGACGACCGCGTCGGGCTTGACGACCTCGCGCGCCGTGGAGAAGGCGAAGCCGGCCTTGCCCGCGCTCACGCGCCAATCGCCGTCGACGAGCTCGTCGAAGCGGTAGGCGCCGCTGCCGTCGGTCGTCGTGTCGCGCTGATCGGCGAGCGCCTGGTAGTGCGCCGTCACCGCCTCGCGCAGCCGCTGATCGAGCGTCGGCGCCGCCGCGAGCTCCTCGCCGCGCTTCGCGCGCTCGGGCTTTCGCTCCTTTTGCCGCGCGGCGCGGACCAGCACGCCCGCGAGCGGCTGGCCCTGCGGATCGGTCACGTGGCCGGAGAGCGACTTCGTGCCGCGCTCGACCTTGGGCGTCGGGACCGCGTGCGCGAGCGCCGTCACCGACTCGGAGATCTCGCGCGGCAGCAGGGCGGTCGCGTCGGGGCGCGCGACGGTGCGTTCGGCCGTCACCGATTCGGCGGGCGCAAGCTGGTCATTCGACTCGGCGGCGGGGGCTTCGCGCGGCCGCGCGGCGCGCGGCAGCTCCGAAATCGCGGAGGCATTGCCGGTGTCGCCGAACAGCCAGAAGGCGCCCGCTCCCAACAATGCACCGACGACCAATCCGGCCAGCAGCGGACCGAGGAAACGCAGCATGACCGATCCCCCGAATGCGGCCCGAGCCGAGGCAAACGTCGCAGAAACTATGGCGTTCGCCGGGCGGCGTGACAGGGGTCGTTCAGAAGGTGACCGAGATCACCCCGGAGACGATCCATTGGGAGCCCTCGCCCCCGTTCTGTTCTTTCATGGAGTCGCCCAGGATCAGGTAGTGGACCCCGGCCTGGAACGACCACTGTCCGAAGGAGGTGCCGAGGAGGGGGAGCGGCACGTCGAACTGGGCGCCGAGATCGAGGCCGCCGAACGTCTCGTCGTCCCCGGTGTCGTCCTCGTAGTAGTGGTCGAGCGAGAGGTTGAGCAGCACGGGGAAGGTGAGTGTGAGCGGGAGGCTCTCGTCTTCGTGATCGGATCCTGGGTCGCCCGGCTCGCCGAGGTCGACCAGCGTGAACTGCGGTGCGATGCCGAGCCCGAGGTAGGTGCCGGAGTGCGTGCCGGGCGGGTTGTCCGAAAACTCCGACTGGCCCCGGAGCTCGCGCCCGAGCGTGAGGCTCGGGTGGATCTTGAAGGCGTCGTCCCAGAGGTAGCCGTCGTCCCATGCGACACCGACGTCGACCTCGGTGATCGAATCGAACTGCGAATTGGGGCTCGTGTACTCCCACCAGGTCATCGACAGCTCGAAGCCGTGCTCGAGCCTGCCCTGCATCGTGAAGTAGTAGTCGGCCTCGTACCACGCCTTCGGCGGTTCGGCGTCGTCACCACCGGTGCCGGTCGGCCCGGAGTGGAAGCTGTTGAACATCCCGACCCCGAGCCACGCCTCCTTCAGCCAGCCGTCGCCCTGATGCGCGGTGTAGTCGAGCTCGAAGGCGGGCTGGACGATCGCGCCGCGATCCTCTTCGGGGATGCAGCGGAAGAAGTAGGCGTTGGTCGCGCCGACCGCGAGCGTGAGCGACCAGGGGTTCGACGAGTCCTCGTCGGACGGCGCAACGGCGGGCACCTTCGATTGCTCGGCCGGTCCCGACGAAGGCGGGAGGTCGACGTCCGCCGCCGCGACGGCGTCCTGCGCGCGCGCACCGTGCGCGAGCGCGCCGCACGCGACCGCCGTCCCGAACGCCGCCGTGAGAGCCCGGAGCGCCTCCATCCCGCGCTCCTTCGGCCGCCGCCCGCCTCCTACCAATGGAAGAATTCGGCGGCGAGCCAGCGCTCCGCGGCGGCGACCTCGGGCGCCTCGAAGAGCTTCGCGAGCCCGGCCGCGTCACCCGCGGCGAGCAGCGGCTCGACCTGCGCCTTGAGGAGAGGCGCGAATGGTCCCGGCGCCTTGTCGATCTCCGCGAGCAGCGGCGCGACTGCCTTCAAGCCGTCCTTGCCGGCGACCGTCTTCTTCAGCGCCTTCGCCTGATCGCACACCTTGAGCCACGCCTTCGCGTGCGGTGCGTCGAGCAGTTTCTTGATGCGCTTGCGCTGGTCCTCATCGGCCGGCGTGCCGAAGAGCTCGGCCCACTTCACCAGCGCCGGCAGCGCCGCCTCCGCCTGCGCGCGCGCGAGCTGCTGCGCCGTCGCATCGAGGCCGCCGACCGCGGCGCGCACGATCTTCACGCGCTGCTGCAGCTCGACGACCTTCGGCTCGAGGACGCCGGCCCACGGCTCGACCTCCTTGAGCAGCGGAAGCGCCGCCACCATGTCGCCGCGTTTCAGCGCCGCCTCGCCATCGGGACCGCCCCATTTGAGGAGCCACAACTTGACGTCGCGCAGGTGCCGCTTCGCGAGCAGCTCCGCGAGCGGCGCGTCGAGGTAGCTCCCGCCGCCCGGCTGCCACTCCTTCCCGAACTCGAGACCCGGCGTCCCCTCCCACACCACGCGCTGGTCGACGTCGAGCAGCAGCACGCGCGGCAGCTGGAATTGCGGGATGAAGTAGCGCTCGAAGGCGATGCCGTAGCTCTGCTTGCCGCGCACGCGCTGGTCGACGCCGACGGCGCCGGGCAGCGGATGGTGCGCGAGCCAGTCGGGCAGCGTCGCCTCGTCGTCGGGGCTCGCGATCGAGATCACCTTCAGGCCGAGGTCGGCGTTCTTCTGGGCGACGTCTTTCAGCCAACCGTCGAGCGGGAGCTTCTCGTTCTGGACCAGGCTGAAGAAGACCAGGAGCTGCGGCGACGTGCCCGCCTCGTCGAAGCTCGCCCGCGGCTCCTGCAGCCACTTCACCTGGTCGGGGAAGGGCGGCAGCAGGCCGACGTAGCTCGAGCCGATCGGCTTGCCCGACTTCGCGGCGGCCTCCTTCAGCTTCTGCATCGTGATCTCGCGCTCGATCGCGGCGCCGGGGTCGCGGGCGTTGCGCGCGAGGTAGCGGACGTTGCGCCACTTCGCCTGGCCGGGGCCGGTGATGAGGCCGAAGCTGCCGCGCAGCGCGTCGAGGCTGCCGAAGTCCTGGGAGACGACCAGCTCGTCGTCGCTCCAGACGTCGACCGTCGTGCCGACCACGTCGATCTTCAGCTTGTGCCAGCCGGCGCGCGTGACCGGCAGCAAGTTGTGCCGCCAGATCTTGTAGACGTCGGTCCCGTAGAAAGTCGTGAGGTCGACGGCCGCGTTGCGCGCCTGGATGCCGTAGTCGGGGTCGGCCTTGCGGCCCGGGAAATAGAAGAGCGAGTGGAAGGTCGACGTGGCCTTCTTCCCGAACACGAGGCCGGCGAAGGAGAGCAGCTCGTTCTCGGCGAGGAGCTCGGCCTCGAAGGAGTAGTCGCCCGACGTGATCGTGTCGCAGGTGAGGAACTCGTAGTCGTACTTGTCGGTGCGCGCGTCGCCGAACTTCGAGGCGAGCTCGACCCCGGCCGCGACGAACGCCGTCGTGCCGGAGATCCAGCCGTCGAGGTTCTTCTCGTTGTAGGCGAGCTTCCAGAGCGCGAGCGACCGGCCCGAGCCCTTCGCCGCGCGCTCGAACACATCGAACAGCGCTGGCATGTCGAGCTCGGTGCCGAGCCGCCAGCTGATCTCCATCGCCATCATCGGGCGCTGCGCGGCGAGGTAGCGCTCGGCGAGCCCCTTGGCGGCCGCCTCGAGCTGCGTCTGGATGCGCGCGAGTGTCTGGCGCTTGGGGTCGACCGAGGCGAGGAAGTGGTCGACCTCCTTCAGCTTGGCTTCGTCGACCTTCGGTGCGCGCTCGACGAGCTGCGCGGCGCGCAGCGCGAGCTTGGTCGCGCGGTCGTTGTTCTTGTACCGCGGCGACGCGAGCAGCTTCCCGAACTCGAGCAGCAGGTCGACCTGGTCGGGCGTCGCGACCAGCCCCTTCTCGAACTGCTCCTTCGCGACCTCGAAGTCCTTGCGAACGAGCGCGGCGCGGGCCCAAGTGAGCCAGGGGCGGTCGGGGAAGCTCTTGCCCGACTGCTCGTCGCGCAGTGCGAGCATCCACTCCTTCCAGACCACGTCGAGCTCGGCGACGGTCTTCGGCAGCTGGAGCTGCGCGTCGGCCTTGGAGAAGTCGACCCCCTTGGTCGGCGCCTGCGGCGCTCCGAGCACCACCTTCTCGAAGTTCTCGACGGCGCCCTCACCTTGGCGCCCGCCCGATTTGTTGATGAACTCCCGAAACGCGCCGCGATAGACGAAGCGGCCGTCGACCGGGTCCTGGTAGTTCCACAGGAAGTAGACGACGCCCCAGGTCGGCGCGTACCAGGGCGGGCCCCACTGGTATTTGTTCTCGAGCACGATGCGGAAGGTCGGCGCCTTGTCGGGCTCTTTCGTCGAGCCGGCCGCGATCCCGTCGTCGGGTCCGTCCATCCAGCCGACCGCCATGCGCTGCGCCAGCGGGAAGAGGCGGTGGTTGGCCGGCAGGTTCATCTGCACCGTGCCGTTGGCCAGCAGGCGCGACCCCTCGAAGAACGACGCGAGTCCCTCGTTCAGCCAGCCGCTCGCGGTGGTCGCGAGCCCCACGAACTGGTGCGCCGCCTCGTGGAAGAGCGTCGTGATGCACTCCTCGAAGCCGCCCTGGCCGATGTAGGTCTCGACCGCGTTGCCGGTGAAGTGCCCGCCCGACCACTCGACCGGCGGTCCGATGCCGAGCTTCAAGTACTCGTCGCGCGTCTTGAAGATGTGCAGCTCGATGCGCGGGACGTTCTTGGCGTCGTCGGGTCCGCCGTAGTGGAAGAACTCGCGATAGAAGCCGTTCATCTGCTCCATCGCTTCCGCGGCGCGCACCATCACGACGTAGCCGGCGTCGGTCTTCGTCTTGTAGTTGGTCTTCTCGAGCAGCCCCGGCGCGTCCCACGTCCCGTGGCTGGCGTCGAACTCCTTGATCCACTGCTCGGAGACCCCTTCGAGCAGGTCCTTCGCGCGCGCGGTGTCGGCGAGGCTCGGGTCGTGCGCCGAGCTGATGCGCTCGACGGCGGCGCGGCTCTCCTCGCGCTCGGGATCGAGCGCGAGCAGCTGCTGGTGGACGCGGATCGCCGAGTGGGAGCGCTTCTCCTTCTCGTACTCCTCGGCGAGCGGCCGCAGCCTCTCCACGAACGCCGTCTTGAGTCCGAGCAGGTCGACCGCGAGCGGGTCGACCGCCATCAGCTCCTGCTTCAGCGCCTCGAGCTCCGCCGCCTTCGCCTTCTGCGCGATGCGCAGCCCGAGGTGGCGGTGCAGCGAAAAGACCTGCTCGTCGACGTCGCCCGCCTTGGCGGCGACCTGCGCGCGCAGCTTCCAGACGGCGGGCGAGCGCGGGTCGCGTTCGAGGGCGCGCTCGAGCTGCTCGCGCGCGAGCTTCAGGTCGCCGCTCGCGAGCGCGTCGCTCCCCTTCTGGAGCGCGACCTCGAAGGGCGACTGGTCGCTGCGCGCGGGCGCGAGCGACGCGGCGAGCAGGAGCACCAGGAATGCGCTGCGCCGCAGCGCGCTCGGGCCGGTCTTGCCGATCACGATCCTCAGATCCGCTTGGACGTCTCGAACGCGGCGTCCTTCCAGCGTGGGGCTTCGAGCCAGCGGCGTGCGCGTCGGAGCAGGCGCGGCCGGCGACGGGCGCCATTCTGCTTCAGCTGGTCGAGAAGCCGCGCGGCGGAATCCTCGTCGAGGCCCTGCTCGTGTGCGGCGACGAAGGTGCGGAGGAGCTCGAGGTCGAGCGTGTCACCGATCCTGGTCGAGAGGCGGCCGAGCTTCGCGGCGCGCCGGCGCATGCGGAGGTTGCCGCTGCCGAGGCGGTGCAGCGCGACGGCGAGCTCGCGCACGCGCTTGCGCGCGCCGTGCTGGACGGCGAGGTCGTCCGGCGCGCGCAGCGCTTGGCGGACCGAGCGGCGGGCGCGGCGCGCGAGGCGGCGCACGCCGGCGATCAGGTCTTCGCGTGAGAAACTCCCGGGAAGGACGTCGGCGAAGCGCTCGATCAGGAGCGAGAGGCGGGCGCCGAGGACGGCGAGGCGGCGCGCACGGGCGCCGTTCCTGCGGGCGGCGGCGCGCCCCGAGAGGAGCAGCGCCTCGACCTCGGCGCGCGCCTCGGAGGTTCCGGGCTTCGCGGGCAGCAGCGCGAGCGCGGCCGGCAGCACGTCGCGGTCGCGCATCGTGCCGGTCTCCCGGATCGCGGTGCGGAGCGCCGCGTGGAGCTCGAGCGCGGTCGCGCGCGAAAGGCGCGGCTCGACGACGCGCAGGATCGACCGTGCGGTCCGCACGCCGCGGCGCAGCTCGTGGACGGCGACGACGGGGTCGCGGTCGACGGCGACGATGGCGTCGAGCGCGCGCTCGATCGAGGCGGAGAAGGCGATGACGACCGTGGTCGCGGCGGGCGTCCGGTCGGGGGCCTCGGGGGCGAAGGCGGGCAGGCGCGCGTCGCGCAGAGCTCCGGACCCCGGGAGCTCGCCGACCGGCGGTAGCGACGAAGGCGCGACGTCGGGAGCGCGATGCATGGTCCTGCCGATCCCCTCCGGCTCGTCCTCTCCCCACGCCGGGCGCCTCCATAACACATGGAGGAAACGGCTGTCGGTACGTGCTCCCGGGACCGTACGGGGGCAGAATCTCGGAGCGGGTGCTCGATTTCAGCACCCCCACCACATCTACGAAGGGGCGGGCCCATGCTCCTCACCCTCTTGCGACACGGGGTTGCCGTCGAGCTGCTCGAGATGCCGCCCGGCCCCGACGGCCGCGTCCCCGTCGACGAAGCGCGGCCGCTCACCGAGCGCGGACGGCGGCGGCTGAAGAAGACCGCGCGCGCGCTGCGGCGGCTGAGTGTGCGGCCCGACCGCATCCTCCACAGCGGGCTCGTGCGCGCGCGCGAGACGGCGGAGATCGTCGCGGAAGGGCTCGAGATCGACGTGCCGAGCTTCGTCGAGGTCGCGGCGCTCCTCCCCGAGGCCGATCCGGCGGAGCTCTTCGAGCTGCTGCCGACGCTCGCGTGCGAGGAGGTGCTCTGCGTCGGACATGCGCCTCATCTCGACCGTGTGGTCGCGGCGGTCTGCGGCGCAGAGGGGCGGACGATCAGTGCGCTCGGCAAGGCGGGCGCCGCGCAGCTCGAGCTGCCGGAGCCGGGTGCGCGCATGGGCCGCCTCGTCTGGGTGTTCCCGTCGAAGGTCCTGCGCCGCATCGGCGAATGACGCGGAGAATCCGGCGGCGAATGACCGCCGAATGTCGTCCGACCCCTGCAGGGAAGAGCGCGACTGCATTCAACGTCGGATCGAATGCGCCGTAGCGTGTGTCCGTCCAGTCGGACGGATGTAACGAAGGTGCCCCGAAGAAGGACGGTCCCATGGAACCCACGCGCACCCTGCTCGCCGCGTGCGTCGCACTGTCGCTCGCATTCGCGCCGCGTCCCGCGGCGAAGGACTTCGAGGCGCAGGCGAAGCAGTTCAAGAACTCGAACGCCCTGACGCAGCTCGCCGACGACGAGGCCGCGCTCGACGCGTCGCTCGACGCGGCGTTCGTGGCGATCGACGTCGGCATCTTCGACGTGCGATACCTGCGCTCGGCGCTCGCCGACGCCAAGCACTTCGACGATCTCAAGGGGATCGTGCTCGGGCTGATCGACCTGCACGTGCATCTGCTCGCGTGGGTGGCCGAGAAGGACCCGGGCAAGCCGGTGCAGGCGAGCACGCCGGAGCTGACGACGTTCCGCGGTTGGGTGGCGGGATGGAAGCCCGACCTCCTGAAGAAGGTCACCGCGAGCAAGGCCGAGGGGCACGACCTCGCGGTGCTCGCCGGCGCGGACGCGAACGTGCTCGCCGCGATCAAGGCCTCCGCGGCGAGCCTGCGCAACGGGTCGGCGGCCGGCTTCCAGCTCGACGTCAAGCCGACGCGTCTCGCGCTGCTGCCGTCGCGCGGGGACTTCACCGGCTTTGCGGCGTACGTCGGCTCGCTGCAGCCGGAGTGGAAGACGATGCTCTGGACCTCGGCGCTGCCGGTCCGCAACGAGTTCCACATCAACGACCTGCTCGGGCTGCCGCTCGAGAGCCCGGCGTCGGACGGCGGGCCGGTCGGCGTCTCGATGAACGACCGCGAGCCGACCGGGCTCTTCGAGCACGTGACGCAGTATTCGGCCGACCGGCTCACGAAGGACTGGTTCGGGAGCGCGCTCGAGGTGGGCGTGCAGACCGGCGTCGCCATCGACCTCGTGATCGAGCTCTACGGAGAGAACAACGCGCGCGTCTTCGGCAGCGGCGAGGGGCGCTCGACGCCGGGCCGCAACAAGTTCGTGCGCGGCGGCAAGAGCACCGGCGGGAAGTTCGCGAAGCAGAACGCCGACCCGAAGTGGCGCCTCGACAAGGGCAAGGACTATTTCATCTCCGCGCTGCGGCGCGCGCAGCAGGAGGGCCAGACGCTCGCCGCCGCCGCCAAGGAGAACGCCCCCGGCCCCACCACGCACTTCTCGCTCGACTGCAAGGAGATGCCGGGCGAGCACGACTTCGTGACCGCGCCCTTCCTCGGCACCTTCTCCGCCAACGCCGAGGTCCCCGAGGCCTTCCTCCCCGACTACCAAGAGTGCCTCCGCGCCTACCGCGCCGCCTTCGTGCGCTGGCTCCTGATCGCCGCCAAGCCCAAGGCCGAGGGCGCCCCGCCGCGCCCGTTCGCACGCCTGCTGCGCTCGTGCGTGACGGACGCGGCGAAGCCCTTCGACGAGCGCGTCCTCGCGATCTACGGCGTCCCGATGACCAGCGACAAGCCGACCACCGAAGCGCTCGAGTGGACGTACCTGGAGTGGCTCGCGAAGCAGCGGTGAATCCGAGGTTTCGCGAAGCTCCGAACTCCGGGGGATTCCGTCCGTTCGCCCGGAGAGTGTGAACGGGATTCCCGAACGGCGGCGTTGGTGGTGGTGTATGCGCCTGCACCCCACGTCACTCTCGCACTCCAGGGTCATGGCTCGCCACCGATCGCTGCACGCTGTCGTGGCATTTGTCTCTGTCCTCACCGGCGTCGCGCGCGCGGACGAGGGGATGTGGACGTTCGGCTGGCCGCCGCTCGTGAAGCTGCAGTGGGAGCACGACTTCTCGCCGGACGCGAAGTGGTTCGACCACCTGCGCCTCGCGAGCGTGCGGGTGTGCGAGCAGGATGAACCGGACAGCGGCGGCTCCGGCTGCTTCGTCGGCGAGGACGGTCTCGTCCTCACCTGCCGACACGTCGTCGCCGGGCTGCTGGCGTGGAACCACGCGCTGCCGAAGGCGCTCGACCGCCAGCCGGTCGTCGCGAGGTCGTCCGACGAGGAGATCGCCTGTCCTGATCTCGAAGTCGAAGTCCTCACGTCGATGGAGGACGTCAGCGCGGAGGTCGACTCGTTCGAAGCGCGCGAACTGCTCGACTCCGACGTCGCGGGCCGCCGTGCGCTGGCGATCCTCCGCATCCTCGCGCGCGAGGAGCGGAGCGCGACGCGGAGAGCCGAGGTCGTGAGCCTGTACGGCGGCGCGCAGCACTGGCTCTACCGATACGACCGCTTCCGCGACGTCCGCCTCGTCTTCCTCCCGGAGCCCTTCGAGATCCCCGATGCCCGCGTCAACGCCGGCCGCCGCCGATTCGGCCGCTTCGACGCCGCGCTCCTGCGCGTGTACGTGGACGGGAAGCCGTTCCGTCCCCGCCACCACCTCGTCCCGGCGGCTCGCGCCGGCTCGCCAACCGGATTCGTCGCCGCGTACGGCAACCCCGGCCGTACCAACCGCCTGTTGTCGGCGCCGGAATTCGACTTCGCGCGGTCGACGGCGATCAGCCTCCAGATCGGCCTCATCGACTCGACGCTCTCGGCGTGCGAGCGCTTCTTCCGTGATCGCCCCGATCTGGACGCGGACGCCGAGCCGCTCCTCGACAAACTGCGCGACGACCTGGCGTCGACGGAGGCCGAACTCGAATTCCTCAACGGTCGTGCGGTCGTCGCGTGCGTGCACTCGACGTTCGACGCGATCCGCGAGCGCCTGCGTCCGAATCCCGTCCGACTCCTCGGGTTCGACCGCGCGGCGGCGTTCCTGGCGCGGCAGCTGGTGGACGAATCCCGCGATGCCGAGCGCGCCTTCTGGCGCGCCGCGCTCGACGATTCGCGCGCCCGGCTCTGCCCGTCGTTCCGGAGGACGGGACGCAACGCTCGATCGCTGCGGGTCCGAGACCGGATCTACCCGCAATTCTCCGATCCGCGCGGAACGGACGTCGTCGAGTCGTTGCATCTGCCGGCGCGCTTCGACTTCGAGGTTGCGCTCGTCGGGTCGACGCTCGAAAACGTGCGCGCGAGCCTCGGCGGCGATGATCCACTCGTCCGCGAGCTCCTCGGCGACCGCGCGACGGAACAGGCGGCGACTTCGATCTGCGCGCGGGGACTGCGGCCGATTCCTGACGACGAGATCCGCTTCGACTACCTGCCGGGGCTGACTCCTCGTCCCGAACGGCTCGACCGGGACGTCGAGTTCGAAGAGGCGATCGACACGATCGCGGAGGGTTACCACGCGGCGTTCGGCGATGCCTGGCCGCCCGATGCGGACGGCTCGCCGCGCTTCTCCTTCGGGAAGGTGTCGCGCTCGCCACTTTCGTTGCACGAGTTCGTCCGCGAGTGCGATCGCGAGCGCATCAAGGTCCCCGAACCGTGGCGAGCGAAGTTCGATCACCACCTCGCGACGATCCCGTGGATGTTCGTCACGAATCTCGATTGCGTCGGGGGCTTCTCGGGCGGTCCGGTCGTCGACCGGCAGGGAGCCCTGCTCGGGATCGCGTCGCGCGCCCAGTCGAGCGCGGCGGCGTGGAGCGCCGCCGCGTCACGAACGGTCGCCGTCGACGTCGAAGGGATCCTGATCGTCCTCCGCCGCGTCTACGGCGCCGACTCCCTCGCCGACGAGATCGAGGGCTTCACTCCGAAGTGACGGCGCCGGATCTTCCGGCCCGGCGCCGCCGCGCCTCGGTTCACGCCTTCACCGCGTCCCGCTTCACCTCGTAACCCACGCGCGGGTCGACCTGGTACTTCGCGTCGTAGCGGTCGTGGTGGCGCAGCCACGCCATGCTGAACGCGAGCCCCTCCTCGTCGCGGCCCTTCGGCACGAGGTCGAGGATCGAGTAGGTGGTGAGGAGCGACTCGCAGCCGCGGCCGTAGCTCGAATAGGTGTGGTAGACACGGCCCTCGTCGTCCTTCCGGAAGACGCTCAGGCCGTGCGCCTCGTCGAACGGGAAGGAGACGGTCGCGTAGTTGTATTCGACGGCGCCGCTCGCGATCTGCTCGGGCGTGTACGAGACGTGGAAGTCGAAGTTGAAGTCGGAGCCGTGCGACGAGACCCAGTCGAAGCGCCAGCCCATGCGCTGCCGGAACTTCGCGATCTTCGCGTAGGGCGCGCGCGACACCGCGGCGAAGGTCACGTCGCGATGGCCGAGGTGGACGACGGCGCCGTCGAGGTGGTCGCCCACGAACGAGCAGCTCGGGCAGCCCTCGGCCCAGTCGGGCCCGAACATGAAGTGGTAGATCACGAGCTGGCTGCGGCCGGCGAAGAGGTCGGCGAGCTTCGACTTCCCGCGCGGTCCGTCGAACTCGTAGGCCTTCTTCACCTCGACGGCCGGCAGCGCGCGCCGCTCGCGGGCGACGTCGTCGCGCAGCCGCGTCAGCTCCTTCTCGCGCTTCAGGAGTTTCTTGCGCTCCTCGAGCCACTCACTCGGCGTCACGACGTTCGGGGCGTTCATGGTTCTCTCCGTTCTCTCCGGGGTTTTGGGACTTGGGATCGGACGGCGCGGCGGGAGACGCGGGCGGCTTCGCGAGGCGGCGCTTCGCGACCAGCGCGAGCAGCCCTCCCGACGAGCCGGCGCCCGCGATCCACCACACCGCCGCGGTCGCCACGCAAGCTGGACACATGGGGGTCTCCTTTCGCCCCGTGGTCGATCGGGCGCGGCCGACTTCGACGACGCTCCCGGAAAAAATCGGGAGGGCCCGAAATCGGGGGCGGGGATGGTCGAATCGGGCGACCGCCGAACGACCACTCGCGGTTCCGCCACCGCGGCCGCGCGCCGGCGCAACGACCTCGCGCCGCGGCGCCCCTCCAGGAGAGACGTCCGTGAAATACCTCTGCCTCGTCTACCAGGATGAGAAGGAGCTCGCCTCGCTGTCGCAGCGCGAGCTCGACCAGCGCGTCGACGAGAGCCTCGCCGTCGACGAGGAGCTGAAGCGCAGCGGCCACCGCATCGCCAGCGACGCGCTGCAGCCGGTGGCGACGGCGACCACCGTGCGCGTCCGCAACGGCAAGCTCTCGATCACCGACGGGCCGTTCGCGGAGACGAAGGAGCAGCTCGGCGGCTTCTGGTTGATCGAGGCGCGCGACCTGAACGAGGCGGTGCAGATCGCCGCCCGCCTCCCGCCGGCGCACTTCGGCTCGGTCGAGGTGCGCCCGGTCTGGGACATCCGCAACCAGGAGCGGAGGGCCGACCGCTGAGTGGTGGCGACGTCGGCCCGATCCGTACGGTCGTCGACGAGCTCTGGCGCCGCGAGTCGCGCCGCGTGCTCGCGACGCTGATCCGCCTGCTCGGCGATTTCGATCGGGCCGAGGAGGCGTTGAACGACGCCTTCGTCGCCGCGCTCGAACGGTGGCCGACGGAGGGCGTGCCGGCGCAGCCGCGCCAGTGGCTCGTCTCGACGGGGCGCTTCAAGATGATCGACCGGATGCGACGCAGCGCGCGCTTCGACGCCTCGCTCGCCGAGATCGCGGAGCGGCTCGCGCCGGCGGGCGCGCCCGATCCGGCGGCGGCCGACCCCAATCATGACGAGGACGGCGTCGCGGACGACCGCCTCCGCCTCGTCTTCACCTGCTGCCACCCGGCGCTGCCGGCCGACGGGCAGCTCGCGCTCACGCTGCGCGAAGTTTGCGGCCTCACGACCGAGGAGATCGCGCGCGCCTTCCTCACGACCGCGCCGACCATCGCGCAGCGCATCGTCCGCGCGAAGGCGAAGATCCGCGACGCGAAGATCCCCTACGAGGTGCCGACGCACGCCGACCTGCCCGCGCGCCTCGATCCGGTGCTGCACGTCGTCTACCTCGTCTTCAACGAGGGCTACTTCGCGTCGACGGGAGAGAGCCTCACGCGGCTCGACCTTGCGGACGAGGCGATCCGGCTCGGCCGGCTGCTGCACGAGCTGCTGCCCGAGCCGGAGGTTTCGGGGCTGCTCGCGCTGATGCTGCTGCATCACTCGCGGTGGCGCGCGCGGACCACGGGCGACGGAGAGATCGTCCTGCTCGACCACCAGGACCGCGCCCTCTGGAGCCGCGCCGAGATCGACGAGGGCGCGCGGCTCGTCGAGGCGGCGCTCGCGTCGCGGCGCTTCGGTCCGTTCACGCTGCAGGCGGCGATCGCGGCGGTGCACGCCGAAGCAAGTACCGCCGCTGCGACCGACTGGCGCCAGATCGTCGGCATCTACGACGTGCTGATGCGCGCCGTACCGTCGCCGATCGTCGAGCTCAACCGCGCCGTCGCCGTCGCGATGTGCGACGGGCCCGAGGCGGGGCTGCGGCTGATCGACGCGCTGCTCGCGCGTGGCGAGCTCGCCGACTACCTGCACGCCTACTCCGCGAAGGCCGACCTCTGCCGCCGCCTCGGCCGCACCGCCGAGGCGCGCGTCGCGTACGAGCGCGCGCTCGCCCTTTCGAAGCAGGCGGCGGAGCGGCGGTTCCTCGAGCGGCGGCTGCGCGAGCTCGGCAGTTAGTCGGCGGGTCGTCGCCCGACGCGCAGCGCCACCGGCCAGCAGACCACGCGCGGCTCGTGCTCGGGCCAGACGCGCGCGAGCGCCGCCGCGAAGTCGGACAGCGGATCCTTGCCGGTCTTCTCGCGCGCCTGCTTCACTGCCGACCAGGTCGTGACGTAGCCGACGAACTGCTCGCGCTGGAACGTCTCGCGGATCTCCCACTCCTGCGCCGGGATCTCTTCGAAGGGGAATGGCAGGTCGCGGTAGTGCGCGTCGACATGCTTGCGCTCGGGCGGCCAGTAGCGTCCGACCTGGTTGCCGTAGAAGTCGTTCACGACCGGGTCGATCGCGGCGTCGACGTGGACGTGCGAGTAGCTCCAGACCGCCAGCACGCCGCGCGGCTTCAGGACGCGCTTCGCCTCGGCGTAGAAGCGCGGCAGGTCGAACCAGTGCAGCGCCTGCGCGACGGTGACGAGGTCGCAGGAGGCGTCCGCGAGTCCCGACTGCTCGGCGCGCGCGACCGCGTAGGTGACGTTCGGGAGCGGCGTCGCCTCGCGCAGCTGCGCCTCGCTCGCGTCGGTCGCGACCACCTCGCGGAAGTGGGCCGCGAGCAGGCGCGCCGCCTGCCCGTTGCCGGTCGCGCAGTCCCACGCGCGCTCGCGCGCGGGCGCCTGCGACGCGATCCAGGCCACGAGCTCGGGCGGATAGTCCGGCCGGAACGACGCGTAGGCCGCCGCCGTCTTCGAGAAGTGGTCGGAGAAGCCGTTCATGGGACCTCGATGAACGGACTCAACGATGCACGCGCGCCTCCGACCGTTTCATCGGTCGACGACGACCGGAGCGTGGACCGGCTTCTCGCGCACGTCGCAGATGGACGCGTTGACGCAGCGCGTGGCGCCGAGCCTCTGTTCGCCATAGGCCTCGTGGATATGGCCGCAGACGAAGAGAGGCGGCTGCACGCGGCCGAGCGCCTCGCGCAAATCCTCGCAGCCCACCTCCTCGCCGTGCCACGTGCGATCGAGCACCCCGCGCGGCGGCCCATGGACGATCAGCACGTCGATCCCGCTCGGGATGAGGTCCCACTTCGCCTTCAGCGCCGCGCCGCGGTCGAGGTTGAACGCCCAGTCGAAGAAGCGCGGCTGCCACGGGCTCCCCCAGAAACGGAGCCCCTCGATCGTGACGCCCGAATCCTCGAGGTAGGTCGCGCCCGTGAGCAGCGCGCGCGCCTGCGCCGGGTCGCGCTCGAAGAGGAAGTCGTGGTTGCCGGCGATGACGACCTTGTGCCGGTGCGGCAGCGCCCGCAACCACGTCGCGAAGCGCGCCACCTCCTCCACCCCACCGCGCGTCGAGAAGTCGCCGGCATGCACGAGGACGTCGCCGTCAGGGACGACGAGCTGGTCGTGGCGCTGGTGCGTGTCGCTGATCAGGACGAGGCGCATGGCGGGGCGGATCGTAGCCACGTCGGCGCGCTACGATCCGCCGCCCCGACTGCGACGACCGCGCTCGTCGCGAATCGAATCCCTGGAGCCCGCCGTGACGACCCGACCCCGCCCGTTCGTCCTCGCCTCGACGTTCGCCGCCGGACTGCTCGCCGGCGTCGGCGCGCTCGCGCTGCTCGGCGCCGCGCCCGTCCAGGATGGTGCGCCCGCCAAGCCGGGCGCGGCGACCGCGAAGCCGGCCGCGGCCTCCGCCGCCGACGTCGATTCCTGCATCGTCGGGCGCTCCGCCGTGGCGGCGGAGAAGGGCCCCTTCGGCGAAGTGCACGCGTTCCTGACCGGAGCGACGCGCAGCCTGAAGGACCTGCTGGTCGCCGAGATCGTGCTCGACGCGGGGAAGGAGATCCATCCGGCGCACGTGCACGCCGACGAGGAGTTCCTCTACGTCGCGAAGGGCGAGGGGACCTGGCACTTCCAGGGCAAGGACGTCGCCGCGCACGAGGGCGACACGCTCTACGTCAAGCCGTGGGACTTGCACGGCATCACCAACACCGGCAAGGAGAAGCTCACCTTCTTCGTCGTCAAATGGAACGGCCGCCAGCTTCCCGTTCCGGAGAAGCCGGTGGCCAAGTGAACATCGGGCCGCGGAGTGGGGGGGGAATCCGGTCGTGCGGGGGGAATCGTCGCGACCGGCCCCGCGGCCCGCCGCCTCGTAGCGGAAGATCTCGGGTGCGCCCGTCCGGGCTTGTCCAAGCGCGGCCCGCCTCCACGATGCCGACGGCAAATAGGGAGGATTCGGAAGCGGGTCGCGGGCGTTCGCCGCGTCACCGCTTGAGTTTTCCGACGACTCCCGATTCGGTGGAAGTCGCGAGGAGAAGGGAGCGCGGAGCGTCGCGCTAGGATCCCTCGATCTCGTGGAGCACGCGGTGGATCCGGTGGTGAAGTCGATCACGCTCAGGCGATTCCGGAGCATTCCGGCGGGATTCGTCGAGCTCGACAACCCGACGATCCTGGTCGGACGGAACGGTTCGGGGAAGAGCAACTTCGCCGATTGCTTCGCGTTCATCTCCGAGTGCATGAGCTCGCCGCTGCAGGCGGTGTTCGATCGACGCGGGGGGATCGGCGCGGTCCGCAACCGATCGTCCGGCATCAGCCATCCGCCGAACATGGGACTCTCCGTCTCCTTGGGCTCGTGCAACGGCGACATCACTCGCGCGACGTACGCCTTCGAGGTCTGCGCCCGACCCAATTCCGGATTCGAGGTCGTGCGCGAGCAGTGTCGCGTCTTCCGAGGCGAGCGGTTCGACTTCTTCGACCGGACGAAGGCGACGTTCGACAGCAGCGTCGCATCGCTGAAGCCGGGCATCGATCCGACGGCGCTCGTGCTTCCGCTGGTCGGCGGCGACGAGCGCTTCGCTCCGGTATCTCGCGTCTTCTCCTCCATGCGCGTCTATTCGATCCAGCCGAGCGAGCTGCGCGAGGTCCAGGATCCCGACGTCGGCACGAGCCTCCACCGGAATGGCAGCAACGCGGCGAGCGTGCTCCGCGTGATCCAGCGTCAAGATCCGGGGCGATTCGAGAGGATCGGCGAGATCCTCGGCGCGATCGTCCCGAAGACGCTGAAGGTCGCCACGATCAAGCACGGCAAGAAGCTCACGCTCGAATTCCTCCAGGACATCGGCTCCGACCGGACCCTGAAGCTCGAAGCCTTCAACATGTCCGATGGAACGCTTCGCGCCGTCGGTCTGCTCGCCGCCGTCTTCCAGGTGCCGACGCCGTCGTTGATCGTCGTCGAGGAACCGGAAGCCACGATGCATCCGGGCGCCCTGCCGGCGCTGCTCGACCTCCTCCGGGACGCGAGCAAGCGAATGCAGGTCGTGATCACGACGCACAGTCCGGAACTGCTCGACGCCAAGTGGATCACTGACCGCCACCTGCGCGTGGCGCATTGGGATGCAGGGGCGACCCGGATAACCGGCCTCGCTGAAGTCCCGCGCAACGCCCTGAGACAGCACCTCAAGAGCGCCGGCGAATTGCTGCGCTCAAACGTCCTGGATGAACCGCTCGAGGCGGACCTGTTCTGCCATGAGCGGCAATTGGAACTGTTCGAGCCGGAATCGTGATCCTCCAGCCCATCGTCGAGGGGCACGGTGAGGTCCATGCGGTCCCGACGCTCCTTCATCGCGTCTGCAGTGCGCTGGGCGCTCCCGCCGTCGTGGTCAAGCCACCGATCCGGATGCATCGAAGCCAGCTCGTGATCAAGAATGGACTGGAGGGATCGATCCGCATGGCCCGTCTGCGCCGGGATCTCGGCGGAATCGTCGTGATCCTCGACGCCGATGACGATTGCCCGAAGGAGGCGGCGCCGCGTCTCTCGGGCTGGGCCAAGGCCGCGGCCGCGCCCATCGCATGCGAAGTCGTGTTGGCCAACCGGGAATTCGAGGCGTGGTTCCTCGGTGGGCTCGAGGGACTCCGACGAGCGCGCTGGATTCGACCGGATGCGGTGCTGCCCGCCGATCCCGAGTCCGTGCGCGACGCGAAGGGCGCCCTCGACGGACTCCTGGATCTCGGTCGGACGTACCTTCCCACAGTCGATCAGAAGCGGCTCGCGGGACTCTTCGACTTGGAACGCGCCGCCGACCGCTGCCGCTCCTTTCGCCGACTGAAGAGCGCGCTCCGTTCGATCCTCGACCGCGCCGCGTAGCGCAAGTCGCTTCGACTATCCGTCATCCTTTGCCGGCTTCTCGTCCCGCGTGATGCTCGGCAGCTGGCGCGGCGGACGGCCGTGCTCGCGGAAGACCTTGAGCCAGTCCACGAGTCCCCTGGCCTTCTCGTCGCCGTCGATGAGGGCGAGCTCGGCGGTCCGGAACTGGCTGACGACGCGCGCGACGTCGGCCGAATCGACGAAGAGGAGGAAGCGACGCGGGAGCGGCGGGTCGAACTTGGTCGAGATCTGCGGCATCGAGTGCAGCATCACGACGACGCCGTCGCCGAGGAGCTCCTTCGCATTCGCCTCGAGCTTCGCGCGTCCCGCCTCGCCGATCGCCTGCGGAGCCGCGACGACGAGACGCTGCGTCGGCTTCTGCAGGCGCGGATGGTTCACCAGCGATGCCAGCTCCCGGACGTCCCAGGTCGATTTGCCGAGGAACTCCTCGACCTCCTCCGGCTTCGCCAGCGACGCCTCCGGCGGCGACAGCCAGAGCAGCAGCGTGCCCTGCGTCGAGCGCGCGAGCCCCGCGACGTCGCGCTTCCATGAATCCCACGGCGCGAGCGAGCGCGTGCTCGCGAGGTCCATCCCGGTCGGCGCGAAGCCCGCTCTCGGCGCGAGGCGCGAGCGCTCGAGCCGGGACACGCGCGCGCCGCGGACGTCGATCGCGCCCATGCTGGTCGCGAAGCCGATCTGCCCCTCGATCGGCGCGCCGTCCACGGTGTGGTAGCGCGCGACCTCCTTGCCGTTGATCGAGAAGATCGCGAGCGCGCCGTCGACTTCGATCGTCAGGTCGAAACCGGGCGCACGGCCGCCGAAGGGAAAGCCGCTGCCCGCCGTGCTGCCGTCGAGCCCGCCGTCGCGATCGCGCAGCCCGGTGATCCCCCAGCCGACTCCCGTGAACTCCGGCTCCTTCTCGCTCGCGCCGATCGCGTACATGAAGTCGCCGGCGTTGAAGCCGAAGCGGTAGTTCGCCTCGCGTTCCGTGTACCCGAAGACCACGGCGCCCGCGACGAACGACGTCGTGAAGCGGATCGTCGCATCGAGCCGCCAGGTGCCGGGCAGGATCCATTCGGGGGCGAGCGCGAAGGCGTGCACCTGCGCGGCGCCTCGATCGATCGTGCCGGTCCCCTCGCGCGGCTTCTGTCGGCCGACGTGCAGGACCGCCTCGTCGTCGACGTAGAAGAGCCCCTTGACGCGCCGCTCCTCGTAATCGGTGAGGCCCGACTCGCCCCAGCCGCCGGGCGCGAGCGGGCGCGCGACCGGATCGAACGGGGCGTTCGAGCCCTTGGCGCGGAGCAGCTTCGCGAGGTCGACCTCCGGAGACGCCGCGCTGCGCTCGAGCCCGAGCCACGCGGCGAGCCGCTCGCGCTCGGCGTGCAGCGCGCCGGCGGTCGCCGGCCGCGGCGGCGCCGCCTGCTGCGCCTCCGCGACCGCGGCATCGAGCGCGTCGAGCAGCGCCTTCGTCTTCGAGAGCGCCCCGAAGAACGGCGGCGCGCCGATGCGCGCGCCGTACGGGAACTCGAGCTCGCTGCGCAGGCACCACGCGGCGTCGGGTCGGCTCTCCTTCGCGAGCGCGTCGGCGAGCAGTGCCTCTTCATCCGGCCGCCGCCCGTCGACCGCGAGCGCGCAGATCAGCGCCGGGATCGCGTGCGTCCGGTCGCCGCATTCGAGCCAGAGGCGGCCGGCGAGCGCGAGCTGGTCCTGCCCGAAGCGCGGCTCCGCGCGCGAGCGCGACCAGACCCAGGTCGGCTCGTCATAGACGAGCTCGCCCCACGCCGAGCCCTTCTTGGGCTTGAGCTCCTCGACGTACTCCTTGATCCACGGCGTGTCCTTGCGCACCTGCCAGTAGGAGCCGGCGAGCCACGCCGCCCAGTCCTTGACGAAGCCCTCGAGCTTCTCCGGCCGCCCCTCCTTGCCGTCGCAGAAGCACGCCTCGAAGTGCTCCTTGCCCTTCTTGCCGCGCGCCTCCTTCTGGAACTTCACCAGACGGTCGGCGAATACGGTCGCGGTGCCCTGCGGCTTGCGCGTGTGGAGGTAGACGTAGAGCGCGAAGCCGGCGACGTAGTTGTCGCGGTAGTCGTCGAGCGTGCCGGTGATGAGCTTGGTGAGCTTGCCGAGGTCGCCGTAGCCCTTGATGAACGCGGCCTCGATGGTGCCGATGCTGGCCCAGCGCTCGTCGAACGCGTCGTCCTCGCAGTTCGCGTAGGCGTTGCCGGTCCAGACTGCCTTCCCCTCCGCGAGCCACGCGGGGATGCCGGGGAAGAGCGCGCCGTCGAATCGATGGGTGAGCTCGTGCGTCAGCAGATGGCCGAGCCCCTCGATCGAGCCGACGCTGAAGCGGACCGTCGTCGTGTCACCGCCCTGGAAGCCGCCCGCCCACCAGAAGGGCGCCCCCTCCGATTCGAGGCCGCTCGCCTCGGGCACGATGCGGCAGAGGCCGGGCCGCGTCGCGAAGGGATCGCTGCCGTACCACTTGGCGAGCCGGTCGTGGTGCATCTCGATCGTCTGCGCGGCGCCGAGCAGCGTGTTGAAGCCGCAGTCGGTCTCGATCCTGTACTTGCCGGTCGTGGAGAGCGCGACGCCGGGCGACGCGAAGCTCGCGTGCGCGCGCGTGAACGCCTCGGCCTGGTCGCCGTCGAGCGCGAGGAGCTCGTCGATCGTCCACGGCCGCTCCGACTTCGCGGTGATCTCGCGGCGCGCCGTGCCGAGCAGCGCGGCGGCGCTCTTGCCGAGGTCGCCGAGCCCGGCCGGCTTGGGCCCTTGGAGGTCCTTGGTCCAGGAGAGCTCCTGCGCGAGCCCCTGCAGGATGCGGCCGGCGCGCAGCGCGTGGTCGGTGCGCGTGCTGCCGAGCTCGTTCGACCCGAACTGCTCGAGCGCCTTCACGACCTTGGTGACGAGGCCGTCGGGCACCTTCCAGCGCGGGGAGAGGTCGTAGCCGTAGCCCTGCAGCAGCTGCGGGCTCTCGCGCGCCAGATCGAGTGCGAGCCGCTGCAGCCAGCGCGCGACGACCGCCTGGTCGGGACGCTGCGAAGACTCGCGCGCGCGGTCGCGCGCGAGCTTGACGAGCTCCTCGACGGCGGCGGCGCGCAGCGATGCGAGCGCGACGGGCCGCGCATCGTCGGCAGGGAGCAGCGCCTTCAGCTTCGCGTCGGCGGTCACCAGCGGCTGGAGGGCGCCGTTCACCGGCACCACCGCGCGCGCCCAGGCGTGGGCCCACAGCGACTTCGCGTCGGCGTCGCCGGCCGCCGCCTCGAGCAGGAGCTGCAGCACTTCGGCGCGATCGGGCGCGAAGGCGAGCGCGGCGGTCAGATGCTGCACCGCCTCCTCGCGCTTGCCCTCCTTCAGCGCGCGCCGGCCGGCGTCGAGCGGGAGCGCGGCGAGGTCTTTCGCGCCCGCTGCCTGCGCGCGCGCGACGGCGAGCGCGGCGGCATGCGGGACCGCGACGAGCAGGCAGAGGCCGACGAGCGCGCGCGACACCATTCGCGCCAAGTTACCCGGCCGCGGCGAATCCCTGGCGCCAGCTCGCACGGCGCGGCGCCCACGAGAGCTCGCGCTTCGCCTTCGCGTTCGAGGCGCCCGGCTGGTGTAGCAGCAGGTAGGCGCCGTACGGACCCGCCGCGAGGCGCGCGATGAAGCCGGGCACGCGCCACGGCTTGGGCGCGCCGATCTCCTTCGCGTACTCGGGCAGCCAGTCGCGCAGCGGCGCCGGCTCGTCGTCGACGACGTTGAAGGTGCCGACGGCGGACGCTGCGAGCGCGGCGCAGGTCGCGGCCGCCGCGTCCTCGACGTGGATGAAGGAGAAGACGCCGCTGCCCGCGCCCGCGATCGGGACGCGACGGCGCCGGACATCCTCGTGGAAGCTGCCGTCCGCCGCGTAGGCCGTGCCCGGCCCGTAGAAGTAGCCGTAGCGCAGCACCATCCCGTGCGGCAGCGCGCCGACCTGCGTCTCGAGCGAGCGCACCGCGGCGAGCGCCGGCGCGAAGGCGGGCGGCGGCGCTTGGAAGAGCGGATCGCTCTCGACGCGCAGCGTCGGACCCGGCTCGTAGGCGAAGGCGATGCTCTGCGCGACGAAGCGGCGCACGCTCTTCACGGAAGCGGCGGCGTCGATCAAGTTGCGCGTGCCTTCGGTGCGCAGGCGGTTGGTCGCCGCGAGGTCGCGCTCGACGCGGCGCGGGTCGATGCGCGCAGGGATCGCCGTGAGCTCGTGGACGATCGCGTCGGGCGCCGCGGCGGCGACGAGTTGAGCGAGCGCGGCGCGATCGAAGACGTCCCCCACCACCGGCTCCGCGCCCGCCGCGCGCAGCGCGTCCGCCTTCGCCGCCGACCGCGTGAGCGCGACCACGGAGTGCCCGGCCCCCTTCAGCACCGCGAGCAACGGACGACCGATCGCTCCCGACGCTCCGGCGACGAACACGCGCATGGCTCGCCCTCCCTCACGACTCGAACGGCGACACGGCGCGCGTCGCGAAGCAAATGGCCGGGCACGAAGGTTCCGCGGCGACGACCCACGCCGCTCGCGCCGGCATCAAGCGCGCGGCGCGAGTTCTCCCGCGCGGGCGCGCGCTCTGGCGCGGCGGCGCGCACCGCCCTTCAACGCCGCGCGATCAGCTCGATCTCGCGCGGCGGAACTTCAAGGAAGGTCCGCTGGGGAGGGATCGGTGCCTCGATCTCGATCCGCTGGCGGAGCGTGAAGCGGCCGGCCCACGCGCCGGAGAACCAGTGGTTGCCTGCCTGGATCCGGTCCTGGCTCACGTGCGCTGGAGCGGCGTGGATACGCACGCGCGCGTGCGGGGGGAGCGTGAACCGGACGCGGTGGTTGAAGCCGGTCGACATGGAGCTGCCCTGCGATAGCTCCCGGCCGTCGGCAGCCGTGATCTCGAGGCCGTCGTCCTGCGAGTAGTCGACCTCCCGCACGACCACGAGCGACGCGTCGGTCGCGTTTTCGAGCATCGTCGCGAGCTCGATCGCCTCGCCGATCATGAAGCGGTCGCCGCGCGGATCGGGGATCGGCGCGATGCGCAGGCCCTTCTGCAGTTCGCTCCAGGTCAGCGCCGGCGTGGAGTCGGTGATCTCGAAGCGCAGCGTCGAGGAGACGAGCGCGCCGCGCCATGCCGCCTTTGCGCCGTCGTCGACGTGTTTCACGCGCGAGAGATCGGGTGGCCCGCGGTAGGTCGCGCGGAGGCGATAGACGCCGGGTGAAAGCTCGATCGACTGCCAACCCGGGATCTCGCCGAGCGGGATCGACCAGCGGAGGTAGCCGCCCGCGGCGAGCCAGCGGACCGGGATCGCATACCAGTTGACGCCCCGGAACGAATCGTTGTCGAAGAAGGTTGCGACCTGGAACTCGGGCAGGACGAGCGGCTTGCCGTCGTCGCGCGTCACTTCGAGGGCGACGAGATCGGGCGTCGCGACCCACCGCCGCTCCGCTTCGTCGAGCGCGAGCAGCAACGGCTCCTTCCCGCCGTTCTGCATCATCAACAGGAGGTGGACGTCGCCGAGCCGCGCGAACCGCCCCGCGCAATGCCCTTCATCGGAGAGCATCTCGATCCGGAGCGAGAGCCCGTCCTTGGGCTCGGGCGCCGCGACCACCTCCTTCGCGCGCGAATCGTCACCTTGCGCGAAGAGCGCCGACCCGCATCCCGCGAACACGACCGCCACGATTCCTGCGACGATGCGGACCATTGCAGTCACCTCCGGCTCGACCTGACGGCGATTCGAGGACGCGGATCGGACGCAAATGATAGTTCGCTCGACGGCGAGGGGTACCACGAGGCGACCTTGCCCGCTTCAATGCGGCACTCGACGCGGCGAATCAGGAGCAATCCGATATGCCACACGCAGGCGAACGAGTGAAGAACGCGAAACTCACCAAGTACCGACTGGTGGTCGACCTCGTCGACGGACGCACGATCTCGGTCCCGCTCGAATGGTTCCCGCGGCTGGCGAAGGCGACGGCGGCGCAGCGCTCGAAGTGGGAGATCGTCGCGGGCGGATTCGGGATCCACTGGCCCGGCGTGGACGAGGACGTCAGCACGGAAGGCCTGCTGCGCGGAGCGCCGGCGCGGCGTTGATCGGCGCGTTCGCGTCACTGACGTTTCGCGGGCTCGCGATTCGACACCGCAGCCGCTTCACGCTCTCAACGCAACCACTTCTCGAGGAATCCGACGACCCTCCGGTCGTACTCCTCCGGCTGCACGTGCCGCAACTCCTCGTGGTCCGCGCCCGGCACGACCCAGAACTCCTTCGGAAACGCTGCCGACGACGGCGGCGCCGCATCGAACACGCGCTTCGCCTCGTTGCCGGGCAGGAACCGGTCGTGCTCGCCGATCAGCACCATCAAAGGTGATCGCAATCGCTTCACGGCGTCGACCGGGCGCAGGTCGTCGACACCGACGCCGAGCCACGGCCGGAGCTGGACCAACAGCAGCGGTGAGAGCCACGGACCGGGCGCGCCGAGGTGAAGCCGCATGCGCGCGTCGGTCGCCTGCTCGACGTCGGGGAAGAGCGATTCGAGGACGAGCGCGTCGACGTCGAGCGGCCCGCGGCCGAGGAGTGCGGCGGCACTACCCATCGAGCGGCCGATCGCACCGACCTTCTCGCCGGGCATTTCGCGCCGCACGAAGTCGAGCGCGGCGCGCGCGTCCTCGCTCTCGAGCGCGCCCATCGAGATGCGGTCGCCCGCGCTCTCGCCCTCCGCGCGGAAGTCGAAGAGCAGCACGGTGAAGTGCCGCCGCGCGACCTCCTGCGCGACGCCGACGTTCTCGCGCCGGTCGGATCGGACGCCGTGCATCAGCAGCACCGCGCCGGCGCCCTTCGCCCCGCGCACCAACCACCCCGACAGCGCGAGCCCGTCGCTCGTCGTGAACTTCACGCTTTCCGTCGCGAACGCCGCCGGCGGCGGCCCGACGACGGTCCGATGCGACCGGACCAGCAGCCACCCGCCGAAGACGGCGCCCCCGACGGCGAGCAACGCTGCCGATCCGGCGAGAGTGCACGCTCGTCGCCAGCGCTTCTTCACGACACTGCTTTCCTCATCGCGGTCGGACGCGTTGCTTCGCCCGATCTCGCGAACCCGATCTGGATGGAGTTCGAATCAGGATGGAGGAGCGGATGGAACATGGCGAATGCGCAGAGAGATGCGCTGTTCGCCGCGCTCGACGACGACTGCCGGCGCTACGTTCTCATCCGCGAGGTATCGAAACGCCGCGAGATTCAACTCGCGATCCTGGTCGTGATCACGATCTCGTTCTTCAGCATCTCCGACGCGTAGCGCAGCGCCTGCTCGACGTCCTCGACTCGGAGTTGCGGATAGGTACGGACGACGTCATCCCTCGATGCGCCGCTCGCGACGAGCTCGAGGATGAACTCCACGCTGATCCGCGTCCCTCGGATGCACGGTTTGCCTCCGAGGACCTCCGCGTCAGAAACGATTCGATCGAAGGTCACGGCAGAACTCCGTTGGGAAGGGACGGAAGTCTACCGACGCACCACTCCGAGGAGTCGCGCTCCGCGTCAGCCGTCGATCGCCCGCCAGGCGCGGTGGTCCTTCGCGAGGAGTTCCTCGGCCTCGCGCGGGCCGGCGCTGCCGGCGGCGTAGTTGGGGAAGGTGCGCGGCGGCAGCGAGTGCCAGACGTCGAGCACCGGCGCCACGACCTTCCACCCCGCCTCGACCATGTCGGCGCGCTGGAAGAGCGTCGCGTCGCCGGCCATGGCGTCGTAGAGCAGCCGCTCGTAGCCGGTCGACGGCGTCGAGCCGAACTGGTCGGCGTAGCGGAAGTCCATCTGCACGCCGCCGAGCCGCACCGTGGCACCCGGCACCTTCGCCCCGAAACCGAGCGAGATCCCCTCGTCGGGCTGGACGTTGATCACGAGCTGGTTGGGGGTCAGGCGGTCGATCGGCGTGTCGCGGAAGAGCGTGAAGGGCGGCCGCTTGAACGTGATCGCGATCTCGGTGAAGCGCTTGGCCATCGCCTTCCCGACGCGCAGGTAGAACGGCACGCCGGTCCAGCGCCAGTTGTCGATGTTGAGCTTCATCGCGACGTAGGTCTCGGTGCGCGAGTCCGGGGCGACCTTGGGTTCACGCCGGTAGGCCGCGACCTTCTTGTTGCACACCATCCCTTCGCCGTACTGGCCGCGCACCGTGCGCTGCAGCACCTCCTCGGGCGTCATCGGCTGCAGCGCGCGCAGCACCTTGGCCTGCTCGTCGCGCACCGAGTCGGCGTCGAAAGAGATCGGCGGCTCCATCCCGACCAGCGAGATGAGCTGGAAGATGTGGTTGGGGACCATGTCGCGCAGCGCGCCGCTCTTGTCGTAGTAGTCGCCGCGCGTCTCGACGCCGACCGTCTCCGCGACCGTGATCTGCACGTGGTCGACGTAGCGGCGGTTCCAGATCGGCTCGAAGATCCCGTTCGCGAACCGGAACACCATGATGTTCTGGACGGTCTCTTTCCCGAGGTAGTGGTCGATCCGGTAGATCTGGTTCTCCTCGAGCAGCCCGAGCAGCTCCTTGTTGAGCGCGCGCGCCGAGTCGAGGTCGCGGCCGAAGGGCTTCTCCACGATCACGCGCCGGAAGCCGCCGGCCTGCTGCGTGAGCTTCGCGGCCTGGAGCTTCCGCACCACGTCGGCGAAGAACTCGGGCGCGGTCGCGAGATAGAAGAGGACGTTGCCGCGCGTGCCGCGCTCCGCGTCGACCTTCTTCAGCGTCTCGCCGAGCTTCTCGAACGCGCCCGGCTCGTTGAAGTCCGCCTGGCAGTAGTAGATGCGCTCGCGCAGCCACTTCCACTGCTCGCCGGTGACCTCGCTCGTCGCGAACTGCTTGATCTCGGCGTCGAGCTTGTCGCGGTAGCCGTCGTCGCCCAGCGACGCGCGCGCGAAGCCGACCACCGCGAACTCGTTCGACAGCAGGCCCTCGCGCTGCAGGTTGTAGAGCGCGGGGATGAGCTTGCGCTTGGTGAGGTCGCCGGCGGCGCCGAAGATCACGACCGTGCAGGGGCCGACCGGCTTGCCAATCGCGATCGGCTCGATCGCGCGGGCCACCTTCTTCGCGTCCTTCCCCCCTGCCGCGCGCGTCGGATCGTTCACTTCGCCGTCTCCTTCATGGCGTCACGCACCGCGTCGCGGAGCTTCGCGAGCCCCGCCGCGACGTCGCTCCCGAGGTGGATCCGCAGCGCCCGGCGTCCGCGCGCGGCGAGCACCTCGAAGTCGCCGCGCGCCTGCGCCGCCTTCACGATCCCGAAGGTGTACTTCGCGCCGGGCACCGCCACGTCGCGCGCATCTTCGGCGGTGATCTGCACGAAGACGCCGCGATTGGGGCCGCCCTTGTAGGCCTGGCCGGTCGAGTGGAGGAAGCGCGGCCCGAAGCCGAGGCAGGTCGCGACACGCTTGCTGTCACGCACGTGATGTCGGAGCTCCTGCAGGATCGCCTCGTGCGTCGGGTTCATGTCGACGTAGGCGAGGAAGGCGGCGTAGTCGCCGGCGCCCGCGCGGCCGAGGTGGGCGCGCAGCAGCGCGGTGAGCGAGGTCGCGGCGGGCTTCAGCTCCGCGGCGTTCTTCGCGTCGGCGAAGCACGCCACGCCGTCGCCGCTCCAGAACGGCTGCTCGGGCGGCAGCTTGCCCGACTGCTCGTAGGCGGCGGTGAGCTTCTTCGTCTCGAGCTTGCTCGCCTCGACGTCGGGCTGGTCGAACGGATGGATCGCGAGCACCTCGCCCGCGACTGCCGTCGCGACCTCGAGGCGGAAGAACTCCGCCGCAATGTCGTAGGCGTCGCGCAGCGGCACGTGCACGACCGGATGGCCGGCCGCCTCGAGCGCGGCGAGCTTCTGCTGCGTCGCGAGGCTCGGGTCGCCCGCGACCTCGAAGGAGAGGAAGACGCGGTCGGCTCCATAACGCTCTGGCGCCGCTAGCGTTTCGCGGTCGACCGGGATCAGGCCGCGCCCGATCTTGCCCGTCGACTCGGCGAGCAGCTGCTCGATCCAGGCGCCGAGGTCGTGGACGGTCGGCGACGGGACGAGCGTGACCTTGTCGCGACCGAGCTTCGCCGCGCAACCCAGGATCGCGCCGAGCAGGACGCCGGGATGGTCCTCGGGCGCGACGCCCGGCCCGCACGCATCCTTCATCTCGCAGGCGCGGTCGATCAGGTGCGCGACGTCGAGCCCCATCGCCGCGGCCGGCACCAGCCCGAAATTGGTGAGCGCCGAGTAGCGGCCGCCCACGCTCTTCACGCCGGGGTGGATCGCGCGGAAGCGCTCCTGCTGCGCCACCTTCTCCAGGCTCGAGCCGGGGTCGGTGACCGCGATGAACTGCTGCGCCGCGCGCTCCGCACCGACCAGCTTCTTCACGCGCTCGAAGAAGTGCGCTTTGAAGATGTTGGGCTCGAGCGTGCTGCCCGACTTGCTGCTCACGCAGAAGAGCGTGCGCGTGAGGTCGAGGCGGCGCTCGACGGCGGCGACCTGCTGCGGGTCGGTCGAGTCGAGCACGACCAGCTCGGGGAACCCCGCCTGCTTCCCGAACGTCACCGCTCACACCTCGGGGCAGAGCGACGAGCCGCCCATGCCGAGCAGGCAGACGTGCGTGAAGCCGCCCGCCTTCATGTCGGCGGCGACCTTCGTGAAGCGCGCCGCGTCGGCCTTCTGCTGATCGGGCAGCTGCAGCCAGCCGAGCCATTGGCCCTCGTCGCCGCCGGTCCACAGCTTCGCGTCGCCGTCCCAGAGGCGGCGCACCTTCCCGCCCTGCTTCCAGTCGGCGACCTTCGCCTCGACCGCCTTCTGCAGCTCCGGGGGGAGGACCGCGCGCAGCCGTCCTTTCGGCTGCGGCTCGACCACGACGCCGCGCTGCGCGACCGCGGCGAGCAGCTTGTCGTAGGCGTCCTTGAAGAGCTTCACGCCGTCGGTCAGCAGGTGGTCGGTCGCCGCCTGCAGCGAGACGCCCGCGATGCCGAGGTCCTTCAGGACTTGGTGCGCCGCCGCGACGTCGGCGGTGAGCGTCGGCGCCACGGTGCCGTGGTCCTGGAAGGCGTCGTAGGTCGAAGGCGGGATGGTTTCGACCGTCTCGGCACCGATCAGCGCGTCGACGTAGAGCACGTCGCTGTACTTGGGATTCTTGGTGCCGGTCGAGGCCCACAGGAGCCGCTGCGGCATCGCCCCCTTCTTGGAAAGGGCGGCCCAGCGGGGACCCTTCTTCAGATCGAGGTAGTGCTGGTAGGCGACTTTGGCGTTCGCGATCGCGACCTTGCCGGCCAGGCCGGCGACGCGGTCGCGGTCGGCGGGATTCGCGACGTGCTTGGCGAGCTCCTCGAGGCGCGGGTCGAGGTAGGAGTCGATGCGGCTCACGAAGAAGCTCGCGACCGACGCGACCTTGCTCACGTCGCCGCCGCGCTTCGCGAGGTACTCGAGCCCGTCGAGCCAAGCCGCCGCCACCGAGTCGTAGGCGTCCACGCTGAAGAGCAGCGTGATGTTGACGTTGATCCCTTCCGACAGGAGCTGGCGGATCGCCGGAATGCACTGCGGCGTCGCCGGCACCTTGATCATCACGTTCGGGCGGGCGACCGCCTCCCACAGCCGCTTCGCTTCCGCCACCGTGCCGGTCTGGTCGTGCGCCAGGTCGGGGGCGACCTCGAGGCTGACGTAGCCGTCGATCCGCTTCGTCGCGGCGTAGACGGGCGCCATCAGGTCGCACGCGGCACGGATGTCGGCGATCGCGAGCCGCTCGAAGACGCCCTTGGGGTCGCTCGCGCACTCGAGCGCCGCCGAAGCGAGGTCCCGCTCGTAGTCGGCGGAGCCGGCGATCGCCTTCTCGAAGATCGCCGGGTTGCTGGTCATGCCGAGCAGCCCGTCGTCGGCGATCATCCGCTGCAGGGAGCCGTCGGCGAGCATCCCGCGTTTGATGAAGTCGAGCCAGACCGACTGGCCCTGGGCGGCGAGCTCGCGCACGCGCTGAGAGGCCTTGGAGTTCCGGGGCGCGATCGGATTCATCGCAGTCCTCTCGCGGGGAGACATCGGGGGCGCCGAAGTTATCGGCTGGATCCCGGAAATCCCCGTCCCGGTTCCGCCCTCGGCGACGCGCGCGTGAAACGGCCCCACGGGTCGCTGCATCGAAGCGCGGCCATGGTCACAGGTCCCATCCTCGACGTGCTCCTCCGCGCCGCCGTCCTGCGCGGGGTCCTGCGTCCAGGGGGCGCGTCGGCCTGCTACGCTGCACCGTCGGCCATGACTCCTCCGGACGCAACCCCTCAGCCGTTGCCGCCCGTGCCGGCGGATCGCGCGTCGGCCGAGGAGCAGGAGCTGCTCGCGGCGCTGCGGCGCGGCGACGACGCCGCCTACGAGTCTCTGGTGCGCGCCGAGACCGGCCGCATGCTCGCGGTCGCGCGCCGCATCCTGCGCAATGAAGAGGACGCGCGCGAGGCGGTGCAGGACGCCTTCGTCAGCATCTTCAAGGGGATCGGCGGCTTCGCGGGCGGCGCGCGCCTCTCCACCTGGCTCCACCGCGTCGCGATCAACGCCGCGCTGATGAAGCTGCGCGCACGCAAGCACGTGCAGGAGCGGGCGATCGACGACCTGCTGCCGCGCTTCGACGACGCCGGTCTAGAGCTCGAGGCGCACGCGCCGTGGTCCGAATCGGCCGAGGAGCTCGTCTCCAAGGAGGAGACGCGCGCGCTCGTGCGCCGCCTCATCGACGAGCTGCCGGACACCTACCGCGTCGCGTTGCTGCTGCGCGACATCGAGGAACTGTCGACCGAGGAGGTCGCGCGGCAGCTCGAGGTCACGCCGAACGCGATCAAGATCCGCATCCATCGCGCGCGGCAGGCGCTGCGCACGTTGCTCGACGCGAGGGTGCGCATCCGCTCCGGCCGAGACCCGACATGAAACCGTTGATCACATGCAGGGAAATGAACGAATTCCTCATCGACTACATCGACGGTGCCCTGCCCGATGCGCAGAAGAGCGAGTTCCACCGCCACCTCGCGCGCTGCCCGTCCTGCGTCCACTACATCGAGACCTACAAGACGACCATCGCGGCGGGCAAGGCGGCGTTCTGCGACCCGAACGCGCCCGACAAACTGCCCGAGGCGGCACCCGAGGAGCTGATCACGGCGATCCTCGCGGCGCGCAAGAAGCCGGCGAAGTAGGCCGCGCCGCGCGGACGCGCGGGATTCAGCGCGCCCCGGCCATCCAGCTCAGGACGGCCGCTCCCACGGCGATGCGGTAGACGCCGAACGGGATGAAGCCGTGACGGCGCACCCACGCCATGAACCACGCCACGGTCCCGTAGGAAGCGGCGAAGGCGGTGACGAACCCGATCGCGAGCACGATCCACTCGTGCGGCGATATCGCGGCCCCGCCGTTCCCCTCGGCCGCCGCGCGCGCCCGCGTCCACTTGAAGAAGTCGTAGCCGGTCGCGATCGCCATCGTCGGCATCGAGAGGAAGAAGGAGAACTCGAGCGCGGTCGCGCGCGAGAGGCCGGCGATCTGGCCCGCCGCGATGGTCGCCATCGACCGGGACGTCCCGGGGAAGAGCGCGGAGAGGGTCTGGCACAGCCCGATCCAGACCGACTGCCCGACCGTCATCCCCTCCATCTCCCAGGTCTTGATCGGCCAGGTCTTGATCGAATTGTCCCGGCGCTCGGGCCCCTCGCGCTCGGCGCGCGCGCGCCACAGGTCGACCGCGACCATCACGACGCCGCCCACGACGAGCGAGACGCCGATCACGGTCAGGCTCTCGAGATTGGCGTCGATCAGCTTCTTCACGGCGAAGGCCGGGATCGCGGTGCACGCCGCGGCGATCAGCACCAGGCTCAGGGGATGGGTGAAGAGCGAGTGCTCGTCGCGCGGGCCGCGCGGGAACGTGGCGAGGAGCTTCTGGATGCGGGTGCGGAAGAACAGCGGCAGGCAGAGGATCGCCCCGAGCTGGATCACGATCGAGTACATCTTCCAGTAGTCGCTCGAAAGGCTCACGTGCAGGAGCGACTCGGTGATGCGCAGGTGCGCCGTCGAGCTCACCGGGAGGAACTCCGTCAGGCCCTCGACGATGCCGAGCACGACGGAGATCACGTAGTCGTTCATCCGCGCCACCATACCCGCGACGTATCGTGCGCCCGATCGTCCGCGCGCCGCGGCGGGAATCCGCGGCGCGCGCATCACGACGTCGCGCCGCGCGACGCTGCAACGCGGTTCGGAGCGCAGGATGAGCGCGAGGAAGAGCCCCGCCGACTCTGAACGGCACCGTCTGGACGAAGACGAGCGGCGCGAGAAGAACTGGAAGCGCTGGGGCCCCTATCTCTCCGAACGGCAGTGGGGCACCGTGCGCGAGGACTACAGCGCCGACGGCGACTGCTGGAGCTACTTCCCGCACGACCACGCGCGCAGCCGCGCCTACCGCTGGGGCGAGGACGGCCTGCTCGGAGTCACCGACCGCGAGTGCCGCCTCTGCTTCGCGCTCGCGCTCTGGAACGGCCGCGACCCGATCTTGAAGGAGCGGCTGTTCGGGCTCGCCGGGCCGGAGGGCAACCACGGCGAGGACGTGAAGGAGCTCTACTACTACCTCGACGCGACGCCGACCCACTCCTACCTGAAGGCGCTCTACAAGTACCTGCAGTCGGCCTTCCCTTATGCGCGTCTCGTCGAGGAGAACCGCGCGCGCGGCCGCGACCGGCCCGAGCTCGAGCTCGAGGAGACCGGCGCGTTCGACGACGACCGGTACTTCGACGTGCAGGCCGAGTACGCCAAGGCCTCGCCCGACGACCTGCTGATCCGCATCACCGTCTGGAACCGCGGCCCCGAGGCCGCGACGCTCCACCTGCTGCCGACCGCCTGGTACCGCAACACCTGGAGCTGGGGCTGCAAGCACGAGGGCTGCTGGGTGAAGCCCGTGCTGCGGCAGAAGGGCGACGACCTGCTGGTCGGCGACCACGCGACGCTCGGGCGCTCGCGTCTGCGCGTCGCGCCCGGCCCCGACGGGAAGCTGCCGCGCTTCCTCTTCACCGACAACGAGACCAACACGAAGCTCCTCTACGGCGCCGAGCCGCTCCAGCCCTACGTGAAGGACGCGTTCCACCGCGCCGTCGTCGGCGGCGACGCCGACGCGACGAGCCCGCGCAAGGTCGGGACGAAGGCGGCCGCGCACTACGTGCTCGAGCTCGCGCCGGGGGAGTCCGCCGTGGTCCGGATGCGCCTGTGCGCCGACGCCGAGGCGCGGCCCGCGCCGTTCGGGCCCGAGTTCGAGGCGACGTTCCGCGCGCGCATCCGCGAGGCCGACGACTTCTACGCGGAGCGCCTCCCCGCCCACGCCACGCCGCACGAGAAGGAGGTGGCGCGCCAGGCCTACGCGGGGCTGCTCTGGTCGAAGCAGTTCTACCACTACGTCGTGCGCGACTGGCTCGAGGGCGACCCCGAGCAGCCGGCGCCGCCGCCGGGCCGCGAGGTCGGCCGCAACCGCGAGTGGACGCACCTCTTCAACCGCGACGTGATCTCGATGCCCGACAAGTGGGAGTACCCGTGGTATGCGGCGTGGGACCTCGCGTTCCACATGCTCCCGTTCGCGCGCGTCGATTCCGCCTACGCCAAGGAGCAGATCGTCCTGTTCCTGCGCGAGTGGTACATGCACCCGAACGGGCAGCTCCCCGCCTACGAGTTCGCGCTCGGCGACGTGAACCCTCCCGTGCACGCATGGGCCGCCTGGCGCATCTACAAGTCGTGCGCGCCGGCCGGCCGGCGCGACAAGGCGTTCCTGCAGCGCGTCTTCCAGAAGCTCCTGATCAACTTCACCTGGTGGGTGAACCGCAAGGACGCCGAGGGGAACAACATCTTCGGCGGCGGCTTCCTCGGCCTCGACAACATCGGCGTCTTCGACCGCAGCAAGCCGCTGCCGTCCGGCGGGGAGCTCGAGCAGGCCGACGGCACGGCGTGGATGGCCTTCTACTGCACGACGATGATGTCGATGGCGCTCGAGCTCGCGCAGCACTACCCCGCCTACGACGACCTCGCGAGCAAGTTCTTCGAGCACTTCGTCGCGATCGTCGACGCCATGAACGCGATCGGCGGCGACGGGCTGTGGGACGAAGACGACGGCTTCTACTACGACCAGCTGCGCGGCGCCGGGCCTGCGCGCCCGCTGCGCGTGCGCAGCATGGTCGGCCTGATCCCGCTCTTCGCCGTCGAGGTGCTGCGCGACGCGGACCTCGAGAAGGTGCCCGGCTTCAAGAAGCGCATGGAGTGGTTCCTGACGAACCGGCGCGACCTCGCGCGCCACGTGACGATCGCGCGCGGCGGCGCCCACGACGAAGCCGGCTCGGTCTCAGGCGACGGCAAGATCGGCGGCACGCAGCGCCGCCTGCTCTCGATCCTCTCGCGCGACCGGCTCGTGCGCGTGCTCAAGTACATGCTCGACGAGAACGAATTCCTGTCGCCCTACGGCGTGCGCTCGCTCTCCAAGGTGCACGAGCGGCATCCCTACGTCTTCGACACCGGCGGCGAGCCGCTGCGCGTGGACTATTCGCCGGGCGAATCGACGACGTCGCTCTTCGGCGGCAACTCGAACTGGCGCGGGCCGATCTGGTTCCCCGTCAACTACCTCCTGATCGAGGCGCTCGAGCGCTTCCACCACTTCTACGGCGAGGGCTTCAAGATCGAGTGCCCGACCGGGTCGGGGCGCCGGCTCACGCTGAAGGAGGTCGCACACGAGCTCTCGCTGCGGCTCGCGCGCCTGTTCCTGCCGGGACCCGGCGGCAAGCGGCCGTGCCACGGCGGCTCGGCGCGCTACGCCTCCGACCCGCACTGGAAGGACCTCGTCCTCTTCCACGAGTACTTCCACGGCGAGGACGGCCGCGGCCTCGGTGCGAGCCACCAGACCGGCTGGACGGCGCTCGTGATCCGCTGCATCGAGGACCTCGTGCAGGAGCGCGTCGACTGCGGCGTCGCGCCGTCCCCCGCGGCCGCGCCGGCGCGCCGCGCCCGGGCCCGGCGGCCGGCGCGCGCCCGCGGCAGCCGCTGACGATCGCTAGAACATCGCCCCCCCGGACTGGAGGAAAGGCGATGGATCCGTGCGCGGAGTGGCTCGAGACCGATGGACTGGGCGGCTTCGCGATGGGGCCGGTCGGCGGCCCGCGGACGCGGCGCTACCACGCGCTGCTCGCCGTCGCGCTCTCCCCGCCGACGCGCCGCCATGTCCTGGTGAACGGCTTCGACGCCTTCGTCGAGACGGCGGCCGGCCGCGTCGCGCTCACCTCGCAACGCTACGCCTCCGGCGCGACCGACCCCGACGGCGCCGCGAACCTCGAGTCGTTCACGAGCGAGCCGTGGCCCACCTGGACCTTCCGTCTCGACGCGGCGACCACGGTCGTGCAGGAGCTCTCGCTCCAGCGCGGGGCGCCGATTGCCGTGCTCTCGTGGCGGCTCGTGATGAAGGGCCGCCGCTCACGCGGCGTGGGAGGCCGCAAGCAGCGCGGCGCCGACGGCCGCGCGACGCTGACCGTCCGTCCCTTCCTCACCGGCCGCGACGCGCACGCGCTCCATTCTGAGAACGGCGCGTTCCGCTTCGAGGCGACCGCCGGCAGGGGGCGCACGACCTGGCAGCCCTACGAGTCGCTGCCCGCCGTGACCGCCCTCTCGAACGGGACCTACCGCCACGACCCCCACTGGTACCGCGCCTTCCTATATGAGGAAGAGAGAGCGCGCGGCTTCGAGGCGACGGAGGACTGCGGAGCTCCGGGGGAATTCACCTACGAACTCGGTGCGCTCCCCGGCGCGACCGCGTGGCTGGTCGTGGGCGCGGAGCTCGGCGCCGCCCGCCGCGCGCTCGCCGGTCGCGCCACCGCCGCCGCCTTCGGCCGGCGCGTGCGCGCGGCGGAGAAGCGCCGGCGCGCCCGCTTCGACGGGCCGCTCGACCGCGCCGCCGAGGACTTCGTCGTCGCGCGCGAGTCGGGGCGGACGATCGTCGCCGGGTATCCGTGGTTCACCGACTGGGGCCGCGACAGCTGCATCGCGCTGCGCGGGCTCGCGCTGTCGGCCGACCGGATCGACGACGCGCGCGCCGTCCTGGTCGCCTGGTCGCGCTACGTCTCCGAGGGAATGCTCCCCAACGTCTTCCCCGAGTCGGGGAGCGCGCCCGAATACAACAGCGTCGACGCCGGGCTCTGGTTCGTCGTCGCGGTGAAGGAGCTGCTCGCGGCGCGCGGCAGCAAGCGCGTCGTGTCGGCGGCCGACCGCAAGCGGCTGCTCGCGGCGTGCGAGGCGATCCTGGACGGCTGCTTCAAGGGCACGCGCCACGGCATCCGCGCCGACGTCGACGGGCTGCTCGCGGCGGGCGTGCCGGGCCAGCAGCTCACCTGGATGGACGCGCGCGCCGCGGGCCGCGAGGTGACGGCGCGCATCGGCAAGCCGGTCGAGATCGAGGCGCTCTGGCTCAACGCGCTGGCCTTCGGCGCGGCGGTGCTGCCGGGGCGGCGCGGCTGGCTGCGCGCGCTCGCGGCCGGGCGCGGCGCCTTCGCCCAGCGCTTCTGGAACGAGGCGCGCGGCTGCCTGCACGACGTCGTCGACGTCGACCACGTGGTCGGCACCGCCGACGCGAGCCTGCGCCCGAACCAGATCTTCGCAGTGGGCGGGCTGCCGCTGCAGCTCTTGAACGGCGCGCGCGCCCGCGCCGTCGTCGACGCGGTCGAGGTGCAGCTCCTGACGCCGCGGGGGCTGCGCACGCTCGCGCCCGACGACCCGGGCTACCGGCCGCGCTATGAAGGCGGGCCCGACGAGCGCGGCCGCGCCTACCACCAGGGCACGGTGTGGCCGTGGCTGCTCGGGCCGTTCGTCGAGGCGTGGTGCCGCGTGCGCGGCGACACGGCGGCGGTGCGCAAGAAGGCGCATGCGGTCTTCCTCGCGCCGCTCCTCGCGGAACTCGCCGGACGGGGCGTCGTGCACGTGCCCGAGCTCGCCGACGGCGACGCGCCGCACGCCTGGAAGGGCGCGCCGGCGCAGGCGTGGTCGCTCGGCGAGCTGCTGCGCGTGACGCGCCGTTGAACGAGGAGCCTCCCATGCAAAAGACGATCGACCCCGCCGAGCTCCAGTCGAAGTACCGCGACCACGTCGCCGAGCTGCTGCGCCAGTACGCGCGCGTGCTCGAGGAGCAGAAGCTCGCCGGCGTCGTGATCCACTCGGGCGCACCCAAGGCGCGCAGCCTCTTCGACGACCAGGTATGGCCGCTGCGCCCGGTCCCCCACTTCGCCCACTGGCTGCCGCTGGTGACGGCGCGCTCGGCGCTGCTGATCGAGCCGGGCCGCAAGCCGACGCTCTTCTGGTGCAACGTGCTCGACTTCTGGGAGGGCGCGGCGAAGCCGGAGACCGACCACTTCTGGGCGAGCTTCGACGTGAAGGAGGTGCGCGAGCCCGCCGCCATCAAGACGCTGCTGCCGACCGGGCGCGCGCTCGCCTTCGTCGGCGAGGAGCGCGGCGACTGCGAGCTCTGGGGGCTGCCCGCGTCGGCGTTCAACCCCAAGGGGCTGCTCGCCGCGCTCGACCAGGTGCGTGTGACGAAGACGCCGTACGAGATCTTGTGCCTCGCCGAGGCGAACCGCCGCGCGGCGCTCGGCCACCACGCGGTGGTCGAGGCGTTCAAGCAGGGCGACGCGAGCGAGCTCGAGCTCCACCTGACCTACCTGCGCGCCACGCAGCAGGACGACGCCGAGACGCCCTACAAGAACATCGTCGCGCTCGGCGAGCACTGCGCGACGCTCCACCACGTGAACTACGACCGCAAGAAGTCGGCGGCCCAGTCGCTCCTGCTCGACGCCGGCGCGAAGTACCAGGGCTACGACAGCGACGTCACGCGCGTCGCGGTCAAGGGGGGCGGCGCCGCGGCGTCGGCGTTCGCGGCGCTCGCGACCGGGCTCGAGAAGCTGCAGCAGGAGTCCTGCCGCCGCGCGCAGCTCGGACTCGCGTACGAAGCGCTGCACGACGGCGCGCACCAGCTGCTCGCGCCGCTGCTGAAGGACGTCGGCCTCGCGAACGGCAGCGCCGACGAGCTGGTCGCGAAGGGGGTGACGCGCAAGTTCCTGCCGCACGGCCTCGGCCATGCGCTGGGCCTGCAGACGCACGACGTCGGCTGCCGCAACGTCGAGCCGCGCGCCGACAACCCCTTCCTGCGCAACACGACGAAGATCGCGCCCGGCCAGGTCTTCACGATCGAGCCCGGCGTCTACTTCATCCGCCACCTGCTCGACGAGCTCGAGGCGTCGCCCGCCGGCTCGCTGGTGAACTGGCCGCTGGTGCAGCAGCTCGTCCCGTTCGGCGGCATCCGCATCGAGGACGACATCGCCGTGACCGACCGCGGCGTCGTGAACCTCACGCGCGAGGTGCTGCCGGAGCCGCCGCTGGTGGTCGCGAAGGGGTGAGCGCGGCGGCGGGGCGCGCAGCACCGCCGAATCCGCCATCCGAGCCCGAGAACGGCGTCAACCGGGCGATTCTCCGCGTGAACCCGCGCCCCGGGTCCGCGGTACGAGCGGCGGCCGGCCGCCCGACGAAGTAGCGTACTGGGCCGGTGATGACTGCGGCGTCGCGGTCCGAAGGGGACGGACGATGTTCCACAACCTCTACTTCGCCAGCGCAGCGATCGGCGGCTGCATCCTCGTCCTGCAGACGTTGATGATGCTCTTCGGCGGCGGCCACGGCGACGCGCACGACGTGCACGACGTCGGCCACGATCCCCTCGACGGCCATGCCGCCGACCACGGCGACGCGTTCGTCAAGTTCTTCACGTTCAAGACGATCGTCGCGTTCATCACGTTCTTCGGGCTCGCCGGGCTGGCGTGCGAGTGGTCGAACCTCCCGCGCGCGCCGTCGTTCGGCGTCGCGCTCGGCGCCGGTGTGGGCGCGCTCTTCGCGGTCGGCTGGCTCATGCAGGGGCTGTCGCGCCTGCACTCGGCCGGGAACCTCGAGCTCGAGAACGCCGTCGGCTGCGCCGCGCAGGTCTACCTGCGCATCCCCGCGCGCGGCACGGGCGCCGGCAAGATCACGGTCACGGTGCAGGGCCGCACGGTCGAGCTGAACGCCGTGACGTCCGGACCCGAGATCGCGACCGGATGCGCGGTGAAGATCATCGCCCTGCGCGAGGGCGACACGCTCGAAGTTCTGCCCCTGGCGCAGTCGGCCGGGTGACGCCGCGCCCCGCGGCTGCGCGGGGCGCATCGCCCGCCGTCGGCGCCGCCGACTCGTGGAGAGCCCCATGCCCGCCGGCCCCTTCGACCAGAACCCCTACCTGCTGGCGATCGTCGTCGCCGCCGTCCTGATCGCGTTCGGCTTCCTGCTCATGCTGATCAAGCGCTACAAGCGCTGCCCGAGCAACCGCATCCTCGTCATCTACGGCAAGACGACCGAGGGGCGCTCCGCCCGCTGCCTGCACGGCGGCGGCGCGTTCGTGTGGCCGCTGATCCAGGACTTCGAGTTCCTGAATCTCGACCCGATGCAGATCGGCATCCCGCTCAAGGGGGCGCTGTCGGCCGAGAACATCCGCGTCAACGTCCCGAGCGTATTCACCGTCGCGATCGGCACCGAGCCGGCGACCATGCAGAACGCCGCGATCCGCCTGCTCGGGCTGCAGACGACGGCGATCGTCAAGCAGACCGAGGACATCATCTTCGGCCAGCTGCGCCAGGTGATCGCCGCGATGCGGATCGAGGACATCAACCGCAACCGCGACCAGTTCCTGGCCAGCATCCAGAAGTCGCTCGAGCCGGAGCTCGTGAAGATCGGCCTCGTCCTCATCAACGTCAACATCACCGACATCACCGACGAGTCGGGCTACATCGAGGCGATCGGGCGCAAGGCCGCCTCCGAGGCGATCCAGCAGGCCGACATCGACGTCGCCGAGCAGGTGAAGAAGGGCTCGATCGGCGTCGCCGCCGCCGACCGCGACAAGGCGGTGCAGGTCGCGAGCGCCCACCGCGAGCAGGAGATCGGCACCAAGGAGGCCGAGCGCGACCAGATCGTGCGCGTCGCCGAGCTCACCAAGGACAAGACCGTCGGCGAGCGCACCGCCTCCTTCGAGCAGGAGGTGCAGATCAAGGAGCGCGAGCGCCAGATGCGCATCTCCGTCGCCGACGCCAACGCGAAGGCCGTGACCGGAGAGAACCTCTCCAAGGCGCTGATCGCCGCCACCAACTCCGAGTTGCGCGTGAAGGAGGCGACCGCCTACCAGGCCGGCGAGACGAAATACCGCGAGGCGCAGGCCGCGGTGAACGAGGCGCAGTATCTCGCCGAGGCCAAGGCGATGCAGGCGCTCGGCGTCAAGATCGAGCAGGAGAAGCGCGCCGAGCTCGAGGCCGTCGCCAAGGCCAACAAGGCCAAGCAGATCGTCGACGCCGAAGCGCAGGCCGAGAAGACGCGCCTCGAGGCGATCGGCGAGGCGAGCGCGACGTTCGCGAGGCTCGAGGCGCAGGCGAAGGGCGAGTACGAGATCCTGGCCAAGAAGGGCGAAGGCTTGAAACGGATCGTCGAGGCGTGCGGCGGCGCGCAGCCCGCCTTCCAGCTCATGATGCTCGAGCACCTGCAAGCACTCGCGCACACCGCCGCGACGGCGATCTCGAACATCAAGTTCGACAAGGTGATCGTCTGGGACTCTGGCCACGGCGCGAACGGCGCCGGTCAGGGCGGCGGCGCGGCCGGCTTCCTGCAGAGTCTCGCGAAATCGATCCCGCCGATGATGAACGTCATGCAGGACCTCGGCGGCGTGAAGATGCCGGAGTTCCTCGGGAAGCTCACGACCGAGAGCGGCGAGGCGGCGGCTGCGAAGGGCGAAACGGCGGCGGCCAAAGGAAAGGCGACGGTCGCCCGGAAACCCGCCTGATCCCGGCCATCGGGAATCCGATCGCGGCGTGACGCTGCCCGCCGGAAGTTCGGGGATTCTTCCCCTGGACGTATCGCCGGAAGTGGATTGAATCCGCACACTCCCCCCGAGACCTCTCCCTTGCCGGAGGATCGGGCGTGAGCGAGCGACGGACCTGCCTCGGTCGACGCGCGCTCCTCGAAGCGGCGCTCCTGGTTCTCGCGCTCCTCGTCGGAGCCTCCTGCCGCGCCGAATTCAAGACCGGCTCGGGTTCGTCGGCGCGCGCCAGCCGCGTGCGCGCGGAGCGGCTCGCCTGGCTCATCACGTGGGCCGACGTCGTCGAAGAAGAGCCCGATCCCGCCTTCGTCACTGATCCGCGCGTGCGCGCGCGCATCGCGGCCGAGGGGATGCCGTGGCTCGTGCGCGACCGCTGGCTCGGGATCGAGCTGGTGTTCGTGCCGGCCGGCGGTCTCTCGGAGGAGATCGAAGGCGAGAGCGGCGATGACGAGCGCTCGTCGCGGCGCGTCGCCGTCGCGCACCCCATCTATCTCGGCCGCTGCGAGGTGAGCCAGGACGAGTGGGTGCGCGCGATGACGGAGAACCCCTCCGAGTTTTGCGACGACCCGCGCCTGCCGGTCGACTCCGTCGCGTGGGAGCTCCTCGCCGACCGCACCGACGGCTTCCTCCACGCGACCGGCTTCGAGCTCCCGACCGAGGCCGAGTGGGAGTGGGCCGCGCGCGGGCCCGAAGGCCGCTCCTACCCGTGGGGCGCCATCGCCGACGAGCGCGACGCCAACTTCATCGACGAGGACGACGAGAACGGCGACTTCGTCCTGCGCACCACGCCGGTCGGCAGCTACGTGAGCGGCGCCTCGTGGTGCGGCGCGCTCGACATGGCCGGCAACGTCCTCGAGTGGTGCCGCGCCGGCGACTCCCCCGACTCCCCCCACGGCGTCCTGCGCGGCGGCGCGTGGTTCAGCGGAAGCAACGAGATCCGCTCCACCTCCCGCTTCGCCGCCCACCCCGGCTACGTCAACAACGGCTTTGGTTTCCGGGTCGCTCGGAGGGTTCCGCCGCCGACTTGAGGGGGGTCAGGCTTCGAACACCGCGCCGAGCGTCGACACGATGACGAAGCGACGCATCCACGCGGTCACCTGCTCGAGCGACGCGCTCTCGATGCGGGAGCGAACGGCCCGATCGACCGGTCCGAACTTGATCTCGAGAAGTTCGAGCAGGCTTTCGCGACGGGCTTCGAGGCGCCCCTCGGCGCGCAGCATGTCGGCGGTGCTCATCACGGAACTCCTGATCTCGCTTGAGAGTGCGGCGGTGAACGCCGATCGGATCACGTCGGGCGGTGAATCATCGACCTCGAAAACATAGCGCGCGAGCCGGGCGAGCGCAGGGACGACGGCGGGCCCCCTCAGCTCCGACTGGAGCGCCTGCATCACGCTTGCGACGTGCACAAAGAGTCGTGGCCGGATCCGACTGCTCCGCAGCGCGATCAGCGCGAGCCGCCCGATCGCGTCCATCGCACGGCCGAGGATCTGCGCGTCCGTCTGCTGCGCGAGATCGTCGAGGACGAAGTCGAAGCCGACCACGTGCCGCCCGAGCGCGGCAAGCCCGCGATCATCGATCGCGAGGATGCTGGAGAAGCACGGCTTCCATGGCCACGGTTTCGAACCGTGATGCAGCAGGAGAGGCAGGATCGGCGGGACGCGCGGCTCCTCCGGACGCTTCGCCGCGTGACGCTCCCAGATCCGGGTCTGATAACGAAGCAGCCGCAGCGGCATGCGTTCGTCGAGCGTGCTCTGATGCTCGAAGAGCACGTAGACGAAGCCGGAGCCGCTGCCGCGCAGGTTCACCGTGAACAGCAGATCGGCGCTCGACTGGCGCAGCCCCTCGTCGATGAACGACCCCTCGATCGGCGCGAGCGTGTCGAGCTGGAGCTCGGCGAGAACCGCCGACGGCAGGACAGCACGCAGTTCCTCCGCCGCGTACTGCGGCTGGCCGAAGATGGCGCGGACGAGGGCGTCGTGAGGGGTCGGGGTCACACCGGAGGAGACGTGCGGCGGTGGTCTCGGTGACGCGATTCGTCAGCAGCCTGCTGTTCCCGAAGCTCGACCCGCCGCATTGGTGGACCATCCGGACCGAGTGCCCGACCCGTTCTCACCCGATCTGACGCGGCAGTCACTCATCGAGGAGGATGCGCACTTGCCGTCAACGCCGCTTCCGCGAGTTCGAGAGCCGCGATCGCCTGTTCGCGCGTGACGGATGGGAACTGGTCCAGGAAGTCCTCGAGCCGGTCGCCGCCTTCGAGGTTGTCGAAGAGGTTCTTGACCGGCACCCGTGTCCCGACGAAGACCGGAATCCCGCCGAGGATCTCGGGATCGCTGTGAAAGACCTTCGATTTCGGCGTCACCGGGAGACTCCAAGAAGCGGATCCGAAGAGTCGCCCGCATCGCCGGGCGTGCCCCTCAGCGATTCTGTGCCGGCCTCGTCGAAGCTGAAGTACGCGAATCCGCGCGAGTCGCCGACGATGCGCGCGAGCGTGGTCTTGCCCGACTGTCGTGGTCCGTGGATGAGAACGACTGGAGTGTCGGAGAGCGCCTCGACGAGGCGCGGCTTCGCGAATCGAGGACGGAGGCGTCCGGGATTCACGTCGGCTGATCGCAAGTTTGGGTCTCGGCCAAACGCAAGCTTCCTGGCCGGCTGATCGGAATCTTTCTGGGCGGCTGATCGAGCGGTTGACCCCCGCCCTCCCGCACGACGACCCTCACCGACAGGCACGGAGTCGACGTCTCGTAGTGCGAGACCGTCACGGCCTTCGGATCGTGGTGTACGCCTGATCCGCCCGATTCGGCGACTCGGGAAACCGCAGCGCCATCAGCCCGTCGCGAACCATCGGCGCGAGGAACCGGGCCTGAATCCACGCTGGATTGCGGCGAAGCACCGTGCCGAGCTGGTGGGCCGACAAGTAGCGGCCGCTGCAGAGGTTCTGGATCGTGGCACGCACGACAGCGGCGACGACCTTTCGCCGGGTCGCGACGGGTGCCGCGATCGTTCGGAGCTCTTCGTCCATCGACGGTACCGGCGGTCTCGGGTCCGATCCCTGCATACCTATGGCGTCAGGCTGCATACCTGAGGAGTGAACCGGCAAACCTGAGGAGCTCGGCGGCAAACCTGAGGAGTGAGGAGGCAAACCTGAGGAGCTAGGCGGAAAAGGTGACGACCGCCCGGCTGCCTTCAGGGACGGCATGCGTTCCAGCGACGGCGCGTGCGCCGCCGGCGAAGCGAAGTCAGCGGTACGCGTCACCCCTGTGCCGAACCGCTGAAACGTCGACGACGCGTCTCGTGTCATTGATCGTGTAGATGACGCGATAGTCGCCGACTCGAATGCGCCAGCCACCACCGCCCTCGAGCTTCTTGCACCCGGGTGGCCGAGGAGCGATGGCCAGCGCTTCAATCTTCGCGTAGATCCGCCGAGCGAGCGGTGCGTCCAGCGCCAACAGTTCCTTCGCAGCCGCCCTGGCGAGCGCGACCTGGTACGGCGCCATCAGGCGCCATGGGCAGGCAGCTTTCCTGCCTTCACGAGCTTCTTCCTGACGTCGGCGAGCGAAGAGCGCGGCTGATTCGCGCGGCGTCGGATGAGCGCCAAGTCGAAGACGTCTTCCCAGAGGTCCGGGTTCTTCACGAGATCGATGAAGACGCCAGTCCGGCGTCCCTTCCCGTCGAACACGAACTGAACGCCTTTCACTCGCGTGACTCCTGGACCCGCGCCTCGTCGCGCCGCGGGACGATATCGCGATGCCGGTTCACCGGCCAGGATCACGGGTGCGTCGGCTTTCGCCATGCGCTCTGCCCTCCGTTCCGTCAGGTCTGTCGAACGACCAGCCCAGACGTCGAGCGCTCGATGCGGTTACGTCATCCCGCGTTGCGCACCCGCGCGCTCAAGAAGACTTCATCCCGGTGGTACTCGAGGAAGCGGCCCTGATCCGCCGTGAAGCGTCCCGCTTCGAAGACCCTCCCCGTCGGCACCCCCATTCGTTCCAGCGACGGCGCGTGCGCCACCGGCGAGACGAGCAGCCGCCCGTCGTTCCGGAAGGAGATGAAGCCGCGATCGAAGAGGTGGTCGATCGACGGCGTCAGCAGCAGCCCGTTCTGCCCGTCGAGGCGCTCGGCGTTGGTCGAGTCGCGCCACGGCTTGCAGTGGCTGGCGCGCAGGTGTTCTTGGCGGTCGACGCCGGTGACGCGGCAGTGCGTTTCGATCGACTGCACGCGCTGTTTGAAGAGACCCTGACCGCGGCGGGCGAGGACGAGGGGCTCCTTCTCGGTCGTGGCGAGAGCGGGGTCGGCCTCGATGTCCTTGCGGAGGTGTTCTTCCCAGAGGACGAGCTCGGCGTTGGGCGGCGCGGACTGGACGAGGTCGGGCTCGCTCACGAGTTCAGCGCGGGCGAGGGCGGCGATCTCTTTGCCGAGGAGCTCGGCGAACTGGAGGGCGTGGGGTTGCGGGAGCTCGGTGAGGTAGATGCTCTGGCTACCGCGTCCGAGCATCTGAGCGTCCGAGCATCCGAGACCGGGAGAGGGGATCCGAGGAAGACCGGCGTGCTTCCCGTCACCTCCTCGCTTCGACGACGACTCCTCCGCGATAGCCTCGTTGGGATGCGGAGTTCCAATCGGCTCCGCGCCATGGTGGGATGACGGACGCTGTTCCCGAAGACATGAGCGACCTCTATCAGGTGATCGACGCTTCGGACTGGAAGGCCGCCGGCGACGAGCAGCTCGGCACCAAGAAGAAGAAGTGGCTCCGGGATCCGCGGCCGATCGGGCTCGATCATCGATGGCTCTTCAAGTATCGCCAGCGCCCTACGACCGGCGACGACTGGGCTGAGCGGATCGTCGCCGCGATCGCCGACGATCTGGCAATCCCACACGCCGCAGTCGAGCTTGCGGTTCGGGACGGTGAGCCGGGAGTGATCTCGCTCGACCTGACGGAAGAGCAGAACCGCGGCGAGCTCGTGCTCGGCAACGACCTCCTTTACGAACGTGACCCGAAGTACCCGCGGGCGAAGCGCACGAGGCGGACGACGAAGTACTCGCTCGATGCCGTGATCGCCGTTCTTCAGCAGGACTTCATCCAGCGGGCAACGCTCGTCATGGCGCCACGCGAGATCACGAGAGCGCTCGACGTCTTCATCGGTTACCTGCTCCTCGACGCGCTCGTTGCGAACCAGGACCGGAACCACCAGAACTGGGGCGTCTTGCAGCTTCGCGATCCAGGCAAGAAGCGCGTCGCAGAACTGGCGCCGAGCTTCGACCATGCATCCAGCCTCGCGCGCGGAATCCTCGACAACGAGCGCACGGAGCGACTCGAGACGCACGACGTCGGGTACTGCGTCGAGTCGTACTGCCATCGGGCGACTTCGCTGTTCGTGACCACAGCGGCCGCCGAGCGCCGAATGACGACCTTCGAGGCGTTCGAGCACGCGGGGCGATTGCGCCCGCCGGCGCGGGACGCGTGGATCGAGCGTCTGCGGCAGGTGGGATTGGACCGACTCGCGTCGCGGGTCGCGGCCGTACCAGACGATCGGATGAGCGCCGTCGCCAAGCAGTTCAGCAATCGCATGTTAGAGTGCAACCGTCGCAAGTTGCTCGAGACGGAGCGAGCGTGATGGTCGGTGACGGCGTCGTCTTCGTGGCGTGGCAGGACCCGGAGCATCGGGCGATCTACCCGGTCGCGCGCCTGCTCGAGCGGCCCGCCTCTCCGAGTTTCGAGTTCACCTACATCGCGGGTGTGCGCGACGCCGAGCGGGCTGGCTTCTCGCCCTTCCTTGCGTTCCCGGATGAGAGCGTCGCGTACACCGGAAACAACCTCTTCCCGCTCTTCCAGAACCGGCTCATGATCGAGAGTCGGCCCGACTACCGCGATTATCTGTCTCGGCTCGGCCTGTCGAACGGAGTGACGCCCGTCACGCTCCTGCTGCGAAGCGGCGGCCGGCGTGCGACCGATCGCGTCGAACTGTTCGGGCGTCCAGTCGTGGATCCGGCAAAGAACGTCTTGATCTACGACTTCTTCATTCGCGGCGTGCGCTACGCCGTCGGCGCCGAGGAACGCATCCGGACCCTGACGCAGGGCGACGTCCTCTTCTGCATGGACGACCTGCAGAACCCGAAGCATCGTCGCGCCATCGCGCTGCGGACCGAGCCGGTCTGCGTCGTCGGTTACATGCCGGAGTACATCGCCGAGGACCTCGCGCCGTTCGGGGCAGGCAAGGCCGGTTGCGACGTCCGCGTCCTGCAGGTGAATCCCGAACCTGCGCCCGTGCAGCATCGGCTGCTCTGCCGGCTGGAGGTTCTGCGGCGACACGGCTTCGAACCGTTCTCGTCGGAGCGATTCCGGCCGCTCGCGAGCGATGCGAGTCCGCTGCCGCCGCTGGCGTCGTTGACGGCGGCGTGAGGTCGGCCGTCAGTTTCGTCATCGCTTGTCGTTCGTCGGACCCCGGGCTCTAATCCCCCGGACTGTCCCGCGGAGAAGCGACGACACTTCATGAACGCCGACCAAGCCAGTCTCATGCGCCGCATCAGGCGTTTCGCCCGCGAGCGCGACTGGGAGCAGTTCCACACGCCGAAGAACCTGGCGATGGCGCTGTCGGTCGAGGCGTCGGAGGTGGTCGAGCTCTTCCAGTGGCTCACGGAGGCGGAGAGCCGCAAGCTGCCGGAAAAGAAGGTCCGCGATCTCGCCGACGAACTGGCTGACACCTACATCTATCTGTTGAAGCTCGCCGACCAGTTCGGGATCGACCTGACGCAGGCGGCGACGGCCAAGCTGAGGAAGAATGCCGTGAAGTACCCCGTCGGCAAGGCGCGGGGGTCGGCGAAGAAGTACACCGAGCTGTAAGCACGTGCAGCTCTACGCGGGCAGCTCGAAGCAGTTCATCGAAGACGCCGTCCAGAACCAGATCGCCGAGAAGTTGAAGCTCGCGTTCAACAGCCAGTTCCGGTTCTCGCCTTCGCCCGGCGAAGTCGCATCGTGGCGCAACTCGCTTTCGAAACTGAAGGACGTCTTCCAGCGGGCGAAGCTGACGGACCACGGAGTCGTCCTCGAATACCAGCTGCCCCTATCGTCCAAGCGCCTCGACTGCATGGTGACCGGGAACAACTCCGATCGCCGCGGCAGCGCGGTCATCGTCGAGCTCAAGCAGTGGGAGAAGTGCGAGGAGGCGGACGGCGAGAACGAGGTCACGACGTGGACCGGCCACGGGAAGCGCTCCGTGCTCCATCCGTCGGTCCAGGTCGGCCAGTACGAGATGTACCTGCGCGACACCAACGCGGCGTTCCACGAGGGGCCGGAGCCCGTCGACCTGCACGCGTGCAGCTACCTGCACAACTACACGATCGCGGCCGACGATCTGCTGCGGTCGAGGAAGTACCGGCGCTACGTCGGCAACTACCCGCTCTTCTCGATGGACGACGTCGACCCGCTGTGCAATTACCTCGACGGCTTCGTCTCAGGAGGAGACGGCATGCCCGTCCTCCAACGTGTCGTCGAGAGCCGGTTCCGCGCGAGCAAGAAGCTGCTCGAACACGTCGGCGACGTCATCAAGGCGAAGAAGGAGTACATCCTCCTCGACGAGCAGCTCGTCGTGTACGACGAGGTCTTCGCCGCCGCCCGCAAG
>Ga0137433_1000014_pt1 | contig 94299 bp, 68 predicted proteins | sample EasRivERMZT840_2_FD_102335 | JGI IMG/M metagenome (GOLD analysis project Ga0137433, IMG submission 102335) | Soil microbial communities from meander-bound floodplain in the East River, Colorado, USA - East River MetaG ERMZT840_2 | ecosystem: Environmental > Terrestrial > Soil > Floodplain ...
CAGCCCTTCGAGAGCTTGATCAGCTCGTCGATGTCGGCGACCACCGACTGCGACTTCGCCTCGGTCTGCTTCAGCAGCTCCTCGATGCGCTTCTGGTTGGCGGTGAGCTCCTTCTCGACCTTGTCGGGCTGCGCGCCGGAGAGCAGGAGCGAGTCGACGTCGCGCATCGAGCGGCGGATGCGGACGATCAGCTGACGCGCGCGCTCCTGGTCGGGGTCCATGCCCTGCGCCGGCGCGTGCGGCGCGAACAGCGCGGCGGCCGCGAGCAGCAGCGCGCCGGTGCGCGCGATCCGGAACTTCGTCGCGTTCATCGCTTGTCTCCGCCGTCCTTCGGCTTCTCGCCTTCCGCGGGCTTCCCTTCGCCTTCCGGTTTCGTGCCGTCCTTCGCGTCGCCCTCGCCCTCCGCGCCGGGCTCGGTCTGCTGCTGCACGAGCGCGTCGAAGATGTTGGTGAGCTCGGTGTGGCGGTGGCCGAGGCGCTCGAGCAGCTTCATGCGCGCCTCGTCGAGGTCGGGGTCGTTCGAATCGCCGGTCGCCGCCCGGAACGTCCGCACGTCCTGCAGCACGTCCTCTTCGAGGTGCTTCAGCAGCAGGAGCTCCGCGACCGGCGGGACGAGCGGCGACTTGCCGCCCGGCTGCTGCGGCGGCGGCGGGCCGCCGCCCCCCGGATCCTGCTTCTGCTGCTGGCGGCGCTTGAGCTCGTCGTCGAAGGCCTGCAGCAGGCGGTCGTAGCGGGCGACGACGTCGCTCGCGAGGATCTGCACGAAGGAGCCGGTCTCCTTCTCGCGCGAGTTGAGGCGCGTGCCGATCTCGTCGAGGTCGCCGCTGTTCTTCGCGAGGACCCACGGGAAGCTCGGCGAGCCTTCCTTCGCCACGCGGTCGTGGATGTCGTCGTTGTCCTTCTTGAGCGCCGCGGCGTCGTCGGCGAATTGCTGGACCTTCGGACGCAGGCGGCGCGGGAGCGTCTCGGCGCCGGCGCGGTCGGCGTCGACCTGCGCGATGCCGTCGTGCAGCGCCAGCGCGCGCTTGCGCGCGTCGGCGAGCTTCTCCTTGATGCGGAAGAGGATCTCCTCCGAGCGCAGGTTCTGGTAGCGCGTCTCCTCCTCGTCGAGCTTCTTCTCGAGCTCCTGGAGGTTCTTCTCCGCCTCGCGCTCCGACTGCTGCGCCTGCTCGCCGTCCTGCTCGTCGAGCTGCTGCTTGGCGCGGTCCATCGCGCGCGCCGCGGCTTCCGCCTGATCCTGCCCCTTCTGCTGGCGCTCCTTCATGCGCTGCATCAGGTCGCGCAGCTTCTCCTCGATCTTCTGCTGCTCCTCGGCGAGCTGCTTCATCTGCTGCTGCTGCGCGCCGGGATCCTTGTCCCGCTGGTTCTCGCCCGCCTTCTGCTTGGCGTCCTTCACCTGCTGCAGCGCCTGCTCGAGAGCCTCCTCGGCTTTCTGCTGCGGCTCGGCGGCGCCCTCCGGGTCGGAGCGCTGCAGCGACTGCGTCGCGTCGCGCATCTCCTGCCCGGCCTTGGCGAGCGACTGGTCGAGCTGCTTCTTGCCGGCGGCGTCGATGCTCGACTTCAGCCGCTCGGTCGCCGACTTGGCGTCCTGGCGCGCCTTCTCGGCCTCGCCGCGCAGGAAGTCCTGCCGGTTGGCGAGCCCCTGCTGCCGCTCGCGCGCCGCCTCGCCCGCCTTCGCGAGCGCGTCGCGCGCGGCGTCGAGCTGCCGCTTCGCCTCGCGCGCGGCCTCGAGCCCGTCTTTCAGATCGGGCAGGTCGCGGCGCGCCTCTTCGGGCTGCGCGCCCGCCTCCTTCGGCTCGGCGGCGAGCTCCTCGCCCGCCTTCGCGAGCTCCTGCGCCGCGGCGTCGACCGCCTTGGTCGCCTCCTGCTCGGCGGCGGCCGGCTGGCCCTGGGCCGCCTTCTTCTCGGCGCGCGCGCGCAGCGCCTCGGCGATCTGCCGGGCCTGCTCGGCGAGCGCCGGCTCCGTCTTCGCGAGATCGCCGAGCTGCTTGTCGAGCTCGGCGCGCGCCGCCTCGCCCGGCGCCGGCGCCTTCGGCGCGGCCCGCAACGCGTCCTCGAGAGCGCGCTTCGCCTCGGCGAACTTCGCCTCGACCGCCTTCGCGCGCACGTCCGCGTCGGCGCGCGCGGCGGCGTCGGGATCGGCCGGCTCGCGCGCGGGCTCGTTGGCGCCCTCCTTCGCCGCGTCCTTGCCGTCCTTCGCGTCCTTGCTCCCGTCGGCGGCGTCGGCCGCCTCCACGAGCGCCTGCTCGACCTGACGCAGCCGGTCGGCGAGGTCGGGCGCCTTCTGCTCGATGTCGGTGCGCGTCTCGTCGAGGCGGCGCGCCGCCTCGCGCAGCTCCTCGGGCCCGCCCTTGCGCGCCGCCTTCGCGGCCTGCTCGAGCGCCTGCGCCGCGTCGCCCACGCGCGCGCGCGCCTGCTTCTCGAGCGCGTCGACGACCTCGCCCTGCGCCTGCGCGAGCTGGTCGAGCCGCTGCTCGAGCTCCTCGCTCTCGCGCGAGCCCGCGGTCGCGGCGGCCTTCGCCTCGTCGGCCGCCTCCTTCTCGAGCTTGCGCTGCTTCTCGAGGAGGTCGGAGAGCGTCTTCTCGAGGCGCTCGAACGCCTTCTGCTCGTCGCCGGTCGCGTCCTCGGTCTTCTCGCGCAGCCGCTTCTCGGCGAACCGCAGCTCGCGCGCGTCGGCGCGCGTCTCGCGCAGCTGCTTCAGCTTCTCGTCGACGTCGGTGAGCTTGCGCTCGTCGAGCAGGACCTTCAGCACGTCGTTCAGGTCGTTCAGCAGCCGCTCCTGCTGCTCGAACGTCTGCAGGCTCGAGTCCTTCAGCTTGCGCAGCAGGTCGTCCTTTCGCGCTTCCAGTGCTCTCGAGTCGATCTCCGCGATCGACTTGCGCAACAGCTCGGCCTTGTGGCTGTTCCCCTCCTGCTCGAGCTTCGCGGCGAGCCGCTCCATCCGCTTGCGCAGCGAGGAGAGGCGGTCGAAGACCTGCGACTGGTCGTTCAGCAGGCGCTCGCGGTCGCCGTCCCCGTCGCCCCCGCCGATCATCGCCGGGGAGCGCACGCAGAGCAGCGCGAGCAGCAGTGCCGCGCCCGTCGCGCGGCGGACCGGCGAACCCATCACGACTCGCTCCATGGCGAACTCCTCGGCGACCCGCTCGCGGTCACTTGCCCGGCTCGGCGCCCTTGCCCGCGCCGCCCCGGCTCTGCTGGTTGATCTCGCCCTGGTCGCGGACGAGGCCGCGCCACAGGTCGAGGATCTCCTGGAAGTCCTCCCACTGCTCCATGCGCTCGAGCAGCTTGACGTAGTCGGAGATCACCTCGCGCTCGGCCTCGCCCGCCTGCTTCAGCAGCGCGAGGCGGTCCTCGACGCGGCCGCTCACGCGCGCGCCGCGCAGTGATTCGAGCGCCTTCTGCGCGTGGAGCTCGCTCGCCTGCATGCCGAGGTCGAGCATCGCGATCAGGTTCCCGAGCTGCTGCAGCTCGCCGAACTCGCCCTTGGCGTTGGCGGCGGCGAGGTCGGAGAAGGGCGTGAAGTCGAACGACGGGCCGAGCTTGACCTCCTGCAGGCGCGCGAGGAGGAAGGAGAGCACGCGCTCGGCCGGCGGCGAGCCGTCGAGGCGGTTCAGGACGAACTCCTGCGAGACGTCGGCGAGGTCGCGCGCGATCTGGCGCGCGCTGCCGACCACGCGCCCCTGCTCGACCTCGAGCGCGGTGAGCTCGCGCGCCTCGATGGCGTCGCCGCCCTGGCCGGTGAGCATCGCCTCGAGGCCGGAGAGGCGCTCCTCCTGCGACTTCTTGGCGGAGGTGACGTTCTGCTTCACGCGCAGCTGGCGGTCGGCGATCTTGCGCATCTTCTCGCCGTCGCTCACGACGTCGACGCGGCGCGAGAGGGTCGCCGTCTCGTTGGGCGAAAGCGTGCCGGGCGGGTCCTCGCGGTTGTCGAGCGCGGTCGCCACGTAGTTGAGGCTGTCGCCCTCGTTCATCGCCTCCGCGACCGGGAGCGCCCCCTCCTTCTTGGTCTTGGGAAGCGTGAGCTCCTTCAGGTCGAGCACGCTGTCGAGGAGCGCCGACTCGCCGGTCGGGACGAGCGGGTCGGGCCGCGGGCTGCCCGGGCCGAGCAGCGCGGCGAGGCGCCCGTCCTTCTCCCCGCTGCGCACCAGCGCGAGCGTCACCTTCGTCACGCCGTAGTCGTCGTCGACCAGCAGCCGGAACGGCACGACGCCGTGCGGCGTGACCTCGAGGTCGGAGACGGCCGGCCGCGCCACGTCGACCGTCGGCTTGCGATCCGCCAGCACGGTCAGCGGATAGTCGAGCGGCTGCAGGTTGCGGAAGCCGTTCTTGGCGGTGAGGTGGAGGTTGAAGGTGCCGGTCTCGGTCGCGACCAGCGAGGCGTGCCAGGTGGCGGCGTCGGACGGATCCTGGGTCAGGGGCCTCGTCGTCCCCGGGTCGTTGTGGAGCGTGAGCGTCCCCTCGCTCACGTCGCCGACCGTCTTCACGTCGAGGTCGATCTTCGTGCCGGCGGGGACGGCGAACTCCTGGCGCTCCTCGCGCGACGGCGCGCGCCGCGTGTACGCGGGCGGCGTGAGCGTCGCGACCAGCTTCTCGACGGACGGCGCCGGCGCGACCACGACCTGCAGCGGCGTGCCGCTGCCGGGATCGTCGCCGCCCTCGGCGTTGAGCTCCATCCCGCGCGCGGTTTGGCGGAAGCGGTAGAGGAACTCGCCCGCGGCGCCCTCCTTGGGCGCCATGCGGAACTCCTCCTTGCCGGCGCGCCCGCTTTCGCGCACCACCAGCAGCACCTCGTCGGGGACCGTGCCGCGCGCGACCACCGTGACCGGCAGGCTCGCGCCGCGCGCGATCGTCACGCGCGTCGCGCGGCCGTCGCCATCGCGCTCGACCCGGAAGTGCGGCGCGTCGCTGGCGACCACGTCGAGCGAGAGGTGGGTGCGGCGCGGCCAGTCGAGGTCGGCGCCGAAGAGGCGCGCCACGAAGATGCGCGCCTCCGCGCCGCGCGCGATCGAGTAGCCGCCGATGACCACCGCGAAGCCGCCGGAGAGGAGGGCGAGGCGGCGCAGCAGGCGGCTGTCGAAGATGGCGGAGAAGTCGAGGGCCGCGCCGCGCGCCTCGACGTCGCGGCGCCACGCCTCGAGCAGCTCCGGCGAGACGTCGGCGGGGAGCGCGGCCTTCCCCTCGAACTCGACCATCGACGCGAGCGCGCCGTCGAGCGCGCGGTGGCGCTTCTCCACGGCGAACGCCATGTCCATCGTCCCGATGCGGCGCGCCAGCGGCTGGCCGATCAGGACCACCAGCCGCCAGACGAAGAGGCACAGCGCGACGAAGAGCACCGAGCGGCGCACCGCGAGCGGCAGGTCGAGGAAGCGGTCGGCGCAGTACTGCACGACGAGGAAGGCCGCCACCTCCGTCGCGAGGCGCAGCGACCCCGCCAGCAGCAGGCGGCCGCGCAGCCGCGTGAGCAGGGTCGAGAGCTTCGAGGTGAGCGGAGCCGCCATGCGAGTCGCGTCTTCTCAGCGCTGGAGGATCGGGAGGTAGCGGAACGGGGTCTGGAGCACGATCAGCGCGACGGCCGTCGCGAAGTTCGCCCCGGGCCCGTACGGATTGGGCCACGAGCCGTCCGACGCCTGGCCGTAGTCGCCGCCCTGCTCGAGCAGCTCGCCGGAGACGTGCTGCCAGTACCTCTTCCAATAGGGGTGGCCGTTCTCGAGGTTGCCGGTGATGAACATCGCCTGGACCGCGTAGTAGTGTCCGTACCAGTAGAAGAAGTGGCAGCGCCACGGCGGCCGGGAGACGCGCTCCATGCTCTCCTCGAGGAAGGCGAGGCTGTCGCGCAGGCTCTTCGTGTCGTACTCGGCCGCGTGGTAGAGCGACGTGATGCCCGCCGCCGTCAGGGCGAACGACGAGCGCGACATGTCGCCCTCCTCCTGGTACTGATATTTGAAGGCGCCCTTCCCCATCATGTAGTAGTCGTCGGGCCCCTGCATCCACGGCGTGGATTCGTCGTGCACCTGGCTGTCGCGGACGTACTGCACCGCGCTCTTGATGGTGTCCTTCGAGACCTTGATCCCGACGTTGCGCGCGGCGCGCAGCGCCATCAGCTGGCAGACCGTGATCGACATGTCCGATTCGAGGGCGAACGGCTCGTAGCGCCACGACCCCTTCGCGTTCTGCGAGCTGACGATCAGGTCGACCGCCTGCTGCAGCTTGGCGCGCACGTCGCCGCGGTTGGTCTGGCCGAACACCTCGGCCAGGAAGAGCGTCCCGAACGCGTGGTCGTACATGCGCGTGTGGTGCGCGGTGATGAAGCCCTGGTCGTTCACCTGGCCGAGCAGGAAGGTGATCGCGCGGTCGAGCGTGCGCCCGTACTTGCCGCGGTCGGGCAGGTGGCCGCCGGCGAGGAACGCCATGCCGCACAGCGCGGTGACGCCGACGTGCGGGACCCTCAGCTCCTGGACGCGGTACTCCTGGTTCAGCTTGAAGCCGACGTCGCCGAGCCAGGAGCCGTCCTTCTGCTGCGCCTGCGCCAGGTAGTCGAGCCCGCGGTCGACCGACGCGACCAGGCGGGGCGTGATCTCCTCGCTGCCCTGCGGCGGTGCGGCGGCGGCCGGGAGCCCGGCGCCGAGCGCGGCCGCGGCGAGCAGGAGCGCGCTGATCGTCCGGATCATGTTCATCTCCAAGCCAGCACCTGCAGCTGGGTGTCCTGGCGGAGCACCACCCAGTCGCCGCACCGGACCACGTCGTCGCGTTCGCCGGCCCGCCCCTTCTCGAAGCGCTCGCGGTCGAGCAGCCGTCCCGACTCCTCGTCGACGAGAAAGAGGTCGGAGCCGCAATTCCCACCGTACTGCATCGTCGTCGCGAAGAGCAGCGTCGTCCCCTTCCGGAACATCCGCTCGGGCGTGTAGCACAGCAAGGTGCTCTTCGGCAGGTCATAGGATTGGCGCCACATCGGCTTCCCGTTCCCCGCGAGCAGCGATAGCGAGAAGAAGGTGTCGCCCTTGCGGAACTCCCCGAATCCGAGCACCCGCACGCGCGACTCCTCGCCGACCATGCGGCAGACGCGCGCCAATTCGGAGATCTCCGCAGGCAGCGGCGTCGGGTCGCCCGTTCGCGCGCCGTCGCGCGGATCGACCAGCGCGACGGCCGCGTTCGGCGGCGTCCCGCCGTAGATCGCGAGTCCCTCCGCGACCGGCAGGATCCAGCGCAGCTTGTACTGCAGCGGGAGCATGTCGAACTCGAACGCCTTCCCGCCGTCGTCGAGCTTCCAGCCGACGAGGCGCGCGACGCCGCCGAGGCGACTGCTCGCGGTGCTGCCGCTCGACGGCAGCGCGAGCACGCCCACGTCGGGCAGCAGCAGCGGCACGGTCGCGCCCGACACGAACGGGCGCGGCTCGAGCCGGCGCGCGCCGCTCACGACGTCGAACACTTCCGCCGTCTGCGTCGAGCGCAGGTAGCTCGAGACGACGCACAGGTCGCCCTGCGGCAGCAGCTGGCCGACGCGCGTGTCGATGCCGGCGAGCGCCGCGGTGAAGAGCTCGACGCCGGTGCGCGGCTCGAAGGCGGCGATCGCCGCGGGCGGCGGATCGCTCCCCTCCTTGGGAGGCGTGGAGAGCGTGACGAGGACGACGCCGCCGCCGGCGCCGACGTCCTGGACCGTGCGGTCGAACGTCCGGCTCCACAGGGGCAGGCCGCTCCGCACGTCGAACGCCTCGAGCTCGACACCGCGGCGCAGGACGATCGCGCCGGCGCAGTGCACGAGGTTCATCGCCGACTCGGCACGCCGCGCGTTCGGGAGCGTGATCGTCCAAGCCGTCTCGAGCGACGGCACCTTCACGAGCGAGATCGCGACCTGCGGCCCGGGCTCGCGCAGCAGGACGCCGCCGAGGTCTTCGGGCAGCGGCTGCCCGCGCACCGCGCGGTCGAAGCGGTCGCCGACGCCGAACAGGAAGGCGTTGTCGCCGACCTCGCGCGAGCCGACGCGCTCGAGCGTCTCGCCGCCGGTCGACGGGGGCGCCGTCTCGGGGTGCGCGAGCGCCGCGAGGTCGTCGGGGATCGAGGTGTCGCCGCCTCCGCGCGCGAGGCGCGTCGCCAGCGTGCGCGCGAGCGCGAGGTTGCCGAGGTCGCGCGCGGCGCGCGCGAGCTCCGCGAGGGTGGCGCGCGCGACCTCGCCGCCGGCGCGACCGCGCAGCAGCTCGGCCCCCGCCGCGATCGCCTCGCCCGGCTGCTGCTTCGTCCGCAGCAGCTCGAGCTCCTTGGCCGCGTAGGCGGGCGCCGACTTCGAGCTCGGGAAGCGGCGCAGCAGCAGGCCCAGCCGCGCCGCGTCGCCGGCGGCGGCCGCCGCCGCGAAGGTGCGCTCGGCGTCGGCGTCGTAGGCGGCGCGCAGCTCCGGGCCGGCGCGGGCGAGCAGCGCGTCGACCGCCGCCTGCGCCGCGCTCGCGGAGTCCTGCTCGAGCAGCGGCTCCGACGGGAAGTCGCACTGCACGCGCTGCAGCTCGGCGAGCGCCTCGGCGTACTGGCCGGCCGCCTCGCGGTGCTTGGCGAGCTCGAAGGCGACCCAGATCCCGAGCGCGACCGGACGCGGCGAGAGCTCCGGGATGTTGATGCGAGCCGCGGGAAAATCGTCGCGCAGGCGCGTGAGCCAGCGGATCGCGCGCGGGTCCTTGGGGTCGGTGGCGCACTCGGTGAGGAGCGTGCGAACGATCTGCGCGCGCGTCTCGCTGTCGTCGGCGATCTGCTCGGCCTCGACCAGCGCCGCCTCCGCGTCGGGCAGCTTGTGCACGGCGAGCATCGCGTGCGCCTCGTCGCGCAGCACGTCGCAGCGGATCGCGCGCGTGCGCGCGACCGCGTCGGGCGACGCGCCGGCGGCGAACTCGAGAGCGCGCGCGAGCGTGCGCGCCGCCTGCGCGAACTGGCCCGACTGCCGCTCGAGGCTGCCGATGCGCACCAGGAGGTCGAGCGACTCGCCGCGGCGCGCGCGCTCGGCCTGCAGCGTCGCGAGCGCCTCGGCCGGGTCGAAGTTCACGACCACCGCCTCGCGCCCGGTCACGAGCACCATGTCCTGGAACGCGAGCAGGTTGCCGCCGCTCTGCTCCGGCCACTCCTCGCGCCGCAGCTCGACCAGCCGGTTGCTCGACGAGGCGTCGAGGACGACGAGCTGGTTCGGCGTCGGCACCCAGACCTCGTTGCGCGTGACGAGCCCGCTGCCGACCACGTCGAGGGCGAGCGGGCCGTTGCCCGAGCAGGTCGCGTCGACGCGCCCGTCCTCGATGCGGATCGCGGCGACCGTCCCGCTGTTCGCGACGAAGGCGCGGCCGCCGGTCGCCCCGATCAGCCACGAGCTCGGCCACGGCCGGCGCGTCTTGAGCGAGAAGTCCCAGCGCAGCTTCCCGGTCGACGGCTCGAAGGCGAACACCTTCTGCGAGTCGTTCGGCGTGACCAGGACGAGGCCGTCGGCGCAGAGCGGGCCGCGGTTGTTCCACCACACCGCCCGGGGCTTGTTGCGGAAGTAGTTGTCGGGCTGGTCGATCTTGATCGCGTCGTAGGCCGCGAGCCAGCGCAGGTCGCCGAAGACGGCGTCGACCGCCGCGAAGAGGCCGAGGTTCGTCGAGCAGAAGATCGTGCCGCCCTGCACCGACGGCATCGACGCCGTGAACTCCTGGAACGGCATGTTGAACATCGAGAGCTCCTGCTGGCCGATCGCCAGCGGGACCGCGTAGATCAGGCGGCCGGTCCGGAGCTCGAGCGCGGCGAGGTAGGAGTTCACCCCGCCCTCGATGTAGTTGCCGAGCGCGAAGACGACGTCGTCGACGATGGCGGGAGGCGCCGCGACGTCGAGGCGGCGCAGCAGCGGCGAGCCGGGCGTCCGCTCGGCCTCGCGCCCCTTCGGGGTGAAGGGCCGCTGCTCCCACACGACGCGACCCGAGTCGGCGTCGAGCGCGACGAGGCCGCGCCACGGGCACGGGTCGTTGATGCGGAAGCGGTTGTAGCGGTTGCGCTCGGTCTGCGGCTGCGGGATCAGCAGGTTGGCGAGCACGATCCCGTCCGCGGCGGACAGCCCGGCGACCAGCGACCGGCTGAAGGTCGTCTCGTCGGCGCCGTCGGGCGGCGAGTACTCCGAGACCGGGACGTAGTCGCTCGGGTCGAGGAGCTGCGCGCCCTCGTGCTCCCAGACCAGCGTGCGCGCCAGCAGGTCGTAGCAGCGCACCGTCAGCGTGTTGTTGACGTAGAGGCGGTCGCCGAGCCGGATCGGCTGGATCGGCATCGAATGCGGCTGCGCGGCGAGCGGCGACTGCAGGCCGCGGAAGCGCGCGTTCTCGGTCTGCAGGTTGTAGCCGTCCTTGAGCGAGAGCGGACGGCGCGGCGGCTCCGCGAGGCGGGAGCGCGGCGCGTCGCCGCCGAAGGTCGGCCACGAGTCGTCGCGCGCGGGGGGCGGCGCGAGCTGCGTGTTGGCGAGGAACTCGTCGAGCGGCCGCTCCCGGCCGGCCACGTCGACGCGCCCGCCGGCGGGAACAACGTCGGCCCGCCCCTCGCTCAAGGCGGCGATCGCGCGCGCCTCGGCGGCGAGCGCGGCGCGCGGCGCCGCGTCGGCCGCGCTCCCGGAGCCCGGCGCAGAAAGGAAGTCGAGGGCGCGCCGCGCCGTCATCGCGGCGATCTCGCGCGCGCCGCGCTCGCGGGCGAGGCGCGCCATGGCGAGCAGCGCCTGCTGGCCCACCAGCGCCGTCGCGTAGCGGCGCGCCACCGCGCGCAGCGCCGCCTCGTCGCGGTCGGCGGCGGCGCGCTCGAACGCGGAGCGGCCGTTCAGCTCGGCCAGCTTCTCGTAGGCGACGCGCACCTCGGCCGGCGCGTTCATCAGCTCCCAGCGCGCCCATTCGGCCGCGCCGGCGTAGCGCTCGTCGGCGACCGCGCTGGACCGGCGGCGGCGCGGGCCGCCGTCGTCGCGCTCGTCCTCGTTGCTGCCGGCGACCTGGACGACGTAGCCGCCGAAGTCGTCGAGCACCTGCTGCAGCGCGCGCACCGCCGGGACGATCGCGCGCTCGGAGAGGAACTTGTGGTAATGGTCGAGCAGCTCGCGGACGTTGGCGTTCGCGCGCGGCTGGAAGTTGCGGAAGACCTTGCGGTCGGGATCGAACTTGAAGTCGGGATCCCGCATCGCCTCCCAGCCGCGGAACGAGTCCTGGGCGGGCGCCGGCGCCGCCGCGGCGGCCAGCGCGAGCGCCGCGAGGCCGCGCCTCGGCAACGCACGCAGCGGCCGCCGTACGGCGGCTCGCGCAGGCACGGGCGGCGTCGACTCCGGGTTCACAGCAGGTTGAACTTCTTCCGCAGCGCCCATTCGGCGGCGAGCAGCGCGACGACCGAGAGGAGCACCCAGGCGCGGTCCCACAGGTCCTTGCGCTCGGTGCGCACCGGCACGCGCCGCGACTCGCCGGAGAGCCCCGCCAGCAGCGCCGGCAGCTCGTGCAGGCCGACGCACTTCCCGCCGGTCGCCTGCGCGATGCTCTCGAGACGCGGCCGGTCGAGGGCCGGATTCACGAATTCGATCATCGGGACCTGCACTTCGAGCGTTCGCTGCGACAGCTTCTTGCCCGCCTGCGCCGCGTCCTCGAGCCACAGCCTCCAGACGCCCGGCGCATCGGCGCGGAGCGTCTTCTGATAGCTGCCGTCCGGCTGCTTCCGCGCCACCTGTTTCTCCGGGGCGCGGTCGAGCCGCTGCAGGTGGAAGACCTGCTCCTCGGCGCGCGACGGGCGGAAGTCCTCGTCGAAGACCCGCACCGCCACCTCGACCGGCTCGCCGAGGTTGTAGCGCTCCTTGTCGGTGTGGAGCTCGAAGCGCTTGTCGGAGCTGCGCAGCTTGGCGATGGCGACGTCGCGGATCGCGGCGCGCCAGAACCGTTCGGTGTAGCGGTCGGCGTAGGGCATGCGCCAGCGCCACGTCTCGTCGACGCCGACGAAGAGCGTGCGGCCCGACGGGACGCGCGTCGCCGCCATCAGCACGTGCGGGCCGAAGCGGTTCACGTTGCGCGGATGGACGAGGATCGTCTCGGCACCCGGCTTCGCGCGCCGCACCGGGAAGTACCACCACATGCCGGGCAGGCCGTACTCGGGGTCCTCGAGCAGCTTCCGGTTCATCGGAAGGTTGGTCTCGAGCGTGACGATGCGGTGCGGCAGCTCCCAGTCGGGCAGGTGCGGCCGGAAGACGCCACGGTCCTGGACGTTGGAGCGCTCCTCGTCGGGGTCGCCCACCTCGACCGGCAGGATGTCGGCGATCGGCCCCTCGCGGTAGTCGCGCGGCGAATGGAGCTGGCCGGCCACCATGATGAAGCCGCCGCCGAGCTCGACGAACTCCTTGATCTCCTTCAGGAGGTCCTCGGTCGAGGCGCGCGTCTGGAACGAGTCGATCTCGTCGGGCGCGACGTCGCCCAGGATGATCACGTCGTACTGGAACAGGTCCTTGCGGGTCGGCGGGAAGCGCGTGAGGGCGGGCACGTCGGGGTGCGTGCTCTCCTGGATGAAGTCGGCGCTGGCCGAGGTGAGGAGGCACTGCACCTTGACGTTGGGCGCGCGCAGCAGGATGTCCTTCAGGTAGCGGTACTGCCAGCGCGGCCGCCCCTCGACGTAGAGGACCTTGATCACCTCGGGCTGCACGCGCAGCGAGATCACGCGCACGTTGTCGTCGGTGAACTGCTCGCCGGTCCGCGGCGGGATCTTCACCTCGAGCCGGTAGTCGCCCTCGCGCGCCGGCTTGAAGTAGACCGTCTCCGACTGCTGGCCGCCGCGCGCCGACAGCGTGAAGGACTGGCGCACGACCTCGGAGCCGCCCTGCTTGTCGGTCACGACGACCTCGGCCGGCTCGCCGTCGAAGCCGCGCGCCGAGAGCGAGACCTCGATCGGCACGGTCTCCTCGACCATCGCCGCGTCGGGCGCGTCGACCGCGAGGATCGCGACGTTGCGCGGCTCGCTCGGGTTGCCGACCGCGACCGCGTGGATCGGGATGCCGTCGGCGGCGGCGAGCGCCACCACCTCCTGCGGGTCCTTGCCCTGGTTGCTCTGCCCGTCGGTCAGCACGACCAGCGCGGAGAGCGACTTGTGGCGCAGCTCGGTGAGGACGGCGAGCAGCCCGTCCCCCACCGCCGTCGCGCCGCGCGCCGGGTCGTCGGAGCCGCGCAGCACCTCGTCGACCGAGGCGACCGGCCGCGTCGTCGTCGCGAAAGCGTAGAGGCGCGGGTCGACGCGCTTGTTGAGCTCGGCGACGAGGTCGACACCCTGGCGCTTGAGCACGCGCTGGACGATCTCGCCGCGCGGCAGCGCGCGCACCTCCTCCTCGGAGACGCCCGCCGCCTTCGCGAGCTGCGCCGCGAGGTCGTCGCCGTACTCCTCGGAGCGGTCCATGCTGAGCGACTCGTCGATCACGATGCCGACGGTCGAGCGGTTGACCGCGTAGACCTTGCTCTCGCTCACCGGCTGGAAGATCACGCCGAGCAGCAGCGCGACCGCGCCGAAGCGCAGCGCGCCGAGCAGGAACTTGGCGCGCGGCGACGCGCTCTCCCCCTCGCGGCGGTAGATCGCGCTGACGAAGAGCACGAGCAGCGGGACGATCACGAGCACGACCACCCACGCGGGCGGCGCGCCCGGGAAGGCGAGCTGCCGGCTCACGCTCTCCGCCGCCGCCTGCACCGCCAGCGGGCCCGTCACGACGTGTACCTCCCGAAGCGCCACGCGAGGACCATCTCGAGGACGACCAGCGCGAGCAGCGCGAGCGCGAGCCGCTTCCAGATCTCGCCCTGCCGCTCCGGCTCCTTGGAGCCGTTCTCGATCGAGATCTCGCGCCCGTAGCTCGCGATGGCGACGCGGTCGAAGACCGACGTCGCCTGCTGCTGGTCGAGGAACTTGAGCTCGCTCTCGCGCGCGTCGACGTTCACCGCGTAGAGCTCGCGGAGCGGCGCGTCGTCGCCTCCGTACGTGACGTCGAGGGAGTAGATGCCGGGCACCCGCGTCTCGGGGAAGACCGGCAGGCGGTACTCGCCGCGCACCGCGGCGCGCGGCAGGTCGCCGAGCGGCCGCGCGCGCCCGTCCGGCGTCGTCATCGCCGCGGTCGCGGGCGGCAGGAGGACGCTCTTCGCGATGGCGGCGCCGACCGTGAGGTCGTGCTCGCCGGGATCGCGGACGGCGAGGAAGTTCAGCATGTCCCACACGAGCGGGAAGAAGGCCGAGGGCGTCCGCGAGAAGAGCGACCAGTCGTCGGCCGCCCCGCTCACGGCGCTCCAGAGCGTGCGGCCGCGCCCGACGCGGTGGTCGACGAGCGCGGGCGCCTGGTTGTTCTCGAAGCGCAGCACGACGCGCGTGTCGCGCGGCAGCGCGGCGTCGGCCTCGGGTGCGAACGGCCAGTAGGCGAAGACGGGGCTGCGCAGGAAGCCGCGCCGGCGGTCGTCGTTGAAGGTGCGGACCGCCGGGTGGAGCTCGTCGGCGATCTCGAGCCGGAAGTAGTTGTCGGGGCTGTTGAGCGTCGTCGTCTGCGGCGACCACGGCGTGCCGGCGGGCTTGTCGGCGAGCCGCATCGCGAGCAGCCCGCTGCCGTCGCCGCGGAAGAGGTGCTCGTTGTATTTCTCGGGGAGCACCTTGTCGCCGAGGAAGAAGAGCGCGCCGCCGCCCGTCTCGACGAAGGTCTGCAGCTCGGGCAGCACCTTCTGCGGGTCGATCTCCGGCACGTTCACGAAGACGACCGCGTCGTACTTCGAGAATTCGGGCCGCGCCTGCGTCAGCTCGTACCACGGCACGACGGTCGGCTCGAACCAGCGCCGGTAGTCCTCGGAGGGGTCCGACTCGCCGAACCTCGGGTCGAGCACGAGCACCACGTTCCACGCGTCGCCGCCGAGGCGGTCGTCGGTGCCGCCCGGCTTGCCGTCGACGACCAGGATCGGGAGCCCCTGCTTGACCGGGATCCGCATGAAGCGCGCGTCGTCGTCGGCGAGCTCGTCCTCGTCGAGGCGGAACTCGACGCCGACGTCGCCGGGCTGCGCGCAGGTGTAGTAGATCTCGGCGGTCGCTTTTTTTTCCGCGTCGAAGGTGAAGGTCTTCTGGAACTCTTTGTCGCCGATGCGGAAGCGGCCGGCGCCGCTCGGCATGCGACCGCTGCGCGCGACGGTCGCGGTGAAGCGCATCGACTGGCCGACCAGCGCGAGCGGGTCGCTCGCGCGCAGGTCGGTGACGGCGAGGTTCTCCGGCGGGAGCGTCCCGTCGGAGAGGTTCACGAGGTGGAGCCGCGACTGCTGCGAGAGGCGCTGCAGCTTGCCGAGCGTGGTCGCAGTCCCCTCCCCCGCCGCCGGCGCGCCGTCGCGCGGGGCCGCCGCGGCCGGAGCGGCCGGCGCTGCCGCGGCCGGCGCCCCCGCGCGCGCCGACTCGTCGAAGGTGCGGCGCTGGAAGTCGCTGATCAGCCAGATCTCCGGCGCGGCCGGGATCTGCTTCAGGAGGTCGTCGAGGAGCAGGTCGAGCGTGCGCCCGAGGTCGGCGGGCTCGTAGGTCGGGCGCTGCAGCGCGGCGAGGCGCCGCTCGAGGTCGGCCGGTCCGCCGCTCACGACCAGGAGCTGCGGCTCGCGCGAGAGCGTCACGAGCGAGACGCGGTCGCCGCGCTCGAAGTCGAGCGAGCCGGCCAGCCGGCGACACTGCTCGAGCGCCGCCTGGAACTGCGTCGTCGCGCCGACGTGGCGGCTCATGCTGTAGGAGTCGTCGACGACGACGACGACCTCGCGGCGCGGCTCGGCCAGGTTCGCGAGCAGGCTGTCGGCGCCGAAGTAGGGCCGCGCGAAGACGAGCGCGAGCACGACCGGGATCGCGCAGCGCAGCAGCAGCAGGAGCAGGTTCTCGAGCTCGAGCCGCTTCCTCTTCTTCTTGTAGGCCGCGAGCAGGAAGTCCATCGCCGCCCACGGCACGGTGCGGTAGCGGCGGCGGTTGAGCAGGTGGATGACCAGCGGGACGACGGCGAGCGCGGCGAAGCCGACCAGCGCCGGGTGCAGGAACGCGAGCAGCGTCATCGGCGCGTCGCCCGGCGCGCGCGCCGCGACAGGATCGCGGTGAGCGGCTTGTCCAGCGACACGCTGGTGTCGATCGACTCGAAGTCGACGCGCTCCTTCAGGCAGCCCCGGCGCAGTTCCTTGCGGAAGTTCGCGAGCGCCTCGAGGTACTCGCCCTTCATCGCGCGCGGGTCGACCCGCAGCTCGCCGCTGTTCTCGAGCCCGACGAACTTGTACTGCGTGTTGCGCGCGAACTCGAAGGTGAGCTCCTCGGGCGTGAGGAGCTGCAGCAGGAGCACGTCGTGCTTGCGGCTGCGCAGGCGCGCGAGCCCCTTCAGCGTGTCGGCCACCGGCGCGAAGAAGTCGGAGATCAGCACGATCAGGCTGCGCCGGTGCGTGCGCTCGGCCAGGTCGTTCAGCACCGGCAGCAGCGAGGTGCGCGTCTCGGCGGCGCGCGCGCCCGTCTCGAGCGTCTTCACGATCGAGCTGAGGTGCGCGGGGCGCGACTGCGGCTCGACGAAGTGGTGGACGCTGGTGTCGAAGAGCGCGAGCCCCGCCGCGTCGCGCTGGCGCAGCAGCAGCAGCGAGAGGGCTGCCGCCAGCAGCGTCCCGTACTGGTAGCGCGTGGTGTCGAAGCCCTCGGGGAAGCGCATCGAGCCCGACGTGTCGAGCGCGATCAGGCAGCGGAGGTTCGTCTCCTCCTGGTACTGCTTGATGAAGTACTTGTCGCTGCGCCCGTACACCTTCCAGTCGAGGTGGCGCAGGTCGTCGCCCGGCACGTACTCGCGGTGCTCCGCGAACTCGACGGAGACGCCGCGATAGGGGCTCTCGTGCGCGCCCTGAAGGAACCCCTCGACGATCAGCCGGGCCTTGACCTCGAGACGCTCGAGCCGATCGACGACCTTAGGATCCAAGTACCTTCGGGAGTCTTGCATCGGCGAGCGCTTCGCTCTGGTTCGGATCGACGCTCTGGAGGATGCGTTCGATCAGGTCGTCCGAAGTGATTCCCTCGGCCTCGGCGGCAAAGTTGAGCAGCACGCGGTGGCGCAGGACCGGCCGCGCGACCCAGCGGATGTCGTCCTCGACCACGCCTGGCCGGCCGGAGAGGGCGGCGCGCGCCTTGGCGCCGAGCACCAGGTACTGCGTCGCGCGCGGGCCGGCGCCCCACGCGACCGTCTCCTTGAGGAAGCCGGGCGCGTCGGGCTCGGTGCCGCGGGTGAAGCGGGCGAGCTTCATCGCGTAGCGGATCAGGTGGTCGCTCACGGGGACGCGGCGCACCAGCTCCTGCAGAGCGAGGATCTCCTGGCCCCCGACGACGCGCTGCGGCTCCTCGGGCGCCCCGGCGGTGGTCCGGCGCACGATCTCGAGCTCCTCGGCGGCGCTCGGGTAGCTGATCTTGATGTTGAACATGAAGCGGTCGAGCTGCGCCTCGGGCAGCGGGTAGGTCCCCTCCTGCTCGATCGGGTTCTGCGTCGCGAAGACGAAGAACGGGCGGGCCAGCTCGTAGCGCTTGCCGCCGATCGTGACCTGGAACTCCTGCATCGACTCGAGCAGGGCCGACTGCGTCTTGGGCGGCGTGCGGTTGATCTCGTCGGCCAGGATGATGTTGGCGAAGATCGGGCCGCGGATGAAGGTGAGCTCGCGCTGGCCGGTCGTGACGTTCTGCTGCAGGACCTCGGTGCCCGTGATGTCGGAGGGCATCATGTCCGGCGTGAACTGGATGCGGTTGAACGAGAGGCCGAGCGTCTTCGCGAGGGTCGAGATCAGCAGCGTCTTGGCCAGCCCCGGCACGCCGGTGACGATGCAGTGGCCGCGGGCGAACAGGGCGACCAGCAGCTGGTCCTTCACGTCGTCCTGGCCGATGACGACCTTGCCGAGCTCGGACTTGATGCGCTGACTGGCCTCCCCGAGCTTCTGCAAAAGAGTCGGGTCGGAACTGGTGTCCATCCGTGCGTCTCCGCGTTCCTGGCGGCGCGCGAGGCGCGCCCTCGAGCACCGCTCCACTATGCATCGACCGATCGGGAGGCGCAGGAAGAATCCGGGGGACCGGACGCGGCCGGCGTCCCGACCGTGCGGGTCAGGCGAGGATCGCCTGTACGACGCGACCGGCCACGTCGGTGAGCCGGAAATCGCGGCCGTTGTGGCGGTACGTGAGGCGGGTGTGCTCCATCCCGAGCAGGTGGAGGATGGTCGCGTGCAAGTCGTTGATGCTGACGCGATCCGTCACGGACTTGAAACCGATCTCGTCCGTCGATCCGTGGTGGACGCCGCCTTTCGTCCCGCCGCCGCAGAACCAGGTCGTGAACGCGTGCGGGTTGTGGTCGCGGCCGGCCTGCGTCGAGCCGGGCGGGCGCTGGACGACGGGCAGCCGCCCGAACTCGCCGCCCCAGATCACGAGGGTCGTGTCGAGGAGGCCGCGCTGCTTCAGGTCGGCGAGGAGCGCCGCGATCGGCTGGTCGGTCTCGCCCGCGAACTGGCGGTGGTTGCCGGCGAGATCGAGGTGACCGTCCCAGCTGCGCTCGTTCTCCTCGCCGCCTGAATAGAGCTGGACGAACCGGACGCCGCGCTCGACGAGGCGGCGCGCCATCAGGCACTGCTTCGCGAACGGGCCGCAGTGCGCGAGGTCGGTCCCGTAGAGGCGGCGGATCGACTCGGGCTCGCTCGTCCAGTCGAGCGCGTCGGGCGCCGCCATCTGCATGCGGTAGGCGAGCTCGAAGCTGCGAGTGCGCGCGTCGAGCTCGGGCTCGAGCGGGTGCTGCTCCTGGAAGCGGCGGTTCATGCGGCCGAGCAGGTCGAGCGTGCCGCGCTGGTCGCCGTCGCTCTCGTCGGCGGGTCGCACCAGGTCGTCGAGCGGCGGCCTTTGCTGGTTCAGTGTGGTGCCCTGGAAGACGCTGGGCAGGAATCCCGACGACTAGTTCTGCGCGTAGCCCTTCGGCAGGCCGCGCCCCTTCATGTCGGTCATGACGACGAATGCGGGGAGGTTCCTGCTCTCGCTGCCGAGCCCGTAGGTGACCCACGCGCCGACCGACGAAAAGCCCATGCGCGACATGCCGGTGTTGATCTGGAAGAGGGCGGGCGAGTGGTTGTTGGTCTCCGTGAAGCACGAGTGGACGAACGCGATGTCGTCCACGTGATGGGCGAGGTTCGGGAAGATCTCGCTCACGAACGCGCCCGATTCGCCGTGCTGCGCGAAGGTGAACGGCGACTTCATGAGCGGCCCGACCTCCTTCGAGAAGAAGCCGGTGGTCGGCTCGAGGCCGGCGAGCGGCTGGCCGTCGCGCTTGGCGAGCTCGGGCTTCCAGTCCCACGTGTCGACGTGGCTCGGCCCGCCGTTGATGAAGAGCCAGATCACGCTCTTCGCGCGCGGCGCGAAGTGCGGCGGCTTCGCGGCGAGCGGGCCCGATTCGGTGCTCGAGGGACCGTCACGCGGCGTTCTCGCGGGAGCCGGAGCCGGCCGCGCGTCCGCCTCGCTCTCGAGCAGGTGCGCGAGTGCGAGCAGGCCGAAGCCGTTGCCGGCGCGGCGCAGCATTTCGCGGCGCGACGGCAGGCGCGGCGACGGCTGCTCGGGCACGGATTCCGGCACGCTCGCCCCCCGGGGTGGCCGACGGAACTCGGAACATCACGCGATCGGGCCGCGAAACTCTACTCGACGTAGACGAACTCGTGGGCGCCGAAGAGCGCCTGGCAGAAGTCGACGCGCGCCAGAGCGTCGGCGGGCGCGCGCCCCTCGGCTGCGATCCGGCCCGCCTGCTCGGCGAGGAAGGCGGTCGCGTCGGCGAGCTCCTCGGCCGTCGGCGCGCGCTGGAACGCGAGCGCGTATGCGCCGCGCACGAAGTCCGTGGGGTCGGGCCGGTCGTCGAGCCGTCGCGCGAACGACGCGGACCAGTCGCGCACGACCGGATGGTTCATGAGGAAGAGCGACTGCGGCGCGACCGTGGTCACCTGGCGGCGGCCGACGCCCGAGAGCGCGTTGGGGGCGTCGAAGAGCGAGAGCATCGGGACGAGGCGGCTGCGCTTGACGAAGAGGTAGACGCTGCGGCGCGGCTCGGCGACGTCGTGCGCGCTCCCGTCCTTTCGGCGCGGGTCGAGCCGGCCGCTCACCGCGAGCATCGCGTCGCGCACCGCCTCCGCCTCGAGACGGCGCGCCGCGTGGCGCGAGAAGAGGCGCTCCTCGGGGTCGGCGGCGCGCACCGCCTCGTCGCCGCCCGCTTCGAGGTAGACGCGGCTCGTCGCGAGCAGGGCGACGACGTGCTTCACGCTCCAGCCGCTCTCCACCAGCTCGCACGCGAGCCACTCGAGCAGCTCGGGATGGCTCGGCGCGTCGCCCGTCGACCCGAAGTCGGAGGGCGTCGCGACGATCCCGCGCCCGAAGAGGTGCTGCCAGAGGCGGTTGACGCAGACGCGCGCGAGCAGGCTGCCCGCGCCGTCGTCGACGTCGGTGAGCCAGCGCGCGAGCGCGGCGCGGTCCTGCGGGGTGCGCGCGCCGGCCGGCGCCGCCTCCCGCCAGCGCCGCTCGGGCTCCTCGCCGCGCGTCAGCACCTGCAGGAACGCCGGCGTCGCGACCTCGAGCTTCTGGCCCGGGTCGCCGCGCTTCAGGAAGTGGGTCGCCTCGAGGAAGTCGCCGCCCTGCGTGTGGAGCCGGATCGCCGGCACGCCCTCGCTGCAGATCTGCGCCTTCTGCGTCTTCGGCTTCGGTCGCTGCGCCTCGTGCGCCGCGACCGCGTCGTGGAGCTTGCGCCAGTCGGGGTCGCGCTCGCGCACGAGCTTCTCGAGCAGCGTGCGATCGGCGGGCGTCGGATGGGCGAGGCGCGTGAACGCCGCGGCGACGGCGGCGCTCCGGGACGGCGCGCGCAGGTCGGCGGCGGCGACGGCCGCGATCGAAACGCGCAGCCGGCCGATCGAGTGGCCGACGTTCGTGTTGAAGTGGAGCGTGAACTCGAGCACGCCGCCGCGCCCCGGATCGAGCGGCGCGGCGAGCTCGAAGACCGCGGCGTGGTCGCGCCCGAACTGCGGATCGACGGCCCAGCAGGCCGAGTCGGGCGCGTCGTTGCCGTCGATCGCCGCGGACGCCGGCAGCCCCGCCTGGTCGAAGGTCGAGCGCGCGCGCGCGAAGGCGATCGGATCGCTCTTCGGCGGATCGTCGCCCGGGCGGTCGCCCAACCGGTCATGGTCGGTGTAAGTCGCGGTGAGCTCCGTCAGTCCGAAGTTCCCGTTGTCGGCGCGGCCCGGGCCGCCGTGCGGCAGCGACGGATCGGCGAGCGCCTCGATCCGCACCGCCGCGACCCGCGACGCGCCGTCCGAGCGGCCATCGAATCGACGGTCGAGGTCGACTTGGAAGCGATACGCGTCGTGCTCGGCGCGCTCGCCCTCGGCGACCCACGAGTCGTCGTCCCTTCCGGTGAAGGTCGCTCCACCGCTCGAGACGATCGCGCCGCCCGGCGGGACGACGACCCACGGCGCCGCCGCGGATTCGTCGGCCGCCGCTTCCGCGACGTCGGCCTGCTTCACGCCCAGCCACTTTTCGAAGCGTCCCGGCGAGTCGTGCTTCTCGAAATCGGCGAGCTCCGCGACGAGCGGCGCGTGCTCTTTCTCCCAGCGCGCCATCTGCGCGCGCCACTCCGCCGCGTTCGTCACGACGTCGAAGTCGCTGCGCACCGTCTTCGTGAAGGTCGCGACCATCCGGTAGTAATCGCGCGTCGGGATCGGATCGAACTTGTGGTCGTGGCAGCGCGCGCAGCCGACGGTGAGGCCGAGCATCGACGTGCCGATCGTCGCCACGACGTCGTCCAATTCGTCGTAGCGCTCCTTCTCGACCTGGCTCGCAGTGATCTGCGTCGCGTGCACGCCGCAGCCGAGGAAGCCGGTCGCGTACCACGCCTCGGGATCGTCGGGCGAAAGCTCGTCGCCGGCGATCTGCCAGCGGACGAACTCGTCGAAGGGCAGGTCGCGCTCGAGCGCGCGGATCACGAAGTCGCGGTAGGTCCACGCGAAGGGGCGGTCGGTGTCGTGCTCGAAGCCGTGGCTCTCCGCGTAGCGCGCGACGTCGAGCCAGTGCCTCCCCCACCGCTCGCCGAAGCGCGGATCGGCGAGCAGCCGCCCGATCAGGCGCGGCCAGGCGTCGGGAGCCGCGTCGGCCTCGAAGAGCGCGACCTGCTCCGGCGTCGGCGGCTCGCCGAGCAGGTCGAACCACGCCCGCCGCGCCAGCACGCGCCGCGGCGCGTCGCCCGCCGGCGCCGCGTGCGCCGCCTCGAGCTTCGCGCGGACGAAACGGTCGACGGGCGTGCGGCACCACGCCGCGTCGGCGACGTCGGGCGGCGCGGGGCGCGCGAGCCTGCAGAACGACCAGAACGAGCGGTCGGCGTCGCTCACCTCGTCGCGCTTGCGCCCGCCCGGCTTGCCGGCGGCGTCGGCCTCCTTGCCGCCGAGCGGCGCCGCGTAGGGCGCGCCGAGGTCGATCCAGTCGGAGAGCTTCGCGATCTCCTCGTCGGGCAGCGACGCCGACTTGAACGGCATCGCCGGCGCCTCTTCGTGACGCACGAGCTTCAGCAGCCGGCTCTCCTTGGCGTCGAAGGGCTCGACCACGCCGCCGTTCTTGCTGCCGGCGAGCAGCCCCTCGCGCGTCGTCAGGTCGAACTGCCCGCGCACCACCTCCCCGCCATGGCATTTGAGGCAGCGCGCGACGAGGATCGGTCCGACCTCGTCCTTGAAGAGCTTCGTGCCGCGCTCGAGGCGCTCGGCGTGGTCGGACGGGACGGCGTGCTGCTGGCCGCGCGCCGCGGACGCGAGCAGCGCCGCGCAAGCGACCCGGGCGGCGAGGGAGGCGACGCGGCCGAGCGGGCGCTCCGCCATCGGCTCACTCCTTCGCCGACTCGAAGACGAGGGTGAAGAGCGCCGAGGTCGAGACGAGGTAGCGGCCGCTCACCGCGAGGTCGCCGAAGCCGGCGACGTCGGGCGGCGGCTGGCCGAGGCGCTCGGGCAGGCCGATCGGCCGGTCGTAGAAGCTCCCCTCGCGCGCGAGCACGATCGGGTAGACGACGTGGTCGGTCGCGACGAACAGGTGGCGCCGCGTCAGGACCGGCACGCCGGCGATCCGCTCGCCGACCGGCAGCTTGACCGAGGTCCAGCGCGGCACGCCCTCGTGGTCGGTCGCCTCGACGAACCAGCGCGGCGCGCCCGGATCGCCGACGCGCTGCACGAAGTAGAGCGAGTCGGCGGTCGCGCCGACCAGGACGACGCGCGAGTCGCGCTGGATCGGTTCGTTCAGGACGAGGTCGCCGCGCGCGTCGGGCCAGCGCGCGAAGACGTAGGCGTAGTTCGAGTCGGACGGCGTCGCGACCACGCGGTCGGCCAGCACGACCGGCGGCCGGCCGATCCAGCCGCCGTTCGCGTAGAGGCAGCTGCGGGAGAACTTCTCGCTCACCGGCGAATCGCGCCGGTGGTAGCGGTAGCCCCAGACGAGCCCGAGGTCGGCGGTGCGCACCGCCGCCATCAGGCCGACGTTGGTGCAGACGAAGGCGACGCCGTCGCGCACGACGACGGGCGACGGCTCGACGCGCCAGAAGTTGTCGTTGCTGAGGCGGTCGCTGTACTCCGGCACGTTGGCGGCGCGCGCGAGCAGGACGTGGCCGGCCGGCGCGCCGCTCTTCGCGTCGAAGGCGAGCAGCGCGACCTCGGTCTCCTTGCCGACCAGGCGCGACGCGCTGACCAGGATCCGGCCGCCGCTCTCGACCGGCGGTCCCGCGAAGACGTAGCCGGCCAGAGCGGGATCGCGCAGGAGCTCGGCGCTGGTGACGGCAAACTCGACGTAGCACTCGCGCTTCAGGTCGAAGGCGAAGAGCGCCGTCGACGCCGACTCGACGCCGAACCGCGCGTCGAAGCGCCGCGACGCGAGGAGCTCGAGCGTGAGGTAGAGGCGGTCGCCGAAGCGCGCGAGGCCGGAGCGGTCGAGCACCGGGAGAGCCACGCGCGGATCGAGGTGGAGGTCGAAGTCGAAGCGCAGCGGCGCGAACGCCTCCTCGCCGCCCGCGATGCGCCGCACGTGCAGGCCGTCCGCCTCCACCATCGCGAGGCGGTCGCCGTCGGGGCCGGGCAGCACGACCGGCGCGCGCGTCGGCAGGTCGCGGCGCGCCGCGCCGCTCTCGCCGGGCTGCCCGTCGTTGTTCAGGCTGAAGCGCCAGCGGTGGTCGGCGTAGCGCACCACGCCCGACGTCTCGAGCGGCGGCTGCGGCCACGCGGCCGCGAAGGCGGGCGCCTCGGAGAGGTCCTCGCGCGGCTCCGGCAGCGGCCGCGCCGCCGCGAGCAGCTCGTCGAGGCGCGTCACGGCGCCGCCGCGCGCGATCGTCGCGTCGGCGCCGCGCGGCCAGTGCGAGATGGCGCCGTTCACGAATCCGCCCGAGCGCGCCTGCGCCTCGAGCAGCCGCGCCGCCGCGACGTTGCGCGTCGCGCCCGGCCACGCGGTGGGCCAGTGGACCAGCCGCTCGAGGTCGGCCGCGGCCGAGCCCGGCTCGCCGGCGAGCAGCTCGCGCACGCCCGCTTCGAGCAGCGCGCCCTCCCCCGCCGCCGCCAGCGGATGGCGCAGCGCGAAGGCGCGCAGCGCGTCGCTGTCGTCGAGGCCGGCCGGCGGCGTCGCGCCGCCCGCCGCCGCCTCCTCGCGCGCGAGCTCGGCGCGGATCGGCTCGGGCAACCGCAGCAGGACGAAGAGCGCCGCGGTCTCGACCGGGACGACCAGCCGCTCGCCGTAGCGGACCAGGCCGCGCGCCTCGCCGCGCAGGAGCTTCACGATCTCGCGCCCCGCCTCCTTGGGCTGCCGCGCGCCGAGCTGCTCCTCGGCGCGGTAGAGAGCGAGGCGCGCCGCCTCGGCCTCGTCGCCGACGAAGGTCGTGTTGAGGAAGTCCTCGCCCTCGTAGAGGACGAGGTGCTGCGCGGCGGCCGGCGCCGCGGCCAGCACGGACGCGCAGGCCGCGAGCGACGCGGCGCGGAGCGGCGCGGCACGCACGGCCCGCTCAGCCGCCCGGTTTCGTCGGCGGCGCAACGGCGTCGTCGCCGATCCGGATCAGGACCTCGTTGTTCGGGAGTCCGAGCGAGCCGAACTGATCGCGGTGGGCGCGCTCGAGCTCGATCGGGTCGGTGATCGCCGACTCCTTCGCGTCGAGCCGCTCGAGCTCGTCGCGCCGCTGCTGCTGCTGCTCCAGGAGCTCGACGTGGCGGCGGTCGAGCTCGCGGTTCAGCGCGAGCGCCGGGACGGTCGTCTTCCAGTAGATCAGGACCGCGGCGAGCAGCAGCGCCAGCGTGAGGCCCCAGTCGCGGAAGAGCTGCCTCGGACGCTCCATGGGGGTCTCGACGGCTCCCTAGGTACGGGCGCGGCGCAGCGGGATCCCGTACTGCGCGCCGGCGCCGAGCTCGTCCTCGATCTCGAGGAGGCGATTGTACTTGGCCACGCGGTCGGTGCGGGACAGGCTGCCCGTCTTGATCTGCCCCGAGGAGGTGGCGACGGCGAGGTCGGCGATGGTCGTGTCCTCGGTCTCGCCGGAGCGGTGGCTCATCACCGTCCCGTAGTCGTTGCGGCGCGCGAGCGCGACCGTGTCGAGCGTCTCGCTCAGGCTTCCGATCTGGTTGATCTTGACCAGGATCGCGTTGGCCTGGCCGCCGGTGATGCCGCGCTGGAGGCGGGCGGGGTTGGTCACGAAGAGGTCGTCGCCGACGAGCTGGCACTTCCCGCCGAGCCGTTTCGTGAGGAGCGCCCAGCCCTCCCAGTCGTCCTCGCCGAGCCCGTCCTCGATCGAGACGATCGGGTACTTCGCCATCCAGCTCTCGTAGAGGTCGACCATGTCGGCGGCCGAGAGCCCCGCCTTCCCCTCTCCCTCGAGCCCGTAGCGCCCCTTCTCCATCAATTCGTTGCTCGCGACGTCGACGGCGAAGAAGACCTGCTTGCCGGGCGTGTAGCCCGCCTTCTCGACCGCCTGGAGCAGGAGCTTCAGCGCCTCCTCGTTGCTCGGCAGGTCGGGCGCGAAGCCGCCCTCGTCGCCGACGGCGGTGTTCAGGTGCTTCGACGCGAGCACCTTCTTCAGGTGGTGGAAGATCTCGGCGCCCGCGCGCAGCGCCTCGCGGAACGACGGGAAGCCCGTCGGGTAGATCATGAACTCCTGGAAGTCGAGCTTGTTGTCGGCGTGCGCGCCGCCGTTCAGGACGTTCATCATCGGCATCGGCAGGAGGCGCGCGCCGGCGCCGCCGAGGTAGCGGTAGAGCGGCACGCGGCTCGACTGCGCGGCCGCGCGCGCGATCGCGAGCGAGACGGCGAGGATCGCATTGGCGCCGAGCTGCGCTTTCTGGGGCGTGCCGTCGAGGGCGAGCATCGCGCGGTCGCAGGCACCCTGGTCGAGCGCGTCGCGGCCGACCAGCGCGGGGCCGATGCGCTCGACCACGTTGGCGACCGCCCGCTTCACCCCCTTGCCGCCGTAGCGCGCCGCGTCGCCGTCGCGCAGCTCGACCGCCTCGTGCGTCCCGGTGCTCGCGCCCGACGGCACGGCGGCCTCGCCCTTCGAGCCGTCGACGAGCTCGACGTACGCCTTCACGGTCGGGTTGCCGCGCGAGTCGAGGATCTCGAGCGCGCGCACGGAGACGATCTCGGAGTCGGCGGACATCGCGGGTTCCTGCGGTGGGGCGCGGCGGGTCGCGATGGCGACGTCCGCCGGAGCGCCCAATGATGACGCACGCGGCTGTCGCCGATCGAGGACTTTTCGGAAACTCGCGGCGGCGCAGTCGCGTAAGACGGCGCCGTCCCGCTCGCCGCCGATCTCGGCCGCGCCCGTCCGTGAGGAGCGACCCCGTGCCGACCCGCCGCGAGTTCCTGCGCACTTCCTCGCTGCTCGCCGCGGCGCTCGCGGCGAACCGCCTCGCCGCCGCTCGACAGGGCGCGCCCGCGCCGAAGCACGCGCCGTCCGCCGCGCCGCCGGTCGCGAAGGCGGCGAAACCGCTGAAGCTCCTGATCCTCGGCGGCACCGGCTTCCTCGGACCGTGCATCGTGCGGCGCGCCGTCGCGCGCGGCCACACGATGACGCTGTTCAACCGCGGCAAGACCGACCCGGCCGCCTTCCCCGACCTCGAGAAGCTGCGCGGCGACCGCAGCACCGGCGACTTGAAGGCGCTCGAGGGGCGCGAGTGGGACGCGGTGGTCGACACGAGCGGGTACTTCCCCAAGCAGGTGCGCGAATCGGCGGCGCTGCTCGGCGACCACGTGAACCAGTACGTGTTCGTCTCGACGATCTCCGTCTATCAACCGCTCGACAAGGCGGGCGCGGACGAGTCGGCGCCGCTCGCGCAGATGCCGGCCAACGTCGATCCCGAGACGACCAAGACGATCGGCGCCAACTACGGCGCGTTGAAGGCGCTGTGCGAGCAGGCCGCGGAGAAGGAGATGCCCGGCCAGGTGACCAACGTCCGCCCCGGCCTCATCGTCGGCCCCGACGACGACAGCGATCGCTACACCTACTGGCCGGTGCGCGTCGCCGACGGCGGCGAGGTCCTCGCGCCCGGCCAGCCGGAGGATCCGGTCCAGTTCGTCGACGTGCGCGACCTCGCCGACTTCATCGTGCTCTGCCTCGAGAAGGCGACGGTCGGCGTGATGAACGCGACCGGCCCGCTCGGCGGGATGGAGGTCGGGAAGATGCTCGAGGCGTGCAAGGAGGCGGCGCAGAGCGACGCGAAGTTCACGTGGGCGCCCGACGACTTCCTCGACGCGAACAAGATCTCGGGCTGGAGCGACCTGCCGGTCTGGATCTCGCCGCGCCAGCCGGGCGGCGGGCTCACGTCGATCAGCGTCGAGCGGGCCGTGAAGGCGGGCCTCGTCTTCCGCAGCCCGGTCGAGACGGCGCGCGACACGCTCGAGTGGTATCGCGCCACGAAGCGCAAGGGCAACTTTCCGATGACCCGGCAACGCGAGAGCGCGGCGCTGGCGGCGCTGCACGAGAAGTCGAAGTCGGGCGGCGGCCCGAAGAAGTCCTGAAGTGACGGCCGACGCGAGCGGAGCGGCGGACGGCGCGCCCTCGCGAAGGTTCTTCGGGCTCGTCGAGCTGAGGCGCGGCGAGACGGCGCCGGTCGCGCTCGCGGCGGCGTACGGCTTCTGCATGATGGCGTCCTACAACGTCGTCAAGCCCTACCGCGAGGCGCTCGGGACCGCTTCGAAGAGTCTCGCAACCCTCTGGCTCGGGACGCTGATCGCCTGCACGGTGCTGCTGATCCCGTACTGGTCGCTGGTCGGCAGCTTCCCGCGCCAACGCTTCATCCCGTGGGTGCACCGCTTCTTCGAGGCGAGCTTCGTCGTCTTCTTCTTCCTGCTGCGCGACGAGAAGTCGCCGCGGTTCCTGTTCTCGGCGCAGGCCTTCTACAACGGCGTGAGCGCGTTCAACCTGCTCGTGATCTCGCAGTTCTGGGGCTTCATGGCCGACGTCTTCACGCGCGACCAGGGGCGGCGCCTCTTCGCGTGGATCGCGGCGGGCGGGACGGCGGGCGCGCTGCTCGCGTCGCTCGCGACGCAGTATTCGCAGGACCACCGCTGGATCGCGCCGGCCGGGCTGATCTGGCCGACGATCGTGCTGCTCGAGCTCGCGTCGTTCTGCGCGCTGCGGCTCGCGCGCCACGCGCCGCCCTCGCCGTGGCGGCCGCCGGAGGGCGCCAAGCGCCGCATCCTCGCCGCCGGCGACGGCATCGTCCTGTTCGCGCGCTCGCCCTACCTGCTCGCGATCGCCGCCTACATGTTCGTCTCGCTCTACACGTCGGCGTTCGTCTACGACTTCCAGCGCGTGCTGGTGAAGGCGCAGATCGCCGATCGCGCGGCGCAGACCGAGTACTACGCGGGCGTGAACGTCTGGCAGCAGCTGGTCGCGCTGGCCGGGCAGCTCCTGCTGAGCGCGCGGCTGCTCGCGACGATCGGGCTGGGCTGGACGCTCGCGCTCCTCCCGCTGGCCGGGGTCGCGGGGCTCGCGACGTTCGCGCGCGACCTCACGATCGACGCGATCAAGTGGGTCCAGATCGGCTTCAAGGGCATCGACTACGCCATCGCGAAGCCGGCGCGCGAGGCGCTGTTCACGGTGGTGAGCCGCGCCGAGAAGTACCAGAGCAAGAGCCTGATCGACGCCGGCCTCTACCGCCTGTTCGACTCGATCGACTCGTTCGTCGTCGACGGGCTGCGAGGCGGCGGCATGGCGGCCGCGGCGTGGATCGCCTGCGCGGTGTCGACCGCCGGCCTGCCGATCAGCGCCCTGCTCGCACGGCTCCACGGGAAGCGGCGCGCTCCCGCCGGCCCCGCCGCGCCGGCCGCTCCGGTCGAGGAGGTCGACGCGATCGCGGGGCAGTGAGCACCGCCGGCCGGGAATTCCCGCCTGAAGTCGCGTTCGCCGCGAGTCCGACACTGCCTACCATCGCGCGACCGGGGGGCGGATGGTCTTCTCGAGCCAGATCTTCCTCTTCTATTTCCTGCCGATCGTCCTGGTCGGGAACTACGCGCTTCCGGTCCGCTGGCGCAACGCGTTCCTGACGATCGTCTCCTACGTCTTCTACGGCTGGTGGAAGCCGTGGTTCTCCGGGCTGATGTTCCTGTCGACGCTGATCGACTGGTCGGCCGGCGTCCTCATGTGCGCGCCGGGGGCGACGCCGCGCCGCAAGAAGGCGGTGCTGCTGGTCTCGATCGCGTCGAACCTGACGCTGCTCGGCTTCTTCAAGTACTTCATGTTCGCCGAGGAGAACCTGAACCGGCTGCTCGCCGCGTTCGGCCGCACGCCGTTCCCGGTGGTCGAGATCGTGCTCCCGATCGGGATCAGCTTCTACACGTTCCAGTCGATGTCCTACGCGATCGACCTCTACCGCGGCACGGCGCGCCGCGCCCGCAGCCTGGCCGACTTCTCCTGCTTCGTCGCCCTCTTCCCGCAGCTGATCGCCGGACCGATCGTCCGCTACCAGGACATCGCCGACCAGCTGGTCGAGCGCCCGCAGCGCGGCGAGATGTTCCGCCACGGCGTCTTCGTCTTCATGGCGGGCTTCGTGAAGAAGGTGCTGCTCGCCAACACGCTGAGCGAGCCGGCGACGCTCTGCTTCGACCACGCGCAGTCGCTCGGTCCGCTGGCCGCGTGGTTCGGGCTGCTCTGCTTCTACTTCCAGCTCTACTTCGACTTCTCCGGCTACAGCGACATGGCGATCGGGCTCGGGAAGATGTTCGGCTTCACGTTCGTGGAGAACTTCGCCTCGCCCTACAAGGCGGCGAGCTTCACCGAGTTCTGGCAGCGCTGGCACCTCTCGCTCACGACCTTCCTGCGCGACTACGTCTTCATCCCGCTCGGCGGGAGCCGCGGCGCGAAGTGGAAGGTCGCGCGCAACACGATGATCACGTTCCTGCTCGGCGGGCTGTGGCACGGCGCGGCCTGGCGCTACCTCATCTGGGGCGGCGCGCACGGGCTGATGCTGGTGCTCGAGCGCTGGAGCGGGAAGGGGTGTCTGTGGTGGTTCCTGCCGCGGCCGCTGCGCGTCGCCGTGCTGGCGTTCCTGTTCCAGTTCAACTGGATCGTTTTCCGCTGCGCGACGCTGGGCGACGGGCGGCGCTACCTCGAGGCGATGTTCGGCGGCATCGGGACGCACTCGGGGCGCGCGGTGGTCGAGGGGCTCGTCCTGCAGCCGTGGTACCTCGCGGCGCTCGTCGCGTGCGCGGCGATCACCTGGGGCGGCGTCGAGACGCGCATCCTCGCGGTGCGCGCCCGGACCAGCTTCGCGCTGAACGCCCTGATGCTCGCGGCCTTCGCGTGGAGCGTGCTCGCGCTCTTCTCGCAGTCCGACAACCCGTTCCTCTACTTCCAGTTCTGAGCGACCCGCGATGAACCCCGGCGAACACGGCGAACACGGCGAACCACGGACGACTGCCTCCTTCGGAGCCACCGATCCGCAGCTCGGCGCCCGTCGCGCGGAGGCGCCGGACGCGACGCCGCCGCGGACCGCGCTCGCCGTCGCCTTCGTGCTGCTGATCTTCGGCGTGCCGGTCGGGCAGGCGGCTTACGAGCGCGCCCACGGCGAGCCGCTGCAGGTGCTCGACTACGTGCGACCGCTGCTGCAGGCGCCCGCGGGCCGGCCGGCGGCGACGTGGCTCGGCGCGATGGTGCGCGAGATCACCGACCCGGAGCGGCTGCGCGCGTTCGAGACCCGCCTGCACGACGTCTCGTTCTTCAGGCGCGAGGTGCTGCCGTGGTACCAGCGGCTGCTGGTGCAGTGGTTCGGACAGGGGACGCGCGAGGCGGTGGTCGGGCGCGACGGCTGGCTCTTCTACGGCGACGACCTCGCGAGCGCGTACGGGAAGGGCTTCCTCGAGCCGGATGTCGGCGGCCGCGCGGCGCTCGAGGCGATCGCCGACTTCCGGGATCAGCTGGCGGCGCGCGACGTCAAGCTCCTGGTGGTGCCGTCCTACAGCAAGGAGATGCTCGATCCCGACCGGATCGCGCACGCGACCGCCGGGCTCGCGAGCGCGGCGAACCAAGACCTCGAGCGCTTCTACGACGAGCTCGCGGCGCGCCGGATCGAGTACGTCCGCATGGACCGGATCTTCGCGGAGTGCCGCGCGGCGCGCGGCGACGGGGAGCGGTCGCTCGGCCTCCCGCGCGACACCCACTGGTCGCCCGAGACGATGGCGTTCGCGACGATGCGCATCGCCGAGCGCGTGCGCGCGCTGCTCGGCGAGTCGGAGCCGGCGCCGACGCAGCTGTTCGTGCGCCGGCCCGTCGAGGTCGAGGCGGGCGGCGACTTGACGCGCATGCTCGGCCTGCCCGAATCGACTTCCGCTTGGCCGCCGATGCGGCTCACCCTGCAGCAGGTCGCGTGGAAGGCGACGGGCGAGCCGCTCGCCTCCGATCCGGAGGGCGAGGTCGTCCTGCTCGGCGACAGCCTGACCAACGCCTTCAGCCGCGCGACGCTCGGCCTGGGCGAGGCGGCCGGCTTCGGCGAGCAGCTCGCCTTCGAGCTCGACCGGCCGATCGACGTGATCGCGCTCGACGGGAAGTCGGCGACCGGCGTGCGCGAGGCCTTGGCGCGCCGCCCCGACGGGCTCGCCGGCAAGCGGATCGTCGTCTGGCAGTTCGGCGTGCGGATGCTCGCGCTCGGCGACCGGGAGTGGCGGATGGTCGAGCTGCCGAAGCCCGGCGCGGAGCGGACCGCCCATACGGGGGCAAGGCAGGACGCTGCGCCGCCCGCGACCGTGGTCGCGACGCTGATGGAGACGACGCACATCGACCCGGCGAAGTGGGACTACCCCTTCTGCCTCGGCGTGATGGAGTACCGCGTCGACGGCGTCGAGTCGGGCAAGGTCGACGGCGAGCGCATCTGGGTCGCGTTCCCGATCCTGGTGAAGCACCAAGCGACCGCCGCCAATGCGTTCGCACCCGGGCTGCGCCACCGCCTCGTGCTCGAGGACGTCCGCCTCCACCACGACCTCGAGCGCGTGAGCTGGGGCGACGACACCGGCGCGGGCGCGACGATCTACTTCCCCGTGCAGTGGGAGCCGGCCGGAAAGTAGGCAGCACGCCGCTCACTCGAAGATGCGGCTCGGCTCCCAGCTTTCGCCGACGCGGAAGATCTGCTCCGACGCGAGCCAGACGACCACCTTCTTCTTCGCGAGGTCGGCACGCCGCCGCTGCAGCATGTCGCGCGCTCCGCTCTCGCCGCCCGCCTCGGGCGCGATGGCGTCGATCTTCTGCCCCATGAAGCGGTAGAGCTGGCGCTGGAAGCCGGTCTCGAACATGTCGTGCACGCGCACGAAGCTGTCGCCCATCACGACGATCGGGCTCGCGTCGTCCTCGGGATCGAGCTTCTTGCCGCGCGCCGTGCGGACGCGCGTCGCCGGGAGCGGCTCGACCCCCGCGCCCTCCGGCTTGTAGACCGACATCGCCGAGTACTCGACCTTCAGGCGGTCGACCACGAAGTCCTTCCCCTCCTGCGCCGGGCCGGGCGCGATGCCGCGCGCGAGGAGGGCGTCGGCGACCGTGCGCGCCGCGAGCTCGCAGGCGCGCGGCGTCCAGTGCGGGTCGGTGCGCAGGAAGAGGAGGTCGTCGCGGCCGCCGTCCGCACCGAGGCGCTGCTCGAAGAAGAGCGGCCCGAGGTCGATCACCTCGACCCCCTCGTCGAGCAGCCGCGCGTCGAACTTCCGCGACGCGAGCGAGAAGGGGCGCATCCCCTCCGCCGGCAGCGCCGGGACCATGAGCTCGGGGTAGAGCTGCGCGCGCGTCGGGAACCTCACCAGCACGAAGTCGACGCCGTGCCCGCGCAGCTCGCGATCGAGGTCGATGATGGCCGCGAGCGGGTGGTCCTCGAGCTCGAAGTCGAGCGCGCGGATCACCGTGCGGCCGGGCTCCGGCGTGTTCCAGAGCTCGTAGCGCTGCAGCGAGAGGGTCGAGACGAAGCCGTCGCCGACCTTCATCCACTTCACCTTGCCGTAGTTGCCCGGCCGCGACTTCGCGGCGGCGAGGAATTCGTCGAGATGGCCGTAGGAGGCCTGCGCGGCGATCTCCGCGTCGTTCTTCGCGCGCAGCGCCGAAAGCCGCTGCGCGCGCGCCGGGTCGTCGGGCGGGCGCGCGAGAGGCGGCGCGGCGGCGGGCGCGGCGCCGTCGGCCGGCGGCACGCCGCCGTTCCCCGTCGATTGCGCCGACGCGGGCGCGCCAGCCCATGCGCCCGCCAACGTGAGCAGCGCGGAGAGCTCGAGCCGGAACGCGCGGCGGGGCATCCTTCGTCACCTCGGACGGGATCGGGCGAATCGGCGACGAAGCCTACTCGCGCCCGCGCGCCCCGTCGCCGCCACACGGCGGCGTGGCGAGGGAAAATCTTGACGCCTGCGGGCGCGGGTCAGGCGGCTGACGTGGTCCGTCCCACCTCGGTGCGGCAGTAGGGGCAGAAGCGCCACTCGAGCTCGAGCTCGTTGTGGCAGCTGCGGCAGGTGCGCCGCGCCGACGAGGCGAGCGCGCCGCACCAGGCGCAGGCGGAGTGGTTCGCCGCGACCGGCTGGCCGCAGGTCGCGCACGGCCGCGCGCTCTTGTGGTCGTTGCGGACCAGGACGTAGACGATCGCGCCGATCACGTTGCCGAGCAGCGCGAAGAGGCCCCACAGGAGCGGCTGCGCCACGCCGCGCTTGCGCGCGTCGACCAGGACCCAGAGCGCCGGGCCGACCAGCACCGCCGCGAACGCGACGATGACCGCGAGCGACGACGTCGCGCCGGCGAGGAAGAGCGGCCCGCCGAACGCGAGGAAGACGAGCGAGACGAGCAGGCCGAGGCCGATCGTCCCGTTCCGACCGAGCCGCTCGACGAGGCGACGGTTCCAGTCGTGCATCACGAGGCCTTCTCCGGATGCGCCGCGAGCGCGAGGGCGGGCAGCGGCGGACGGCGGGCCGCGAGCAGGGGCAGCGCGACGACGGCCACGATCGCGCCGAACAGCGCGAAGAGCGTCGGCAGCAGGCACGCGCGCAGCGAGCCGATCAGCAAGAGCTCGCGCAGCGCGTCGGGGACGTTGCGCTCGATCCACTCGACGACGCGGTCGTTGCGCAGCGCGAGCGCCGCCGCCAGCGCGGTGCCGAGCACGCCGAGCAGCGCCGCTTCGAGCGCGAAGGCATGCGGGCGGCGCGCCGGCTCGCGCGCGAGCGCGCGCTCGAGCGAGCTCCAGACCGCGTCGCCGCGGACCGCGACCGGCAGCGCGCGCAGCGCGGCGACCGTGCGCGCGGCGGCGGAGAGCTCGGCGGAGCACGCCGCGCAGCCGCTGGCGTGGCTTTCGAGTTCGCGGCGCATCGCAAAGGGCAGGTCGCCGGCGAGGAGGTCGCTCAGCCGCTCGGCGAGCAGGCCGCAGGCGCCGCCGCCCGCGCTGCCGCCATTCGAGGAGAAGTCACCGCCGGATGCCGTCGCGTCGCCGCCCATCGCGCTCCTCTACCCGGCGAGCGGAGCGATCGGATCAACGGGAATCTTGCTCCGGAGCCGCGGGAGATCCCGGATCCACGCCCATGGCCGGCTCGAGCACGCTGCGCAGGCGATGCATGGCGTAGTGGACGCGCGATTTCACGGTGCCCTCGGGGATGTCGAGGATCCCGGCGATCTCGGCGACCGGCCGCTCCTCGATGTGGCGCAAGGTCAGGATCGCCCGATCCTGGGGACTCAGCGCCCCGAGAGCGTCGTGCAGGAGGCGGGAGCGCTCGTTCCGGGACGCCTCCTCCGAGGGGTTCACCGTCTCCGCGGGGGGCAGGACCAGCTGCGAGGAGAGCTCGGTCTCGGTCGAGGACTTCAGTGCGAGTCGGTTGAACGCGAGATTGGCGGCGGCGCGGTAGAGCCAGGCGGTGAACGTCCCTCGCGCCGGATCGAACAGCTCGGCGCGCCGCCACACCCGGAGGAACGCCTCCTGGCAGACGTCCTCGGCGCGCGGCCGGTCGCGCAGCATCCGCTCGAGGAAGCGCAGCAGCGACTCGCCGTGGCGGTCGTAGAGGACCCGGATCGCCGCCGCGTCGCCGCGCGCGCAGCGGCGGACGAGGTCGACGTCGGAGGGGACGGCCGCGGGGGTCACGCCGCGCAAGGTGCGCTCGCAGCGTCGATTCGGAGCGTTACGATGTCGGGCTCCGCAGCGCGTCCCGGGTCGCGCGTGGCGAGGATCGGGATCGGCGCCGGGGTGCACACCTGCGCCGTTCCTGCCCGCGAGGCTCCCGGGCGTCCGGAGAGCCCCCGAGCGTGCGCGTCCCTCTCACTCCCCACGGAATCCGCGAGCTCACGATCCTCACGATCGTCTGCGGCGTCGCCGCCTGGGGGCTCGCGCTCGCCTTCTGGCCGCTCGTCCTGTTCCCGGTCGCGCTCTGGGTCTTCGGCGTCAGCTTCTTCCGCGACCCCGAGCGGACGCTGCCCCCGAACGAGAAGGCCTTGGTCTCCCCCGCGGACGGGACCGTCGCGGACATCGCGGAAGTTCCGGGTACGGCGCTGCTCGGCGAACCCTGCCTGCGGGTGGGCATCTTCCTGTCGGTCTTCGACGTCCACGTCAACCGAGCTCCGCTGACGGGTCGCGTGGCCGGCCTCCAGTACCGCCCCGGACGCTTCCTGGACGCACGCCATCCGGATGCCACTTCGCAGAACGAGGCGCAGGACATCCGCCTCGAGGGCGAATTCCCGGTCGTCGTCCGTCAGATCTCGGGACTCATCGCGCGCCGCATCGTCTGCCCGCTCCGGGAGGGGATGGCGGTCGAACGCGGACAACGGATCGGGATGATCAAGTTCGGCTCGCGGACGGAGCTCTACGTCCCGCTGCGACTCAAGCCGAATTGCCTCGTGCGCGTCGGCGACAAGGTGAGCGGGACGGCGACCGCCGTCGTCGCGATCGGGAGCGCGGGTCCATCGTGAAGCCGGTCGCGGTCCTCCCCTCGCTGTGCACGCTCGGCAACGCCTTCTGTGGCGTGCTGGCGATCGCCTACGGGGCGGACGCGGTCGCGATCCTCTCGCACGCGCCGGTCGACGCGGCCTCGCCGACCAAGGTCGGGCGCGAGATCCTCGAACTGTTCCACCTCAAGTTCACCTGGGCCTGCTGGCTGATCTTCCTCGCGAACGTCTTCGACGCGCTCGACGGCCGGCTCGCGCGCATGACGAAGATGACCAGCGAGTTCGGAGCGATGCTCGACTCGCTCGCCGACATGATCACGTTCGGCGTCGCGCCGGCCTTCCTGCTCAAGTTCCTCTACGAGGCGACGCTCAGGCTCGAGGACAAGATCGTCCGGCCGAAGCTCGTCCTCCTGATGTGCTTCCTCTACGTCGCGTGCGCGGCGATCCGTCTGGCGCGCTTCACCGCCGAGACGGAGGACGACGCCGAGTCGCACGACTTCTTCAAGGGGCTGCCGAGCCCGGCCGCCGCGATGTCGGTCGCGTCGGGGATCCTCTTCTACAACTTCCTCTGGGACCGCGACGCGCCGGAGTGGATGGCGCAGTACCGCGGCGGCTTCCTCACCTTCCTGCTCGGCTGCATGCCGGCGCTCGCGCTGTTGATGGTCTCGCGCGTCCGCTACGTCCACGTGGTCAACCGCTTCGCGCGAGGCCGGCAGCCCTACACGTACGTGGTGCAGATCGTCCTCGTCGCGCTCGTGCTCTTCCTCGTGAAGGAGTACGCGATCGTCCTGCTCTCGCTCGGCTACGCGATCGGCTGCCCGGTGATCGGGCTGCTCGAGAAGCTGCTGAAGAAGGAGATCTGGCCGCGTTCGCCGCCGCGCCCGCCGCCGGCGGCGGCGGCGGCGGAGCCGGGAGAAACGCCGTGAAGCGGCCCTGCCCCGCCGCGGTCGCGTTCGGCTCGAACGTGGGCGATCGCGCGCGCCACATCGACGAGGCGCTGGCGCGGCTGCGCGCGCTGCCCGGCGTCGCCGTGCGCGCGAGCTCGAGCGTGCGGGAGACCGAGCCGGTCGGCGGGCCGCCGCAGGGCCGCTTCCTGAACGGCGTCGCGCTGGTCGAGACGACGCTCGGCCCGGAGGAGCTGCTCGCGGCGCTGCTCGCGATCGAGCGCGCCGGCGGCCGCGAGCGCGCCGCGGCGACGCGCGACGCGCCGCGCACCATCGACCTCGACCTCGTCTTCCACGGCGACGCGGTGCTCGATTCGAGCGAGCTCACGCTCCCCCACCCGCGCGCGCACCAGCGCGCCTTCGTCCTCGAGCCGCTCTGCGAGGTCGCCCCCGCCTGGACCCATCCGCGGCTCGGGCGCACCGCGCGCGAGCTCTGGGACGAGTGGCGCCGGGAGCATCCGCTCCGATGAGGCGGGTCGAGTCGATCGCGGAGATGCGCGAGCTCGCGCGCGGCTGGCGGGCGCAGAAGACGCGGATCGGCTTCGTGCCGACGATGGGCGCGCTGCACGCGGGCCATTTGAGCCTCGTGCGGCAGGCGAAGCGCGACGGCGGCGTCGCGGTCGTCTCGATCTTCGTGAACCCGCTGCAGTTCGGGCCGAACGAGGACTTCACGCGCTACCCGCGCGACTTCGCGGGTGACGCCGCCCGGCTCGAGGAGGCGGGCGCCGACGTCCTCTTCACGACGACGCCGGAGGAAATGTACCCGAAGTCGTTCCAGACCCACGTCGTGCCCGGACTGCTCGCCGAGCCGCTCTGCGGCGCGAGCCGCCCCGGCCACTTCCGCGGCGTGACGACCGTCGTCGCCAAGCTCTTCCATTTCGTCGCGCCGCACCAGGCCTACTTCGGGCAGAAGGACTTCCAGCAGGCGCGCGTGCTGCAGCAGATGGTCGACGACCTCGGCTTCGACCTCGTGCTGCGCATCCTGCCGACCGTGCGCGAGGCCGACGGCCTCGCGCTCTCGAGCCGCAACCACTACCTCACCGCGGTGGAGCGGGCGGCCGCGCCGGCGCTGCACGGCGCGCTGCAGGCGGTGCGCGAGGCGTTCGACCGCGGCGAGCGCGCGACGGCGCGGCTGGCCGCCGCGGGGCGCGAGCGGCTGGCGAGGAGCGGAGCGTTCCGCCTCGACTATCTCGAGGTGCGCGACGACGCGACGCTCGCGCTCCCGGAGCGGCTGGCCGACGGCGGCGTCGCCGCCGCCGCCGCGTTCCTGGGCAAGACGCGCCTGATCGACAACGTGCTGCTGGGCGACGCGGCGCGCAGGCTGGGATGACGCGGCGCCGACCGCCGCTACGGCGCGACCACGAGGAGAGGCGATGCTGCTGCGCGAGATGATGCGGGCGAAGATCCACGGGATCGTCGTCACCGACAAGAACCTGCACTACACCGGGAGCCTCGGCATCGACGGGCGGCTGCTCGACGCGGCCGGCATCCTGCACAACGAGAAGATCCAGGTGATCAACCTCGCCAACGGCGAGCGCATGGAGACCTACGCGCTGCGCAGCGAGCCGGGCTCGGGCGCATGCGTGCTGAACGGCGGCATGGCCAAGAAGGGCAACAAGGGCGACCAGCTGCTGGTGATCACCTACGTCCACGTCGACGAGGAGACCGCGCGCACGATGCGGCCGCAGGTCCTCGTGATGGAGGGCGTCGACAACCGCCGCTTCGTGATGCGCGACTCCTGAGCACGCGCCGCGGCGCGACTGCTCAGGGCTGGACGTTCACCAGCACCGCGTTGCTCGCGAACGTCACCGGCGAGCGCGTGAAGTACGCGAACGCGAGGTCGAAGCCGATCAGCGGCGCGAGCTCGTTCGCGGCCACCGTGAACTGCGCCGCCTGCGTCCCGTCGGCGAGCAGCGTCCCGTCGGTGTTCACGAAGTGCGCCGAGTTGCGCAGCAGGAAGGAGAGCACCACGACGTTGTCGAAGTTCAGCGGCACCACGACCGGCCCGATCGGCATCCCGGGCGAGGTCCCCGACGCCGAGCAGAGCAGCAGGTAGGACGGCGTCGTCCCTTCCGGTCCGAAGAGGGAGAGGTTGGCCGTCCCGCCCGCCGCCGCGGAGAGCGACGCGACGTCGCTCGTCAGCGTCGCGGTCTCGTCGAAGGCCGGGTAGGGGAAGAGCGTGACCGGCGAGACGCCGTCGTCGAGCACCACCTCGAAGAGGTCCTGCCCCTGTCCTTCTCCCGCCGTGAGCGGGATCGAGTAGCTGCCGTCGCCGTGGTCGACCGGCGTGCCGATCGCCGCGAGGCCGGCGCTCCCCGGCGCGTGCTCGACCGTGACGATCGCGCCGCCGTGGCCGACCGGGACGCCCTGCCAGTCGATGGCGGTGACGTCGAGCGAGGCCGCCGCGGTCCCGTTGCCGGGCGCGCTCGCCGGCGTGACCGCCTTCGTGCTCAGGATGTGGTCGGGGCGCCCGATCTGGTTCAGCCGCCACGCGTCGAACGCCGTGCGCAGCTGGAGCACGGGGTCGGGATCGTTCATGGTCTGGAACGCGATGTTCAAGTCGAGGAAGTAGGAGCCGTTCCCGCAGCCGATCGTCTTGTCGCAGCCGCCGTCGACGTCGCCGATGCGCCCCACCATCATGAAGGCGCAGTGCGCCGACTTGTCCGTTTTCGGGTCGAAGCCGGGCGGCGGCGAGCCGCAGCTGTCGGGCGCGCTCACGCTGCACGAGCAGCGGCCGTCGCCGCCGTCCGCCGCCGCCGCCTCCATCGCGGCCATCAGCTTCTCGGCCAGGTCGCCCGTCGTGTTGAGGACCGCCTGCTCGGCGTCGTCGACGACCGGGCTGCCGGTGAGGACGTTGCCCTGGATGGCGTAGGAGATCTTGCCGACGCGGTCCTTGACGCCGCCCGCCCACGCGCCGCAGCCGCCGCCGGTGTAGGACTGCGCGCGGCCCTGCATGTCGACGATGCCGATCTGGCGATTGAAGTAGTTGCCGTCGAAGCCCTTGATCGTCCTCAGGATGTCGAGCGGCGCGTCGCCGGCGTCGAGCCCGTCCCAGATCGCGCGCCGGACGTCGCCCGTCGAGTCGATGGACGACTGCGAGCAGCCGCCGCCCACACCGACCTTCATCACCGGCACCCAGAGCTGGAGGTCGAAGTTCTCGAGGCAGGTCGCGCAGCCGATCGCCACCTCGCCGGTCGAGCGGTCGACGATGATGATCGACCAGGTGGCGCGCGCGCCGCCGGCCAGGCCGGCGAACGCGAGCGACGTCAGGGCGAGGCGACGAAGCGTCCGGATCCACGACGGCGTACGCATCGGAATGCTCCGCTCACGAACGCGGCGTCGACGACGGGCCGACGCGAGGCGGCGCATGCTAGCCTGGAACGCGGGCATCGGGGGAATGAGCGGCCCATGAACGTGCGCTCCGACGCGATCGACGGCCGCTTCCGACGCGTGGGCGAGCGCCGCATCGAGGGCGTCGCCCCCGCAAAGGTCAATCTCTTCCTCGAGGTGCTCGGGCGGCGCCCCGACGGATACCACGAGCTGCGCACCGTCTTCCACGAGATCGACCTCTGCGACGAGCTCTCGCTCGAGCTCTTGGCGGACGGCGCCGGTCCGCCTGCCGACGCGCTCGAGGCGAGCGGCCGCCCGATCGAGGGCCCGCCCGGCGCCAATCTCGTGCTGCGCGCGGTCGCGGCCTACCGCCGGCGCGTCCCGCGCTGCCCGCCGGTCCGCGCCGCGCTGCGCAAGGTCGTCCCGCCCGGCAGCGGCACCGGCGGCGGCTCCTCCGACGCCGCCTTCGTGCTCGGCGCGCTGCAGCTGCTGCTCGCCGAGCCGCTCGACGCGGCGGAGCTGCGCGCCGTCGCCTCCGAGGTCGGCGCCGACGTCGGCTTCTTCCTGGTCGGCGGCACCGCACTCGGCGCGGGTCGTGGCGACGAGCTCACGCCGGTCGAGACGCCGCACGCGTTCACGTTCGTCGTCGCGTTTCCGTCCTTTTCTCTTTCCACAGCAAGGGTTTACGAGCACGTTGACTTGATCGCGCCCCGGGTCGACGTATCGTCCTTCCTCCGGGCGATGCGCGGATCTGGGGGGGAGAGTCCCATCGCGGGGTGCTTCAACCGGCTGGAAGCGGCGGCCGGAAAAGTCGAACCGCTTGTCCTCGAACTTCTCGCGCGGCTGCGCGGACGGACGGGCTCACCCTGGGCGCTCACCGGTTCGGGGTCGGCATGCTTCGCTCCCGCAGCCGATGCTCAAGCCGCCACCCGAATCGCCGAAGGAGTTACTGGAGACAGCAGTCTCGAAGTAAGCATCGTCCGCAGCTTCGCTCGGCGGAGAGGGCCGGTCGTGCGCTGAGGGTCTCGGGGGGAGGAGCGCTCGTGGACATCTCTGAGATCCGGGTGAAGCTCGTGGAAGACGCCGACGAAAAGCTGCAGGCGTTCTGCACGATCACGTTCGACCGCGAATTCGTCGTGCGCGACCTGAAGATCATCAAGGGCCCCAACGGGCCGTTCGTCGCGATGCCGTCGCGCAAGCTGACCGACCGCTGCGGCCACTGCGGCGGCAAGAATCACCTGCGCTCGCGCTACTGCAACGACTGCGGGCGCACGCTCGATCCCAACCGCGCCGGCCGCGACGAGCGCGGCCGCGCCAAGCTCCATACCGACATCGTTTACCCGATCAATGCCGACTCGCGCAGCCGCATCCAGGGCGTGATCATCGAGGCGTTCAAGGCGGAGATCGAGAAGTCGAAGCAGCCGGGCTACCTGCCGCCCAAGCTCGGCGCCGACTACGACGAGGGGGAAGAATCCGCTCCGCTCCCGCCGCGCCGCACGAGCGAGCGCGAGTTCGAGGCCTGATCGGCCGAGCGGTCGCTCCTTTCCTCGCCGCCGGCCTTGCGCCAAGCTGACGGCATGGCTCTCCGGGTCCACGTCATCGGCGCGGGTCGCGCCGGCGTCGGCATCGCCCGCCTCCTCGCGCTCGCCGACGTCGAGATCGGCTTCGTCTTCGCGCGCTCGGCCGCGGCCGCCGCGCTCGCCGCGAAGCGCATCGGCGACGGCGCGCCGACCACGGAGATGGCCGAGGCGCTGAGCGACTCCGCCGCCACGCTCGTCGCGGTGCCGGAGAACGCGCTCGCGCGCGTCGCCGACGAGCTCTCGGAGGGACCGATGCGGCGCGGCGCGGTCGCGCTGCACGTGAGCGGCTCGCTGCCGGGCGCCGTGCTCGCGCCGCTGCGCAAGCGCGGCGTCGCGGTCGGCAGCATGCACCCGCTCGCGTCGTTCGCCGACGCGGAGCGTCCGCCCGAGTCGCTGCGCAGCGTCACCTTCGACGTCGACGGCGACCCGGAGGCGCGCGCCGCCGCGGGCGAGCTGGTGCGCAAGCTCGGCGGGCGCGTCCTCGAGGTGCGCGAGGACGGCAAGCCGCTGTTCCACGCCGCCGCCGCGCTCGCCTCGAACGGCTTCGTCGCGCTCTTCGACGTGGCGCAGCAGCTCGCCGAGCGCTCCGGCGCGTCCGCGATGGCGGCGCGCGTCGCGCTGACCGAGCTCGCGCGCTCGACCCTCGAGAACGTCGGCCAGCTCGGCGCGCCGCACGCGCTGACGGGACCGATCGAGCGCGGGCAGGCCGAGATCGTCGAGCGCCATCTCGCGGCGATCCGCGCCGCCGCCCCGCAGCTCCTCGACGCCTACCGGACCTTTGCGCGCGCCACCCTCGCGACCGCGCAGCGCAAGGGGACGCTCGACGAGACGAAGCGCGCCGCGCTGGCGCGCCTGCTCGACGGACCGTGAGCGCGGGCGAGGAGAGTCGAGCGGCGACGCGCATCGTCGCGAGCGCGGCGGTGGCGACGCGCGCCGATGTCGTCGCGCTGCGCGAGGCGCTGGCGCGCGAGCCGCAGGGCGGCGGCGAGCCGTGCGACCTCGTCGAGCTGCGCGCGGACGGGTGGCGCGAGGCGGCGGACGCGCTCGCCGAGGCGATCGGATCGCTGCCGCTGCCGGCAATCGCGACCGTGCGCACCCGGTCCGAGGGGGGCGCCTTCGCGGGCGGCGACGCCGAGCGCAGAGCGCTGCTGCGCGCCGCGAGCCGCACCGCGCGCTGGGTCGACGTCGAGGCGGCGGCGCCGTTCGCCGCCGAGTCCTTCGCCCCCGCCCGCAAGATCGTCTCGTGCCACGAGCTCACCGCGACGCCCGCCGACCTCGAGGCCGCGTTCCGCGAGCTCGTCGCTCGCGCGCCCGACGCCGAGCTCCTGAAACTCGCGGTCACGCCCGTTTCGTCGGCCGACGTCGCGCGCCTCGCCGCCTTCGTGCGGCGCGGCGCGAGCGGGCCGCGGCGCGCGCTGATCGCGTTGGGCGAGCACGGCCGCGCGCTGCGCGCGCTGGCAGGGAAGCTCGGGAGCGCGCTCGCCTACGGCCACCTGCCGGCGCTCGAGGCGACCGCGCCGGGCCAGTGGAGCGTGCGCGAGCTCGCGGAGCAGTTCCGCGTGCGCGAGCAGACGGCGGCGACGCCGGTGCTCGCCGTGGTCGGCCGCCCGATCGCCCACTCGCTCTCGCCGCGGCTGCACGCGCGGCTGCTGCGCGCCGCCGGGCTGCCGCACGCCTTCGTGCCGCTGCTCGCCGACCGGCTCGAAGACGCGCTCGCGCTCGCTCCGGCGCTCGACGTCGCCGGCCTCTCGGTCACGCTCCCCTTCAAGCGCGATGCGCTGCGCGCCGCGCGCGGCGCCGCCGCCGGCTTCCCGTGGCCGCCTCCCGAAGGCGCCGTCAACACGCTGCTGCCGGACGGGAGCGGCTGGCTCGCGGCCAACACCGACCGCATCGGCTTCTCCGCCGCGCTCGCGACGCGCGGGCGGCCCGAGGCGTGGCGCGGCCGCGCGGCGCTCGTCGTCGGCGCCGGCGGCGCGGCGCGCACCGGCGTCGCCGTCCTGTCCGAGCTCGGCGCGGACGTCACGGTCGCCGCGCGGACGTTGGCGCGCGCCGCCGAGCTCGCCGCGGCGTTCGGAGCGAAGGCGGCCGCGCTCGCCGCCGTCGACGGCGCCGCCATCTCGTCATTCGACCTGATCGTCAACGCGACGCCCGCCGGCATGCACCCCGACGTGGACGCGACGCCGCTCGCCCGCGCCGCGTTCCGGCACGGCCAGACCGTCTTCGACCTGATCTACCGGCCGCGCGCGACGCGGCTCCTGAAGGACGCGGCGCGCGCCGGCGCCGACGTGCTCGACGGCTTCGAGATGTTCCTGGCGCAGGCGCTCGCGCAGTTCCGCCTCTTCACCGGCCGCGCGCCCGACGAGGCGCTGGCGCGCGCGACGCTGGAGGAGGCGCTCGCGAGCTGAACGGCGCGCGGCCGCTGCGCGGCGCGCACGCCGGCGGCAGAATGGCCGCCCCATGCACCGCGCCGAGCTCGTCCGCGCCGCAGCGGGTCCCCTCCTCGCCCTCCTGGTCGCGGTGGCGATCCGCCTTCCGCCGGTCGCGGCGCCGGCGCACGGTGGCGCCGCGACGGTGACGGTCGAGCCCGCCGTCGTCGCGCTCCCGCCCGACCGCGTCCCGATCGACCGCTGGCCGGAGTTCCAGGCAGCGAAGGACGTCGGCCGCGTGACGCTGACCGTCATGTGGCGCGCCGGCGCGGACGGCTTTCCGAAGGGCGGCCGCCTGCGCTTCGGCTTCGGGTATCCGGTCCACGACGACGGGAGCGCGCTCGTCGCCGCGAACGGCGGCTACCTGCCCGGCCCGTGCTACTGGCTGAAGCAGTTCCCGCTCGGGACGTTCCAGACCGACGATCCGCGCCAGCCCGACTACGTCTCGACGCGCGGCTCGAAGGAGGGCGCCGTCGGCCGCGCGCGCGTCGTCAAGTCGAACACGCAGGTCGAGAACCTCCTCGAGATCCACGTCGGCGCCGCGCTCGTCGAGGGCGACACGATCACCGCCGTCTTCGGCGACATGAGCGGCGGGGGTCCGGGCGGCGCCATGAGCTTCCATCCCGGCCGGCCGACCGCGCTGGTGCTCGCCGACCGCGAGGCGAGCGGCGCCTTCGTCCCCGCCGCGCCGGCGCTGCCCGAAGTGCTCTTCACCGGAGCCCGCGTCGACGCGCTGCACGTGACGATCCCGGCCACGCCGCGCACGAACGAGCCGTTCCGCTTCACCGTGCAGGCGTTCCAGGGGAGCGACGACTCGCCCGACGCGAACGTCGTCGAGGTCGAGAACGCGCGCGGCCGCGTGACCTTCGCCGCGAGCGACCCGAAGGCGGAGCTGCCGCCGGCGACCGAGCTGCGCGCCGAGGCGCGCGGCGTCCTCTCGCTGCGCGCCACGTTCAAGAGCGCCGGGCCGCAGTGGATCCGCGCGACGTTCCATCCCGACGGCCATCCCGACGGCGCCGCCGCGCCGCTGCCCGAGTGCTTCAGCAATCCCGCCTGGGTCGACGCGCCGCTCCCCTTCCAGATCCTCGCCGGCGACCTCCATCGCCACAGCGCGGAGGGCGGCCACGCCGGCCTCACCGCGGCGCTCTGCTGGCCGCAGCTCTGGAACCGGCGCGACGACTTCGGCGCCGTGCTGCCCCACGTCTCGTCGCGCTGGGCGGGCTTCCGCCACGGGAACGCCGTCGCGCGCGCCTTCCAGAAGGAGGTCGACCCCGACGAGCGCGAGTTCGTCGCCTATCCCGCGGTCGAATGGACGCTGCCCGGCGCGCACCGCCACGTCGTCTGGCGCGACTTCGCCGACGAGCGCGCGCCGTGCGACCGCGAGTACCGCGGCGAGGAGACGCCGCCGCCGCTCCCGGTCGAGACGCTGGCCGCCTTCTTCGACTGGCTGGAAAAGCGCGACCCCGCCGCGCCGCCCGTGCTCGCGATCGCCCACCATCCGCTCTGGGTCGGCGAGGACCCGATCCACGGCACGTACGAGTGGGCGCCGCGCCCCTTCGTGCCGCGCCAGCCGCTCGTCGAGATCTACGGCGAGCACGGCTCGTCGGAGCGCTTCGTCCCGGAGAGGTCGGCCGATCCCTACCTCATCAAGCACCGCTCGGCGGCGCAGCGCCCGGCCGGCGAACGCGCCTCGGTCGCCGACGGCCTCGCGCTCGGGTACCGGTTCGGCCTGGTCGGCGGCAGCGACAACCACGGCTACGGCCTCTACCAGCGCCGGCGCGAGCTCGACGAGACGCAGAACTACGGACGGCGCGGGCTCGCCTTCGTCCTCGGCGACCGGTCGGTCGCGCGGCTGCGCGAGCGCGTCTTCGACGGCCTCGTGAAGCGCCGCACCTACGCGACGACCGGCGTGCGCGCGCTGCTCTCGTTCACCGCGCGCGACGGGACGCCGATGGGCGGCGAGGTCGCGAGCGACGGTCCGGTCGCGTTCCGGATCGCCGCGGTCGCCGCGGGGCTCGGCCGGAACGTCGTCGCCCGCTTCCGGCGCGGCGAGCTCGTGCGCGACGGCGCGACGGTGGTGAAGAGCGAGGAGTTCGGCGACGTCGGAGGCCAGGACGGGAAGAGCGTGCTCGAACTCGAATGGAGCGACCCCTCCCCCATCCGGGACGGAAAGGCGCACAGCTACCATCTGAAGCTCGTGCAGGACGACCTGAACCTCGTCTGGTCGAGCCCGATCTGGTGGACGCTCCCGTGAAGTCGGTGCACCGGCGCGCGCTCGCGGCGGCGCTCGCCGCGGCGGCGGCGCTCTCCTGCGCGAGCCGCGCCCGATCGCCGGTCGCCGCGCCCGCCGCGCGCGCCGAAGCGCCGTTCAACCTCGTGATCGTCACGCTCGACACGCTGCGCGCCGACCACCTCGGCTGCTACGGCTACTTCCGCGACACCACGCCCCACCTCGACGCGCTCTCCAAGGAGTCGCTGCGCTTCACGCGCTGCTACGCGCCGATCGCCCACACGACGCCGAGCCACGCGTCGCTCTTCACGTCGGTCTACCCCTTCGAGCACGGCATCACGGCCAACACCGTGCTGCAGTCGGAGGACCGGCAGCGCGAGGCGGCGTTCCGGCCGTCGCCGACGCTGCAGACGCTCGCGCAGGCGCTGCAGGCGAAGGGGGTCGCGACCGGCGGCTTCGTGAGCGCCGCCCCGGTGAAGCGGATCACCGGCCTCGCCGCCGGCTTCGACGGCTGGAGCGAGCCGGCCGAGCACCGCCGCCCCGGCCACGAGACGATCGCCGACGCGCTCGCCTGGCTCGACGCGACGCGCGCGCGCCCCTTCTTCCTCTGGGTCCACCTCTTCGACGCGCACGGCCCGTTCGACGCCGACTACCCGCCCGCCGAGTACCGCACGCGCTACCAGGCCGGCGAGGCGCTGAAGCAGTGGCTCGCCGAGCGCCGCTTCCCGGCCCGCATCTCGGGCGTCAACACGGACGAGACCGACACGACGAACGTCGTCGACCTCTACGACGGCGCGGTGCGCTACCTCGACGACCAGCTCGCGCCGCTGCTCGAGCGGCTCGGGACGCCGGAGATGCGCGCGAGCACGCTGCTGGTCGTCACCGCCGACCACGGCCAGGGGCTCGGACAGCACGACTTCCTCGCGCACGGCATCGTCTGGTCGGAGCAGCTCGCCGTCCCGCTCCTGATGCGCCTGCCGACGCGGCTCGAGGGCGTGAAGCAGCTCGCGGCGGCCGCGGCCGGCGCGATCGACGCGCCGCTCTCCACCATCGACGTCGTCCCGACCGCGCTCGCGCGGCTGCCCGGCCTCGTCGACGACTCCTTCTTCCACCAGCTCCGGGGGGTCGACGTGCTCGCCGAGGCGTTCACGCCGCGCGGGGTGTTCGGGATGGCGCCGCTCACGCGCGGGCTGCTCGCCTACACGACGACCCACTGGCGGCTGATCCGCGGCAAGGAGGGCGCGCCGCAGCTCTATGACCTCGAGCGCGACCCCTACGAGCTCGAGGACGTCGCCGCCAGGCACCCGGAGATCGCGGCCCGCCTCGACCGCGCTCTGCTCGCCGAGGTCGAGCGGCAGAAGCGGCGCGAGGCGATCCACGCGCAGGGGGCGGAAGAGGGCGGCGCGCCCGATCCCAAGCATCTCGAGGAGCTCGAGAAGCTCGGGTACACGAGCGGCGAGGGCGCCGAGACGAGTCCTCCCGCCCCGAAGAAGGACGGCGGCGCGCGGTGAGCGGCGCCCCGCCGCGCGCGCGCGCGCCGCAGCTCCTCTGGCTCGCCGCGTCGCTCGTCGCGCTGATCGCGGGCGTGCTCACGTTCCGGCAGGTGGCCGCGGCGTCGGCGGCGCGCCTCCCGATGGACCTCGTCACCGACCGGCTCGGCGGCGCGATGGTCGACCACGCGATCCGCGTCCGCGACGGCCTGCAGACGTACTGCGAGCCCGACGACCGCTTCATGCCGGTCGTCTACACGCCGCTCTACTACCACCTCGCCGCGGCGACGATGCGCGTCGTCGCCGATCCGCTCGTCGCCTGCCGCGCGACCGCGCTCGGGCTGGTCGCCCTCGCGGCGCTCGCGCTCGCGCTCCTCGCGTGGCGGACCACCCGCTCGGCGTGGGTCGGGGCGAGCGTGCTGCTGCTCGCCGCGGCGGGCGACCGCGCGTGCGAGTTCTTCTACGACGCGCCGCGCACCGACCCGGCGGCGGCGCTCTTCGCGGTGCTCGCCGTCGGTGCGGCGGCCATGTTCAAGCGGCCACGCAGCGGCGTCGCGATCGGCGCGCTGCTCTGCCTCGCCTTCTGGGGCAAGCAGAGCACGGCGCTCTTCTCGGCGGCGTTCTGCGCGCTGCTGCTCCTCGAGAACTGGCGGCGCGCGCTGGTCGCGGGCGCGACGTTCGGCGCGCTCACGGCGGCATCGGTGTGGGCCGAGAACGTCGCGACCGACGGCTGGTTCTGGCGCCAGGCGATCGCGCTCACCTCCGGGCACGACCTCCCCTTCGAGCGGCTGAAGGAGACGCTCGCGCAGGACTGGCTCGGCCCGCTGCTGCCGTCGCTGATCGGCGTCGCGTTGGTCGCGGTCGCGCTCTTCGCGGGGCGCCGCGCAGGCTCCCCGCCGGCGAACGCCGCCGCGCCGGTCGCCGCGCCGGTCGCCGCGCCGGGCCGCGACGCGCGCCGCCGCCTCGTCGTCCTCTTCTTCGGCACCGTCGCGATGGCGCTCTTCACGACGGTCTCGCGCACGCGCACCGGCGCGACCGCCAAGATCCTGATCCCGATCGTCCTCCTGCTCGCGGCGCTGCTCCCGATGGGCGCGTGGTGGATCGAGGCGCGCTGCGCGGGCGCGCCGCGCGGCCGGCTCCTCGGCGCGCTGGCGCGGCTCGGCGTGGCGGCGGTGCTCGCGCTCGCGTGGTTCCCGGTCGAGCGCGCGCTCCCGACCGCGGAGCAGGAGGCGCACTGGAAGGAGCTGCTCGCCGTCGTCGACTCCCATGCGGCGAAGGGCCAGGTCTGGCTCTCGCCGTGGGGCTACGTGACGACGCGCATTCCCGGCCAGTCGATGCGGCCGACGATGCTCGCGCTCGAGGACTGGCTGGGCGTGCGCGGCAAGTCGACCGGCAATCCGCTGCCGCCGAAGCTGGTCGCGGCGATCGAGCGCGGCGAGTTCGCGGCGATCATTTTTCCATCCCGTGGAAAGAATCGTTGGTTCCGGCCCGAGATCGACCGCGCCTACCGTCTCGAGCGCGAGCTCGAGCCGATGACGGTCGGCGTCGAGGACAACGAGCTGCGCCTCGGCGTCTTCGTCCCGAAGGTGAAACGTTGATGGAGCGGCGCGCCCATGCGCGAGCCGTTGCACCGGCCTCCCGTCCCTTCGTACCGTGGGCCGGATGAAGCTCGTCACCTGGAACGTGAACTCGGTGCGCGCGCGGCTCGAGCGGGTCGTCGCGTACTTCCGCAAGGCGGCGCCCGACGTCGCCTGCCTGCAGGAGACCAAGGTCGTCGACGCTGACTTCCCGGTCGAGGCGTTCCGCGAGCTCGGCTACCACGCGACGTTCCACGGCCAGAAGACCTACAACGGCGTGGCGATCCTCTCGCGCGAAGCGCCGGCCGACGTCGTGCGCGGCATGCAGGACGGCGACCCCGACGCCGACGCGCGCCTCCTCGCCGTCACCGTCGCCGGAATGAGCGTGGTCGACGTCTACGTCCCCAACGGCCAGGAGGTCGGCAGCCCGAAGTACGACTTCAAGCTGCGCTGGCTCGCGCGGCTGCGCGCCTTCCTCGACAAGAACTTCCGGAAGGAGCAGCCGCTCGTCGTGTGCGGCGACTTCAACGTGGCGCCCGAGGACCGCGACGTCTGGGACGCGGAGAAGTGGCGCGGCCAGGTGCTCTTCTCCGAGCCCGAGAAGGCGGCGCTGAAGCAGGTGAGCGACTTCGGGCTGATCGACGCGCTGCGCGAGAAGAACCAGGACTCCGGCGTCTACACCTGGTGGGACTACCGCAACGGGTCGTTCCCCCGCGGCTGGGGGCTGCGCATCGACCACTTCCTCATGTCGGCGGCGCTGATCGGCCGGCTGCGCGCCGTCACCGTCGAGCGCGACGAGCGCAAGGGACCCAATCCGTCCGACCACGCGCCGGTCGTCGCGGAACTCGAGTCGCCGGCGTGATCCGCCGGATCCAAGAGGATGCGGAGCGAGCGATGAGAGCCGGGCGTTTGAGCGTGTTCGTCGCGTCCTTCCTTGCGTCGGCCGCGGCCGCCGCGATCGCGGCCGGCTGCGGCGCCGGCGCACCCGGCGCACCCGGCGCACCCGGCGCGCAAGGCGCCGCCGCGCCGGCCGCCGCGCTGGCGCGGAACGGCGGCGCGGCGCCGGCGGCGGCGCGCGCGCGCCTGCTCGCGCGGCTGCGCTCGTTCGAGGAGGACGAGCGCGCGCTCACCACGTTCCTGCCCATCACCGCCGACGAGCTCTTCGCGGACCTGCGCGCGCTCGCCGACGCATTCGCCGCCGACGTCGCGGCGCTGCGCGACGAGGAGCTCGACGCCGACGGGCGCGTCGACCTCCTCCTGATCCGCAACGACCTCGCGCGCTCGCGCACTCGGATCGACTGGGACGAGGCCGACGGCCGGCGCGCCGCACCGCTGCTGCCGTTCCTGCCCGCGCTCGTCGCGCTCGAGCGGGACGACCGCTTCTGCGGCGCGCCGCCGCGCGGCGCGGGCGACGCCGGCGCGGCGCCGGCGCGGCGACTCGACGGGCGGGCGATCGCGACGCGGCTCGACGAGGCGGCGCGGCTCGTCCGAAGCGTGCGCGAGCCGGCCGACCCGGCGGCGCGCGATGCCGTGGCGGCGGCGCGCGAGGACGCGCTCGCCGTGCGCGCGGCGCTGCGCCGGACGCGCGAGGCGCAGGCGTTCCTCGACGCCTGGACGCGGCGCGACCCGCCGGCCGACCCCGAGCTCGCCTTCTGGGCCGCGACGCCGGCCAAGGCGGCGAGCGCGGCGCTCGCCGAGCTCGCGCAGTGGCTCGAGAGCGAAGTGCTCGAAGGCCTCAAGCGCGACGCGTCCCACAACGCCTTCGCGATCGGCCGCGAGCGCTACGTCGCGGAGCTGCGCTTCGAGGGGATCGCGCTCTCGCCCGAGGAGATGCTCGCGTTCGGCGAGCAGCAGCTCGCCGCGCTCCAGGACGAGATCCGGCGCGAGACGCTGCGCCACCTGCAGGAGCAGGACTCAGCGCCGGCCGATCCGGCGGCGGTGAAGTGGCAGGACGGGCTCGAGCTCGAGAAGGCCGACCAGGTCGAGGTGGGCGGTCAGAAGTCCTTCGTCTACGACGTCGCGTGCGAGGCGGTCGCCTTCTGCCGGACGCGCCAGCTCTTCCCCGTCCCGCCGCTCGCCGACGACTGCTGGCGGCTGCAGCTCTCCGACCTCGACACCCAGAAGAGCTACGCCTACGGCTTCTACGGCGGCAACTTCATGGGGGTCGCGTCGCCGCTCGCGGAGATGGACTCGCTGCGCAAGGTCGAGTGCCTGCGCAGCAACGCGCGCCCGACCACGCGCACGGTCGTCCCGCACGAGCTGATCCCCGGCCACCACCTGCAGGGCTGGTTCGCGCGGCGCAGCGCACCGTGGCGCGACCGCTTCGCCTCGCCCTTCTACGGCGAGGGGTGGGCGGTCCACGGCGAGCGCCTCTTCGACGAGAACGGGTTCTTCCGGACGCCGGTCGAGCGCATCGGCCACCTCTTCTGGCGGCTGCTGCGCGCGGCGCGCATCGTCGTCTCCACGAAGTACCACCTGAACGAGATGAGCGCGCCGCAGATGGTGGACTTCATGGTGGAGAACGCCGGCCTCGAGCGCAGCGCCGCGCAGGCGGAGGTCGACCGCTACATGACCTACTCGCCGCTCTACCAGTGCGCCTACCTCTACGGCTGCCAGCAGATCCGCGACCTGCGCGACGAGTGCAGGAAGGCGTGGGGCGACCGCTTCAGCGAGCTGCGCTTCAACACGGAGCTGCTCGAGCAGGGCTCGATCCCGCTGCGCTTCGCGCGCGAGGCGCTGCTGGCGCCGCGGTGACCGGCGCCCCGTGGCCCACGGCGGCGCTGCCGGGCACCGGCGGCGTCGTGAAGGAGAGCGCCGCCGACTTCGAGGTCGACGAGGTCCCGGCCCGGAGCGCGAGCGGACAGGGCGACTTCGCGTGGGCGCGCGTGGAGAAGCGCGGCATCTCGACGCCCGAGTTGCTGCGCCGGCTCGCGAGCGCGCTGAAAGTCCCGATCAACGCGCTCGGCGCCGCCGGCCTCAAGGACAAGGAGTCGGTCGCGCGCCAGTGGGTGAGCGCGCCGTGGTCGGCCGAGCCGAAGCTCTCGGCCGCGACGATCCAGGACGTCGAGGTGCTCGAGATCGCCCGTGACGAGCGGCCGCTCGCGCCCGGCGACCTCGCCGGCAACCGCTTCCGCATCCACGTGCGCGGCGTCGACGACGAGGCGGCCGCGCTAATGCGCGCCAGAGCGATCCTGGCCGAGCTCGCCCGCCGCGGCGTGCCGAACTACTTCGGGGAGCAGCGCTTCGGCGTCCGCCTCGAGGCGGCGGAGGTCGGGCGTCTGCTGCTGCTCGGCGACTTGACGGGCGCGCTCGACCTCGTGCTCGGCGCGCCGTCGGAGCGCGAGGGCGACCCGCGCTGCCGCCGCATGCGCGAGGCGTACGAGCGCGGCGACTACCGCGGCGCGCGCGCCGAATGCCCCGGCCGCCTCGCGAACGAGGCGCGCCTGCTCGACCTGCTCGCGCGCGGGCGCGACCGCCGTTTCGTCGCCGGCACGCTCTCGCCCGAGGCGCGCCGCTTCTGGCTCTCCGCCTGGCAGTCGCTCCATTTCAACCGCGTCCTCGCGCGCCGCGTCGACCGCCTCGACGTCGCGCTCGCCGGCGACCTCCTGATGCGCGACGCCTTGTCGGGCTCGCGCGCGACGCACGCGTGCGTCGACCCGGCGCACGACCAGCCGCTGGTCGACCGTTTCGAGCTCCATCCGACGGCGCCGCTCTTCGGCGAGCACGTCGAGCTCGCGGGCGGCGAGGCGGGCGCGCTCGAGAACGAAGTGCTCGTTGCGACGGGGATCGCGCGCGCGCGGCTGCGCCGGCCGAGCGGACTTTCGCTGCACGGCGAGCGTCGCGTAATCCGGTTCGCGGCGCGCGACGTCGAAGTCGAGGCGAAGCCGGGCGAGCGGACGCTCGTGCTCCAGCTCCGGCTGCCGCCCGGCAGCTACGCGACGACCGTCGTCGCCGAGATCACCAAGAGTTTCGCCGCGCCGGCTTGAGCGACGGGCAGCGAATGCCCGACGAAACGACGGGGAGGCGTCGCGACGGCGGCACCGCCGTTGCCATGGCGCGCGGCCCGCGGAGGTTCCATGATCCCCATGATGAAGCGTGAATCGGTCGTCGGTGCGGTGCGCCAGCTCGCGAGCGAAGGCCTGGTCGAACCGCAGCAGGCGCCGCGCGTCGAGGCGCGGCTGCTCGAACTGCTCTTCCCGCCGTCCGCCGGCGACGCCGCGAGCAAGATCGCGAAGCTCGTCGCGTGGCTCGGCGGCGCGCTCGTCGGCGCCGGCCTCCTCACCCTGGTCGGCCTCAACTGGGACGAGCTCTCCAAGTGGACGAAGCTCGCGCTGATCTTCGGCGCGCTGGTCGGGCTGCATGCGGCCGGCTGGCGGCTGCAGGTCGCGCGCGACGGCGGGCCGGGACGGGCGCCGGCCGTCGGCCTCGCGCTCACCGGCGCGGCGATGCTCTCGTTCGGCGGCGCGATCGCGCTGGTCGCGCAGATCTACCACCTCGAGGCGCACTGGCCGAACGCGGTGCTCGCGTGGTGGCTGCTCTCGCTGCCCTTCGCGCTGCTCTTCAACTCACGCTGGCTGCTCCTGATCGTGGTCGGCCTCTTCTCGGCGTGGGGCCTCAAGTGCGTGGACGTCTGGATGGACGACCACCAGCTCTGGAGCAACGAGTTCGGCTGGGGCTTCGCCATCGTCGCGCTCGCGGCGATCGTCGCAGCGGCGGGCGCGCTGGCGCGCGGCTCCCGTTTCGGGAGCTTCGCGCCGCTGCTCGGCCTGCTCGGCCGGCTGGGCGCGCTCGGCGGCCTCTTCTTCCTCTCGTTCGATGAATTCGGGCACGACCACGTCTCCTGGCTCGCTCGCGAGGGGCTGCTCTCCTCCGAGCGGCTGCACCGATTCGGGCTGCTGCTGGCGCCGGCGGCCGCGTTCGCGGCGGGGGCGCTCGCGCTGCTCGCCGTCGGGGCGGTGGTGCGGCGCGGCTGGCGGGAGGGTCGCGGGTGGCTCGACGAGCCGCTCGACGTCGCCGCCGTGGTCGCGGGCGCGGCGCTCGTCGCGGTCGCCGACCTCTTCGTGCCCGAACTCGCCTTCCTGGTCGCCAACGCGCTGATGCTGGCCGCCGTGCTCGGGCTGATCGTCCGCGGCGTGCGCACCGGCCGCGTCGCCGACGTGAACCTCGCGCTGGTCGCCTTCTTCGTGACGGCGATGGCCCGCTACTTCGAGTTCTTCGCCGAGGGCTTCGGCGCCGCCTTCACGTTCCTGGGCGCGGGCGTGCTGCTGCTCGGACTCGGGTACTTCATCGAGCGCCTGCGCCGGAAGTTCGTCGCGCAGGCGCGCAGGAGCCGGGCATGACCAGGAAGACGCTCTTCTTGATCGCGGTCGCGCTGCAGGTCGCGCTGCTCGGCTGGATGGTCGCTTCGTCGGAGCGCACGCTCGCCCGCGGGACGCGCGTCGTCCTGCGCGTCCGACCGGTCGACCCGATCGACTTCATGACCGGCCGCTACGTCGACGCCCACCCCGCGATCGGGCGCATCGACGTCGCGAAGGTGCCGCTGGTCGGCGCCCCGGCCGAGGACGCGGCGACCGGCGCGACGACCGGGACGCCCGACCTCTCCCGAATCTGGGGCCACGACGTCTGCGTCGAGCTGCGGCAGGAGGGCGAGTACTGGGTGGCGGAGCGCGTCGTCCTCGAAGACGGCGCCGTCGCGCCGCGCGCGCCCTTCCTGCGCGGCCGCGTCGCGCCGTCGCACGGGACGCTGCTCGACGTCAACTACGGGCTCGACCGCTTCGACATCCCCTACGACGCCGAGGACCCCTCGCCGCTCGCGAGCTCGAACGACCACGTCGTCGCGCTCGTCGTCCGCGTCGCGAGCGACGGGCGCAGCGTCACCGAGGACCTCGTCGTCGACGGCCGGCCGTTCGCCGAGTGGAACGCCGCGGAGAAGGCGAAGCGGAAGTAGCGGCCCGGCGCCGCGGGAGCGCGCCGGCGCAGGCACATTGTCGAACCCCGGGTCGGGAGCGAGAGTATCCGCTCCGATTCCGGGAGACCGTGCATGCCCTACCTCGTCTTCGCGATCCTCTTGGGAGTGGTCTGCTCCCTGGTCGCGAACAGCCGCGGCCGCAGCGCGCTCGGCTGGTTCTTCATCGGCTTCTTCTTCGGGATCTTCGCGCTGATCGTCCTCTTCGTGATCCCCGACCTGAAGGAGCTCGAGGCGCGCGAGCAGCGACTGCGGAACGAGAACCGCCTCCTGCGCGAGCAGGTGAAGAGCCACCGCGTGGTCGCCGACCAGCGCCACGACCGGCAGGAGCGCCGGCTCACCGTGCACGATCGCGCGCTCGGCGTCGACACGAGCGGCGCGCCGCAGCTCGACGACGGCGACGACGCGGAGCCGTGGACCGACGCGGCACCGCCGCCGCTCCCGAGCGCGGTCCCTCCGACGACCGCCGACGAGTTCGCGGCGGCGAGCTGGCGCTACGCGGCGGGCGCGCAGGCGCGCGGGCCGGTGACTTTCAGGGCCCTGCGCGATCTCTTTGCCCAGGGCGACGTCACGCCCGCCACGCTCGTGTGGACGCCGGGCATGGCGGAGTGGCTCGCCGTCGGCAACCTGCCCGGCCTCATGGAATCGCTGCATGCCTGAGCCCGCGCCGACGCCGGAAGTCCGCACGGGCGCGTGGTTCGACGGCGTCCTGATCGGCACGATCGAGGAGCTCGGCGAGCTCGAGCGCGCCGTCGCCGACTTCAATGCGGCGGGCATGGCGCAAGCGAGGCTCGAAGTCGACGGCGGCCGCTTCTCGCTGCTGCTGGACGATCGGCGCCTGCCGGTCGACGCGGGGCGCGAGCCGGCGATCCGCGCGCTCGTCGAGCGCCTCGACGCGGTGGCCGCCGCGGCGTCGCGGCGCGGCGAGCTCGAGTCGACGCTGCGCTCGGTGACGGTCGAGCGCGAAGAGGTCGTCGAGCGGCTCTTCGCCGCGCGCGGCCGCGCGCTCGAGGTGGTCGGACGGAGCCGGCCGCGCCAGTCGTCCGACGAGCAGCGCTTCCCCGCGCCCTTCGTCGCGGCGCCGCGCGACTGCCGCCGCCTGCTCTTCACGGCGCTCGGGCTCGTCCTCGTCTTCGGCGCTCTCGCCTGGCAGAAGGGCTACGTCGATCGCCTCTTCTCGCCGCGCGCGACGAGCCTCGAAGTCGACTGCGGGCTCTTCGCGCCGCGGCTCTCCGCCGAGGTCGACTCCCACCTCGGCGACTACGTCGTGACGGTGCGGCGCGGCGACGGCTACCCGGCGACCGCGCAGGCGGTCGAGGAGCAGGTCGGCGCCGCGACGACCCCGCTCGAGCGCGCCGCCGCGCGCGTCGTCGCGGACGGCGGCCGCATCTACGTCCGCCTCGAGGATCGCGACGGTCGCGTGCTCGCGGTCGCGCCGGTCGAGCTGCGCGCGCTGCTCGGCGCCGCCGACGGCCGCGTCACGTGCGAGCTCGACGGTCGGATCGACGCCCGCCGCGTCCGGCTCGACCTCGACTCCGGATCGCGCCCGTGAGCGAGGAGGAATCGGGAGTCGCGGCGCGAGGGGGCGGCGACCTGCCCGCGCTCGCGGAGTGGCCGGCGGGGACGCCCTACCCCGACGCGGTCACGGTCGCGGCGCGGTGCGTCGCCTGCGGCGTCCGCTGGCGGATCCATCGCGACCTCTGCGGCTTCCGACTGCGCTGCCGCTGCGGCGCGTGGGTCGACGTGCCGCGGCCTCCGGGTGCGCCACCGACGGCCGCGCCTCCGCCGGCCGCACCTCACGAGCCGGTCGCGCTGCTCGAAGAGATCGCGCTGCATCCGGCGGCGCCGCCCCCCGCCAAGGACCCGCCGCGCACGGTCGACGCCGAGTCGGAGCTCGCCGCGATCCACTTGCGGCCCCTCGACGAGACGCGCCGGCTGCGCGGGCGCACCATCCTCGAATGCGTGCTGCTGGCGGCCGCCTTCCTCGTGCCTCCGCTCGTGCTGCGGCTCGCGGTCGCGCCGCACGACGTCCCGCGCCTGCTGCCGATCGCGACCACGGCCGCGAGCCTGCTCGTGCTGCTCGTCTATCGCTGCGCGCGCCGCGACGTCGCGGTCGGCTGGACCGAGCCGCGCCTGCGCTACTGGTTCGAGGCGTCCGCCGTGATGGTCGGCGCGGTGCTGGTGGCACTCGCCTACGAGGCGCTCGTCCGCCGCTTCGTCCCGGAGTTCGGCGGCGACTGGATCGCGACGGTCCGCGAACAGGCCGGACTCGACCTCGCCTTCTTCACCATCGCGATCTGCCCCGGCATCTTCGAGGAGCTCGCGTTCCGCGGGCTGATCCAGGTGCGCATGACCCGGCTGCTCGGCGCGACGCAGGGGCTCCTGGTCACCGCGGCGCTCTTCGCGATCGCGCACGGTGCGCAGCTCGGGCTGCCGTTGCAGGCGGGGCTCGGCCTCTACCTCTGCAGCCTGCGCGCGCGCAGCGGCAGCATCATGCCCTGCGTCCTGGTCCACCTCGGATACAACGGCGCGCTCGTCCTGTTGCATTGACGCGCGGGACGCGCAGCTCGCGGCGAGCCGTTCACTCGATCGGTTCGCCGGCGGTCCATTCGAGCAGGCCGCCCGAGCACTCCGGCTGCAGCGTCGCCTCGAGGCGCAGCTTGCGCGACGTGACGGCGTCGAAGAGCGCGAGGTTGATGCGGTCGCGCGCGACGCCGTACTTGCTGACGCCGGCGACCTCGCGCCAGGACTCCTTCGATTCGTCGTACCACAGCACGCGCCACGACTGCGGGACGCGGCAGCGGCCGTTCGCGCCGTCGTCGTACCACCAGGCGCCGCACCGTCCGATGCGGCGCGGCTCCTCGAACTCGTACTCGACCCACTCGACGGTGCCGACGTGGTCCCACCATGTGAAGCGCGCGATCTTCGTGTCGGACGACGAGCGCTCCGGCAGCACGCCGTCGGAGAGCGCGCCCAGCTGATCGTGGACGTGCGACGCGCTCGCGACCAGCGAGGCTCTCGCCCAGCGGTGTGAATCATCGCCCGACCCGGCGACCGGGAACGCGGTCATGCGCACGTGGCACGCGCCCATCGGCACGAAGAGGAGCGTCTCCTCCTCGCCGTCGGCGCGCACCGGACTCGGCTGCAGCGGCGCGACCAGCCCGTTCTCGAGCCGCCACGCCGACACGCGCCGCCCCTTCCCGACGACGACGTCGTGGAGCGGCATCCCGAGCAGCCGCGGCTCGAAGGGCGGCGCCGCCCGCGGGCCGAGCCCGTCGCGGACGATGCGCACCGGACGTTCCGAGCGGACGCGCTGGAAGGAGCGCTCCGGCGCCGCCGCATCGAGGACGAGGGCGTAGTTCCAGGGATCGCGCGTCGTGACCTCCCGCGCTCCCCATTCATGGTCGGCCGGTCCGCTCCACTTGGGCACGAGCGCGAGCGAACCGGTGAGCGGCCCGCAGTCGACCGCGACCGAATCGTGGTTCCCCGGAAAGCGGCGCACGTGGAGATCCATCGGGAGGTCCACGACGAACGAAGCGACCCCGCTCCAGGTTCGCTCGATCCGGACCCACGAGCCGGCCGGCGGCGGCTGCGCCAGCCCGACGACCCGCGCGCGCGTGCACCAGCCGGGGATGCGCAGGTAGAGCGGGAAGCGTTGCGGGCCGGAGGTCGAGACCTCGATCTCGATCCGCTCCGAGAGCGGGTAGTCGGTGGTGACGCGCACGCGCGCGCTGCCGCCCTCCCCCACCTTCGCGACCACCTCGCACGGCGCCCACAGGAGCGCCGCGAACCCGCCGTCGCGCGTCGCCATCCAGCAGTGCTCGGCGAAGTAGGGCCAGCCCTGCACGACGTCGTGCTGGCAGCAGCGGTACCGGGCGTCGGGGGAGAACGCGAACATGCAGCCCGAGTTCTCGACCTGCGGCGAGTGGTCCTGCGCGTCGCACGCGACGCCGTTGGGCGAGGTGAGGTAGTGCAGCGCCTTCATGTCGGGCGCGACCGCCGCCGGCAGCGAGTTGAACGCGACCTCCTCGCAGCGGTCGGCCCAGATCGTCTCGCCCGTGATCCCGGCCAGCAGCTCGAACGACGCCATGAACTCGACCATCGAGCACGCCTCGGCCGCCTGGCGCGGGTCGCCGCAGCCGGGCCGGCAGTTCTCGTCGGCGCCGAACATCCCGCCCGGCACCTGGCCGAAGCGCTCCATCATCTCGGCGTAGTTCTTCGGCGTCGCGGCGCGGTGGCGGTCGTCGTGCGACTGCACCCAGAACTGCAGCGGCTCGCGGAACCCCTGGCAGAAGTTGACGCCGTGCCAGCTCGCGATGCCGCCGGTCCAGTCGTCGGTCTTCTCGTGCAGCGCCTGCGCCAGCTCGAGCAGCCACGCCTCGCCGGTCTGGTCGTGGAGCCAGTGGACGATCGCGAGGTTGTCGCCGCCGCGCACCTTCTGCCACGAATCGGGCAGCAGCTTTTCGCGCGGCAGCGCGAGCTCGTAGCGGAAGTATTTCTCGAGGAACGTGAGGACGCGCGGGTCGCCGGTCGCCTCGAACCAGGTCCGCAGCGCCCACAGCACCGGCATGTTGGGCCAGAGGTCCGGGAGCGCGCGGTTGGCCTCGGGCCCGAAGTACCCGTCGTCGCGCTGCGCCGCGAGGATCGCCTCGATCCAGCCGCGCGCCACCGAGGCGAGGCTCGGGTCTCTCTCCTTCACGAGGTGGGCGAGGCTCGTGAAGCCCTTGAGCCAGTAGGGCAGCTCCTCCCACCCGTGTTCGCCCGAGCCGTCGCGGCTCCGCCATGCGCTGCCGATCGGCCGGCACCAGCGGCTCACCTCGGGCAGCCGTCCGAACATCCCCTTCGCCATGAGGTCGAGCTGCGCCTGCAGCCAGCCGCGCGGCCGCACCGCGCCGACCGGCAGCTTGATCAGCGGATCGGGGGCGAGCGGCGGACGGTGGCCGGCGTAGTTCGCGTTGCTCCCGGCGAGCGGCGGTGCGGCGATCGTGACGCCGTCCTGCCCCGCCGGCGGCGCGGCGTACGCGAGGACCCACGCGGCGACGATCGCGCACGGCTCGAAGGGCAAGGCGGGCTCCCGTTCGGAGGGACGACACGGCGTCGCGACGCACCGTCGACGCGCGTCCCCGTATGGTATTCGCCCCTCGGTCGGGCTTGCTCGGAGCGGTTGCGATGGCCGATAGGATTCCGCGGCCCGAACCGCGGAGTCCGAGATGAAGCGCCGCTCCATCCTGAAGCTCGCCGTCGTCGTCCTCGCCGCTTGCACTCCGAGCGGCGTGACGGTCGTCGACCGCGGGGCCGACCCGTCGCCGCCCTTCCACGCGCCGGCCGACGCGGCGCGCGCCGCGCCGGCGCCGACTCCGGCCGCTCCAGCGGCCGCGACCGCCAACGCCGCGACGGCGCCGAAGGCCGCCGCCGCGCCGGCCGAAGCGACGCCGACGACCGTCGCGGGTCTGCCGGTCCTGCGCCTCTCGGGCACGCCGCACGAGATGGGCTTCCAGCACGGCAAGGCGCTCGCCGCCGGCATCAAGGAGGGGATCACCGAGTTCTGCGTGAAGTACCGCAGCCACGGGATCCGGGCCCGCTACGAGCAGATCCGCAAGCGCGTCGCGAACGAGGTCGAATACCCCGCCGAGATCACCGACGAGCTCGAGGGGATGCTCGAAGGGATGGAGGCGAGCGGCACCGACCTCACGATCCCGCTGCTCAAGCGCAAGCTCGACCTGCTCGACCTGCAGTGCCTCAATTCGGTCGACCACTGGGGCCTCTTCGGCTGCAGCGGCATCACGGCGTGGGGCGCGTGCACGCCCGACGGCGAGGTCCTCACCTCGCGCAACTTCGACTTCGACGCCGACCCCGAAGCGCACGCGATCGTCCGCCTCGGGATCGTGCTCGTCTTCCATCCGAAGGAGGGGCGGCCGTTCGCGAGCTTCGCCTTCCCCGGCCTGGTCGGCGTCACGACCGGCGTCAACGACGCGGGGGTCGCCTGCTTCCTCCACGTCGCCAACGGGACGTTCGGCGGAGGTGAGATCGGCGAGTCGATCCCGCTCCTCGTGATCGCGCGCGAGCTGATGCAGAGGTGCGACGCCGCGCACGCGGCGCCGCTCGCGCGCGAGCGCCTCGCGAAGGCCAACGTCCGCAACTCCTTCCTCTTCCGCGTCGTCACGCGCGGTGACGACGCGCCGCCGACCTCGGTCTTCGAGATCGACTCGCTCGGCTTCGGCGAGCAGAAGCTCCCCGACGTCGCCGCGGGCGAGAAGCCGCTGCTCGTCGCCACCAACCACTACCGCACCCGCACGGGCGTCTTCGATCCGATCCCCGACTCGAAGATCCGCTTCAGCAACCTGACCGAGGGGGCGCAGCGCTGCCTCCTGAACGGCGACCACGTGATCGCACCGGAGGAGGCGTTCGCCGATCTCGAGAAGGTCGCGCAGGACGGCGGGATCGTGACGCTGCACTCGCTCGTTTTCGTGCCCCGCTCGCTCGACTTGTGGGCTTCGTTCAGCCGGATCAGCGAGAAGAGCGGCCGGCCGATCTCCGCGCCGCACGCCAAGCCGGCCCGCGTCAACCTGCGCGAGCTCCTCGGCGGGGACTGAGCCACGCGCGGCTACGCGCGGTCGATCGTCCGCGGCTGCGCGCCGGCTCAGTCGCCCTTCGACCTCGTCCCGCCGGCGGGCGGCGCGTCCTGCTTGGGCGGCGGCTCCTGCTTCGCAGGCTCGACCGGAGGCGTCGGCGGCGTCTCCCCCGCCGCGCGCCCCTCGGCCGGGTCGAGCACGAGGTAGGGCTCGTCGGCCAGATCGAGCAGCACGCCGAAGCGCGACAGCACGTCGGTGCCGAGCAGGAAGTTCGCGTGGGGCATGCGGCGCTCGACGACGGTGACCGCGAGGTCGCGCACCTCGAGCGCGCCGAGCCCGAGGCAGCCGACCTTGCCCTCGCGCACCGGCACGAAGCCGAGCGACGTCTCGACCTGGACCACGGCCGCCTTCCTGTCGAAGGCGAGCTTCGCGTCGTCGGCGAACTCGCGCGTCACGAGCGAGCGCGGCGAGGCGGTGTCGATCAGCGCCTGGCACTGCACGCCGTCGACGCGCAGCGTGCAGTAGAGCTCGCCGCCCTGCCCGAAGCGCAGCGGCAGCGCGACGTGGCGGGCGAGCGGGCTGCGCAGCTCGTTCGGCGTGAACTGCCCCTTGCCCCAGTCGAAGCGCAGGCACTGGCCGCGGAAGAAGCCGGTCCCGAGCGCGCCCTGCACCTTCACGTCGAGGCCTTCGAAGGTCGCGCGCTCCGACACCTCGGTCACGTAGACGGTGAGGTCGCGCCGCCCGAAGCCCGCGAGCTCGAGGAACGGCACCGTCGCGGAGAGGTAGACCGACGGGATCGCCGGGTCGCGCACGACGTCGCACTTGAGGCCGAGACTCTTGGCGAACTCCGGGTCGACGAAGGTGAACGCACCCGCACCGGTGTCGACCACGAACCACGCCGATTTCTCGCCGGGCCCGTGCACCGCGACGAGCGGCAGGCCGTGCGCGTAGCGGAGCGCGCTCGGGACCGCGGGCGGGGGCGGCGGCGTCTGCCGCTGCAGCCACGACCCGCACGCCGGCAGCGCGAGCACGGCCAGGGCACCCGCCCTCGCCGTGAAGCGACGACTCGCCATCGTCTTCGACCCTCCTCCGCGACATCGTACGGCCCACGCCGCTCCGCCGCGCGCACGGCTCGGCATGATCTGCCGCGGCAGCCGCGCGGCGCGGCGCCGGGGAGACCTTGGATGAAGTCGCTCACGCGCTGGTTCGTGCAGGGCCTGATCGTCCTCCTGCCGCTCACCGCCACGCTCGGCGTCGTGACCTACGTCTTCAACTGGCTCGACGACCTCTTCCACGTCGGCGCGGCGATCGGGCCGAAGGGCGGCATCCCGGGGCTCGGCTTCGTGTTCGCCGTCGTGACCATCACGACGGTCGGCTGGCTGGCGAGCCTCTTTCTCGGACGCTGGCTGGTGCGGATCACCGACTGGCTCATCGGCCGCATCCCTCTCGTGAGCTCGATCTACGGCACCATCAAGGACATCCTGGTCGCGATCGGCGGCGACAAGAAGACGTTCGAGCACCCGGTCGTGGTGACGCTGACGCCCGGCTCGACGTACAAGCTGCTCGGTTTCGTGACGCGCCACGACCTCGCGGAGATCGGGCTGCCGGGCGAGGTGGCCGTGCTGCTGCAGCAGAGCCTCAACTTCGCCGGCAACCTGGTCGTCCTGCCGAAGGCGCAGGTGCGCGCGCTCGACGTCGATCCCGGCCGGTTCCTCACCTTCCTCATGTCGGGCGGCCTCACCGGCAAGCTCGACAAGGTGCCCGAGAAGGACGAGTTCCCCAAGCTCGACGAACCCGCGCCCGCGTCGTGACGCGCGCGCTCTACTTCCCGCCGCCGTCGGCCGGCTTGTCGGGCGCGCCGGGGTCCTTCGGCGGCGCGACGCTCTGCGGCGGCGGCTCGGCGCCGTTCTCCGGCAGCTCGGGGCGGCCCGGGTCGACGGCGCGCAGCTCGTTCCAGTGCTCGCCCGCCTCCTGCATGCGCCCCTGCTCCGAGTAGAGGCGCGCGAGGTTCACGAGCACGTCGCCCAGCACGCTGCGCGTGCTCGCGAGCGCGCCCTCGTCGTCGCCCTGCTGCGCGGCGGTGAACTGTGCGCGCACCAGGTCCTCCGCGCGGATGAACTCCCGCTCCGCGAGGTCGAGGTCGCGGTGGAGGTGGTAGAGCAGGATCAGGTAGCAGTCGTTGACCGAGCGCGGGTCGTCGGGCGCGAGCGCGACCGCGCGCAGGTAGGCGCGGTAGCTCTCCTCGTAGTGGCCCGAATCGCGGCAGATGAGCGCGTAGTTGTTCCAGAAGTCGGCGCGGTCGGGCGCGATCGTGCACGCCTGCCGGTAGAGCTCGCGCGCCTTCTCGAGCTCGCCGCTCTCGTAGAGGCGGTCGCCGAGGTAGCGCAGCCCCGCCACCGCGTTCTCGTTCTTCGGGTCGCGCCCCCACGCCGAGACGAAGAGCTCCCACGCCTCGTCATGACGGTCCTGGCGCAGGCGTGTCCAGCCGCGCCACGCGCGGTCGCGGCTCGCGCGCTCGCTCGCCGCCGCGAAGATCGCCGGATGGAGGCGCCCCGACTGCAGCACGAGCTGCTCCGCCTCGAGGTAGTCCTGCACCGTCTTCTCGTCGTCGGTGTAGCGGTTGAAGTACATGTGGGCGCGGCCGACGTGGAGCTCCGACGTGAACCACGCGGCGAGCCACGGCTCGAACGGGCCCTTGGCGTAGAAGTCGAGGCCGTCCTCGAACTGCTTCGCCGCCGTCGCCGACTCGACGAAGAGGACGTGCAGCGCCTCTTCGGCGGGCGCGTCGGTGAGGAGCTTCTTCGCGGCGGCGTAGCCCTCCGCCTCCTTGCCCGGCAGGAGCGCGAAGACGCGCACGCGCCGGATCCGGATCGCCTTGCCGTCGGCTCCGCCGGCGACCGTGAAGTCGTTCAGGACCTTCGCGGCGCGCGCCACCTGCGCGTCGGCGTTCATCGTGTCGCCCGCCGCGGCGTAGCCGGCGTACTCCTGCAGGAGGTCGTCGATCAGCGTCGTCGCGGCGCCCTCGTCCTTCGCGTCGAGCCCGACCGCGCGCCACAGGAGCGCGAGCCCCTCGGCCGCGTAGCCCCGCTCGTAGAGGAACTGGGCGAGCGCGACGTTCGCCGCGACGTTCTTCGGATCTTTTTCGAGCGCGGCTCGCAGCTCCGCTTCGGCCTGCAGGTCGGCCTCGCTCCGCTGCGGTTCGCCCGACTCGCCGCCCTCCTCCTGTGCGCGGGCGAGCGCGCCGATCGGGCCCGCGCCCGCCGCGCAGGCGAGCGCCGCGAACGCGGCCGTGAAGAGACGCATCGTGATCTCCGGTCGGGCCGGCGCGCCAACGTCGCGCGGCCCTCGCCGCCCCCGCGGCTGAAGGTTGGGAGAGCGCGGATGGTAACGGGGTCTGCCTAACATCGCGCGGACGATGGGGACCGACGAAACGGACGGCGGGCAACCGCTCGAACTGCGCTGCGAGGCGATCGCGCCGTGGCTGTGGCGCGTGTCGTGGGCGGCCGGCGGCACCGTCGCCAGCGACGCCGAGCGCGAGCAGATCGCGCAGGTCGCGACGTCGCGCGCGAACGGGGCGCTGGTGGTGCTCGCGCCGGTCGCAGCGGAGGGCCCGCCGCTGCACGCGCCGGCGCCAGCCGGCGCGCTGAGGCCGCCGATCCCCGCGGCACTGACGCCGATCATCGGCACGATCCAATGCGGGTTCTCGAGCCCGGACCTGACGCGCCACGACCGGACGGGCGAGCCCGGCGTCTTCTTCGCGCCGCGCGGCCGCGGCCGGGTCGTGATGGCCTCGCGCCATCCCACCGAAGCGGCGACGCGCCGCCTCGTCGAATCGCTCGCGCCGAAGGAGGCGACGGCCGCCGCGCTCGAACGGATCGAGCTCATGCTCGCGGCCGCGTCGGACGCGGCGCACGCGCTGGCGCCCGGCCTCCCGAGCGTCCGCCCGGCGCTCGACGACGGCGAGCTCGCGCCGGCCTCGGGCGAACGCGACGAGCTCGCGCGCTTCGTCTACGTCACCGACGGGGACGGCCGCTTCCTCGAGTCCGCGCTCGACCCGGGTGGCGCGCTCGTGCACGTCGCCCGTCTCTGCCGCGGCGGCGAATCGTTCACGCTGCACCCGCGGCTCGGCGGCCGGCCGCTCGAGCGCGCGCAGCTCGTGCTCGCGCGCGCGACGGCGGCCGCGGATCGCGGCGCGCTGCTGCGCGTCTTCCTCGACGACGAGGACCTCGGTCCGTGGCGGCTCGGCGACGCGCAGGCGCCGGAGCGCACGTCGTTCGACCTGTTCCGCATCTCGTCCGACCTGCTCGCGGGGCGCGAGGCGCTGCGGCTCACGTTCCGGCTCGAAGGACGGCACGAGATCGCCGCGCTGCGCTGGTGGTTCCTCCACGAAGAGGAGCCGGACGGGACGTGGCTCACCGAGCTCGAGGCGACCGCGGCGGAAGGCGGCGGCGCGCCGCGCGCCGATCGGGCGGCCGACGGCGGCCTCCTCGTCCACGACGACGAGCTCTTCCTGCGCGGCCTCGAGCTCGTATCCGGCGCCCGCGTCCGCTACGCGCTCCCGCGGGGCGAGCGGCGCCTCGCGCTCACGCTCGCGCGCGGCGACGGAAGGCCGGCGGGCGCAGCGCGCCTGGCCGTCGGCGCGAGTGGAACGTCGACGCGCTTCGAGCTCGCCGCGGAACCGCACGCGCGCCGCGACGTGGCCCTGCCGCTGCCGTCCGCCGCGGCAGGGCTGCTCGAACTCGCGAACGAAGGCGACGCGCCGCTGCGGCTGCTCGCGCCGCGGCTCCTGCGCTGAATCTCCATGCTCAGCGCGCCGCGAGCTCCGGCGCACGCGCGTCGAAGCGGGCGACCAGCGCCGCGGGAGCACGCTCGCGCCAGCCGGCGGGGAGGCGCGCGACGACCAGCCCGCGCCCGCCGCCGGCCGGCCGCGTCCGCACCAGCAGCAGCGTGCGCCCGAGCTGCTGGTTCACGGCGAGGTAGTCGAGCAGCCGGCTCAACGCCGCGTCGCAACTCGCGCCGTCGCGCAGCGACGTCACCTCGACGCACAGCGCCGCGCGCCGCGGCCGGGTGAGCTCGATCTGGAGCGTCCGCTCGCCGAGCGCGCGCGCCCGATCGGCGCGCAGCGCCGCGTCGAGCCGCGCGAGCCCGCGCAGCGCCGGGTCGTCGCCGTCGCGCGCGAACGGGTCGACGCGCGCGAAGCGGTCGCACGCGCGCCGCGCCGCCTCCCCCTCGTCGAGCGGATCCTCGGAGCCGAACGCCTGCAGCTCGAAGCCGCACGCGGCGACCTCCGCGGGCGACGCAGCGCCCGCCGGGCGCGTGCCGGCCGGGCGCGCGGCGATGGAGGAGCTCGCCGGCGCGACGCGCACGACCTCGACGGCGTCGCTCGCGGCGAGGAGACGGCGGTGGCCGGGCCAATTCTGCGGGCCCCCGCTCGCGTCGATCTCCTCGGAGGTCGGGCCGGCGCCGAGCCAGTCGACGAAGCTCCACGCGCGGTCGGTCGCGTCGGAGCGCGGCGCGAGCCGCGGCAGCGCGATCGCGAAGCCGCCGGGCCGCCCTGTCGCCCCCGCCGCCCCCGGCGCCGACTCGACACGGAGCTCGAAGGTGACCGCCTCGCCGAGGTGGTCCAAGACCTCGACCCGCGCGTGCCCCCACCCGAAGGCGGACGGCTTCGTGCCGGGGTCGGCGACCGCGTGCAGCAGCGTCGTCCGCTGCGCGCCGGCCACTTGCACCACGTCGACCACGACGAAGTCCCGCGCATCCTTCGCTGGCGGGCCTTCGGGGAGCGCGGCCGCCTCGACGTCGAGCCAGCACGGCTCGGCCGGCAGGCGGACCTCGCAGCGGACCACCTCGCCTGCCGCGACGCGCAGCGCGAGACGCGCCTCGCCCGCGACCTCGACCATCGCCGCGCGCGCCGGATCGCCCAGCCGGACCACGTCGGCCGCGTCCTCGCCCGACCTTGCGCAGCCTGCCCCCGCCATCACGACCGCCGCGACGAGCAGCCGCGGCAGGCGCGCGCTCCGGTTCGCAGGGATCGTCTTCGCGAAGCGTGGCACGCTCGGTCGGGGTCCGCCTCAGATCGGCTTCAGCAGGATCTCTTCGGCGACCGCGCCTTCGGCGAGCACCGCGTGCGCGATCGCGTCGGCCACCTGCTCCGGCTTCATCATCTTGTCGCGCCGCAGCCCGATGCGGTCGAGGTCGAGGCCGCAGCCGTCCCACGCCTTCGTGTCGACCTGGCCCGGCAGCACGTTGATCACGCGGATGCCGGCGGGGCGCAGCTCCTCGCGGATCGCGTCGCCGAAACCGCAGAGCCCGTACTTGCTGGCGCAGTAGGCGGCGGAGCCGGGGAAGCCCTTCTTGCCCGCCTCCGAGGAGACGTTCACGATCGCGCGGCCGCGCTTGCGCGCGAGCATGCCGCGGATCACGGCGCGCGTGACGAAGAAGGGGCCCGAGAGGTTCGTCTCGAGGATCTGCCGCCAGAGCTCGGTCGGGGTCTCGTGCACCGGCTTCACCTTGAAGAGGCCGGCGTTGTTCACGAGGACGTCGACGCCGCCGAAGGTCTCCTCGGTCCGCTTCACCGCCGCCTCGCCGTCGGCCTCGCGCGAGACGTCGCCCTCGATGGCGAACGGCCGCCCGCCCGCCTTCGCGACCGCCGCCGCCGTCTCGGCGAGCTCCTTCTGGCTGCGCGCCATCAGGGCGACGCCCCACCCTTCGCGCGCGAAGCGGAGCGCCACCGCGCGGCCGATGCCGCGCCCGCCGCCGGTGACGAGAAGCGCGGGAGGGGCCGCGGGGGTCATCGCGCGGTCCGCCGGCGTGCCGGCGCGCGGCCGTTGGCGGCCGCCTCGGGGATGCCGTCGGGCGCAGCCGCGCCGTAGTAGTCGACGAAGTTGCGCGGCGACTCGAAGAGGCGCACGCGCCAGAGCAGGCCCTTCGGCAGCTTCCGCTCGAGCACGCGCCAGCAGCCGATCACGACGTTCTCGGCGGTCGGGACCACGCCGCGCAGGAAGTCGGGGTCGAGGTTCAGGTTCCGGTGGTCGCACTTGACGATCACTTCGCGCTCGATCACCGCCTTGAGCTTCTTCAGGTCGATCAGCATCCCGGTCTGCGGGTCGACCTCGCCGCGCAGCGTGACCTCGAGCACGTAGTTGTGCCCGTGGCCGCCCTTGTGGGCGCACGGACCGTAGAGGCGCGCGTTCTCCCGGTCCGTGAGGCGCGGACTCGAGAGGCGATGGGCGGCGGCGAACTCGGCGCGCCGCGTGATGAAGACGGTGGCTCGTCCGGACATCGCCTGCATCGGCTCCGCGTGTGAAGGCCGCGGATCTTAGGTCCTGCGCGGCAGCGGTGGCGCGCTCGATTCGGCGCACGGTCCGCCGGGCGCGCCCCGTTGCGCGCGCTGGAGCGGGGCTCTATCGTCCCCGCCTCGTTTTGGCCGGAAGGCCGCAGCGAGACGAGACTACGGAGTCCGGCGCGGGGGTGTAGCTCAGCTGGTTAGAGCGTTGCCCTGTCACGGCAAAGGTCGTGGGTTCGAGTCCCATCACCCTCGCCATTCTCCGACTCGCCCCGCCCTCCAATCCCCCCGGTCCGCCCTCCCTCGGGAGACGTGATGGGCTGGTTCGACGGCGTCAAGAAGCTGCGCGACGGGATCCGGCTGCTGCGCGATCCCAAGGCGCTGGTCGAGAGCGACCTCGGCAAGGCCGCGAAGCAGCAGGTCGACGAGTACGTGAAGCAGAAGATGGCGGAGGCGCGCACCGTCGCCGGCGGCCTCGCCGAGGAGACGCTGCAGAAGGTCAAGTCGGAGGCGACGCTCTTCCTCGACGTGATCGAGGGGCGCATCGACGCGAAGCTCGCCGAGATCGAGCGCAAGCTCGAGGAACGGCTGCAGCGCGAGCTCTACTGGAAGCTGATCGGGCTGCGCTGGACGCTGCTGTTCGTCGTGCTGATGTCGGTCGTGTCGCTCGCCTACGTCATCCTGCGCCGCCGGTTCGGCGCCGGCTGAGAGCCTGTCTCGGCATGCGCGACTTCATCGACTTCCTCGCGCGCTGGGTCGAGCCCTACGTCTCCTTCCGCTGGATGATCGCGATGATCTTCGGCGGGATGCTCGTGAGCGACCTGCTCGGCACGTGGCTGTGGCTGCGCGACCTCAGCAAGGCGGCGCCCGACGCGTCCCCGCGCGAGCAGCGGCTGCGCCGCATCGCCCGTGCGGCGATCGGGTCGCAGCTGCTGCGCCTCTTCTCGTGGGACTCGCTGCTGCGGCAGCACGGCGTCTTCACGTCGGTCGTGCTGCTCGCGGTGCTCGCGCTCGCGCTCAACGCCTTCGTCTTCTTCGCGTAGGCGGCGCGCGGGCAAGGAAGCGGCCGCTCCTGACGTCGGAGCGGCCGCCTCGCGAGTCCGGCGGGGCGTCTCAGCGGGGGCGCGTGAGGCGTCGTCGGACGCGCGAGCCGTTGGCAACGCCAGTGCCGATGCAATGCGCATCTCTTCCCGGTCGCGGGAAGACTCGCGTCGTTCCGTGCTACGCGCGCGTGACCTTTCCCGAAAAAAGAGGAGGCGCGGATCGAAGTCTTCGAACGCGTGATTTCGGCGGCCGGCGCGCTGCGCGCGTCCCTAATGCGGACGCCCGAGCGATCCAGGTCCCGAAGGAGTTCGTCATGCGTCGCCCCCTCCGTCTCGCCCTGTTCATCTCGGCCGCCGCGCTGCCGCTCGCGTTCGCCCTCGCGCCGAGGGCGGCCGACTCGTGGACGCTGGTCGGCTGGAACAACCTCGGCATGCACTGCATGGACTCGGACTACTCGGTCTTCTCGATCCTGCCGCCGTTCAACGTCGTGAACGCGCACCTGATCGACGCGAACGGGAGGCTCGTGACCGACGCGTCGCAGGTGAAGATCACGTACGAGGCGGTCGCCGATCCGACCGGCTCGATCAACTCGACCTCGCTCGACAAGACGAACTACTGGACCTTCGCGCCGGCGCTCTACGGCGCCTCCGGCACGCCCGACACGGGGCTGCTCGGGTTCGACATGCCGGGCCCCTCCAACACGCCGCGCGCGATGGTCTTCGACGCGGCGACGAACGAGTTCCACGCCGACGGGATCCCGATCACGCCGTTCGACGACGATCACCACCATCGGGCCTATCCGCTGATGAAGCTCGTCGCGCGCGACCTGCAGGGCAACGTGCTGGCGACGGCGACGCCGGTACTGCCGGTCTCCGACGAGATGGACTGCAGCGCGTGCCACGCTTCGGGCTCCGGCGCCGCCGCGCAGCCCACGGGCGGATGGGCCTTCGAGAAGAACGCGATCCGCGACTACCGCTTCAACATCCTGCGCCTGCACGACGAACTGCAGGCCGGCGATGCGACGTTCGTCGCCGCGCTCGCGACCGCCGGCTACTCCGCGCTGGGGCTCGAGGACACGGTGCGCACGCAGAAGACGCCGGTCCTCTGCGCCCGCTGCCACGCCTCGAACGCGCTGCCGGGCACCGGCATCGCCGGGATCCCGCAGCTCACGACGTCGACGCACGCGTTCCACGGGCACGTGATCGACCCCGGGACGGGCCTCTCGCTCGACGACTCGACGAACCGCGCATCGTGCTACCGCTGCCACCCCGGCTCGACGACGCGCTGCCTGCGCGGAGCGATGGGCGCCGCCGTCGCGGCGGACGGCTCGCTCGCGATGCAGTGCCAGAGCTGCCACGGGAACATGAGCAAGGTCGGCGGCGCGACGCGCGCCGGCTGGCTCGACCAGCCCAACTGCCAGGCGTGCCACACCGGGACGGCGACCCACAACAACGGGCAGATCCGCTTCACCGACGCCTACGAGGTCGACGGCACGCTGCGCGTCGCGGTCGACGCGACCTTCGCCACCAATCCCGACACGCCGGGACCCGGCCTCTCCCTCTACCGCTTCAGCGCGGGCCACGGCGGACTGCAGTGCGAGTCGTGCCACGGCTCGACGCACGCCGAGTTCCCCGCGACGCATCCCAACGACAACCTCCTGTCGACGCACGTCCAGGGGCACGTCGGCGTTCTGGTCGAATGCGCCTCGTGCCACAAGTCGACGCCGCAGACCGATCTCGGCGGACCGCACGGGATGCATCCGGTCGGCCAGGCGTGGATCGACCGCCACGGCAACGTGAAGCAGACCCTCGGCATCGCGGCCTGCAAGCCGTGCCACGGCGGCAACGACCATGGCACCGTGCTCTCCCGGTCGCACGCCGACCGCACGCTCGACCTCGGCGACAAGGGCTCGCGGACCTTCTTCAAGGGGCAGAAGCTCGGCTGCTACACGTGCCACGACGGTCCGAACGACGACGACGGGCCGTCGAACGCGTCGCCGGTCGCCACGGACGCCAGCGCGACGTGCGTCGACCAGCCGGTGAGCGTCACGCTCGCCGCGAGCGACGCGGACGGCGACTCGGTCACGCTGCGCATCGTCGACCAGGCGCGCTTCGGGCGGGTCGGCCTGTCGGGGACGACGGCGAACTACATCCCCGACCCGGGCTTCGCGGGCGTCGACTCCTTCACCTTCGCCGCGTGGGACGGACGCACCGATTCCAATCGCGCGACCGTCACGATCACGCGCGGCGCGACGTGGGGCAATTACGGCGCCGGCTATCCCGGCACCGGCGGCGCGATCCCGGGATTCGTGCTCGACGTGAATCCGACGCTCGGCGCGCACGTCCACTTCACGGTCGACAACTCCGGCGGCAGCGACGCCTTCGCGATCCTCGTGCTGTCGGCGGAGCAGGCGGCGCTCACCACCCCGTGGGGAAGCCTGATCCTCACCGAGACGGGGTTCATCGTGCCGACGCTCGTTCCGTCGGCGGGGCTGCACATCGGTGCGACCGTGCCGAGCGATCCCGCGTTCGTCGGACTGAGCGAGTTCCTGCAGGTGCTCGAGCTCGACGCGGGCGCCCACTTCGGCGTCGCGTTCACGCCCGGGCTGCGCGTCACGCTCGGCCAGTGATCGGACGACGAGTTCGCGGCGGCGCGGCGCGGAGCGATCCGCGCCGCGCCGTCATTTCCAGCCGAAGTCCTTCGGGTCGTAGGGGACCTTCGCCTTCGCGTAGGCCGGATCGTCGGGGTACTTCGCGAGGATCGCGAGCGCGCGCGCGAGCAGCGTGTCGACGCCTGATTCGAGGTCCTTCACGGCGTAGCTCACGAGCTCGTGCGGCGCGACGCCGATCCCCTCGACGCCGCGGCCGCCGTTGAAGCGGCCCATGTTGCTCGCGACCGAGAAGTAGAGCTGGAAGAGGCCGCTCGGCAGGTCGAGCGTCTCCTTGCTGGAGGACATGCCGGCGGTCGCGCTCTCGCCGATCAGGTATCCGCGGCCGTCCTCCTTGAACATGCCGCTGCCGGTCTCGCCGGCGCTGCGCACGGTCGCGTCGACGATCACGACGAGCGGCCCGCCATACGGGACCTTGCCGGCGCTCTCGTACTTCTTGTTGAACGCGAGCGTCCGGCCGGTCGGCACGAAGCGGCCCATGAGCGCCTCGCTGTCGAACGCGCCGCCCGGGTTCCCGCGGAAGTCGAGCACGATCCCCGGCACGCGTCCGAGCCCGGCGAGCGCCGCCTCGACCTGGTCGGGCAGGTCGGCGACGCAGCGGCGCAGGTGGATCACGCCGAAGCCGTCCTTCGTCTTCCACCAGTGGACGTCGTCGCTCCCCTTCGCGTCGGCCGGGATCGAGAGCGGACCCCATGGGACGTGGCGCGCCTTCGCGCAGGTGATCGTGCGCGCGAGCGCCTTCCCCGACGGCGCCTCGAGGCCGAGCGCGACGCGCGTCCCGCTTTGGAACTCGAGCCCCTGGTGGCAGGCGAAGAAGAAGGCGTGCTGCTCGGTCGAGAAACAGCCGATGTCGGCGAGCTCACCCATACGCGCTTTCATCCACTCGTCGGCCGGCTTGCCGTCGACCGTGACGAGCGCCATGCCGGGCTCGAGCCCCGACTTCTGCGCCTCCGCGAAGACGTTCTTCACGACGAGCTTCTTGCCGATGCGGCAGAGGAAGAGGCCGAGCCCGCCGCGCGGCGCGCGCAGCTCGGCGGGCGCCTCGACCGCCTTGCCCTTCTCGAGCGGCCGCACCTCCGCGTGGCCGTCGCGCAGCCGGGCGACCAGCTTCAAGAGCACGAGCAGGTGGTCGGAGTCGCCCTTCGCCTTCTTCGCGGCGGCCGTGATCTCGGCCGAGACCTTCTTCCAGTCGACCTTCTTCTGCCGGAGCAGCGCACCGCACTGCTTCTCGAGCAGCGGAAGCGCGAAGGCGACGTCCTTCTCGCACGCCGTCTCGCCGGCCGGCGCAGCAGCGGGCAGCGCGGCGGCGCAGGCGAGGAGGGTGATCGCCGCCGCTGCGCGCACCGGCCGCGCTCCTCTCACGCCTCGCGCACCCAACGCCAGATCTCGCCGAGGCGCGGCGGCTTGCCGGTGCTGAAGATCGCGATGCGGAAGACCTTCCCGCCCGCCCACATGAGGAACCACGCGCCGATCGCGACCGAGACGGCGGCGACCGCGATCTCCCAGACCGGCGGCGCCGGCGAGAGCGCGAGGCGCAGCGACGCGATGAACGGCGCGCTGAACGGGAACCAGGTGAGGATCTTCGAGAGGACGCTGTCGGGGTGCTGCATCACCGGCGCAAGCGAGAGCATCGGGATCATGATCAGGACGATGATCGGGAACATGAGGCTCTGCGCGTCCTGGATCGAGCTGCACATGGCGCCGACCGCCGCGTAGAGGCTCGCGAAGAGCAGGTAGCCGGCCAGGAAGAAGTAGAGGAACCAGAGCAGGTTCGGGCCGGAGAACATGCTCGCGCGCACGAAGCCGTGCGAGTTCGCCGCGAAGAAGCCGGCCGCTCCCCACGCGACGAGGACGACCAGGCCGGTCAGCCAGGCGCCGAGGATCTTCCCGGCCAGCAGCTCGAAGGGCCGGATCGAGGAGACCAGCACCTCCACCACGCGGTTGCTCTTCTCCTCGATGGTCGAGTTGAGCAGCATCCCGGCGGACTGCATGACTCCCATCAGGATCAGGAAGACGACGCCGAAGGCGGTGACCGAGTCGCTGGCGCCGCTCGACGCGACCACCTCGCCCTCGCGCTTGCCGATCAGCCGCTGCTTCACGGCGGGCTGGTCGTCGATGCGGCGCACGAGCCCGACGTCGACGTTCACGCTCGCGAGGCGCAGCGTGCGCACCGCCGTGAAGACGGCGTCGCGCACGCGCTGTCGCACGTCGCCGGCGGTGAGCGAGCGCGCGCCGTAGAGGACGTCGTCCTCCCCCATCGGCGCCCTCGCGTCGCCGCCGACCGAGCGCCGGCGGTCCCCCTCGTCGTCGTACCGAATCTCCTGGTCGGCCTGCGCCGGGATCTCGAGCACGCGCGGTCCGATCAGCACGAAGCCGTAGATCTCCTCGGCCCGCGCGCGCCGGGCCAGCTCGAGTTCGAGCTCCTGCGTCGTCTCCGCGAACGGGCGCGTCGCGCCGCTCTTTTGACTCGCGACGTCGTACGGCTCGAAGCGGATCTTGATCTTCTCGCCGGGCTTCTCGTTGCCCTTCGCGACCTGCTCGGCGAGGACCGGGCCGAGCTGGCCGGTGAAGTCGGCGACGACGAAGCGCCGCTCGCCCGCCTCGGCGAACCGCTCCCAGAGCTTCGGGATCAACGCGCTGACCGCGATCACGCCGGGCAGGAAGACCAGCCCGATGATGAAGCCCTTGGTCCGCACCACCGCGATGAAGTCGCGCCACGCCACCAGCATCACGCCGCGGAGCATCGTCACTCCCCTTTCGCGGTGATGGCCGCGCCGACCGTCGCGGCGTCCGCGTCGTCGCCCGCGAGCCGGAGGAAGATGTCGTGGAGCCGCGGCGCGCGCACCTCGAATCGCCGCACCCGGAAGCGCTCGAGCGCATGGGTCAGGATGCGCTGCACGTCTGCGCCGCGCTCGACGGTCAGCTCGTAACGGCCCGGATGCTCGCGCACGGCCGCAACTCCCGGCGCGCCCTCGAACGCCGCGCGCTCGCCGTCGCCTTCGACCTCAATCACGTCGTCGCGGAAGCGCGCCCGGATCTCTTCGAGCGTCCCGTCGAGGACTTTCTTCCCCTTGCAGATCATGAAGACGGCGTCGCAGAGCTTCTCCGCGTGCTCCATGACGTGCGTCGAGAAGATCACCGTCTTGCCCTCGCGCTTCAGCTGCTCGATCACTCCGATCAGCACCTCGGTGTTGACCGGGTCGAGGCCGGAGAAGGGCTCGTCGAGGATCACGAGCTCGGGCTGGTGGATCACCGTCGCGATGAACTGGACCTTCTGCTGCATCCCCTTCGAGAGCTCCTGGCACTTCTTCAGGCGCCAGGCCGTGAGCCCGAACTTCTCCAGCCACTCGTCGATCCGCGGCGCGAGCTCGGCGCGCGTGCGACCCTTGAGCCTCCCGAAGTAGAGGATCACGTCGCGCACGCGCATCTTCGGATAGAGGCCGCGCTCCTCGGGCAGGTAGCCGATGCGCCGCGCGGTCCGCTGCCCCGCCGGCTCGCCGAGCACCTCGACCTGGCCGCGGTCGGCGAGGTGGATGTGCATGATCATTCGGATCGTGCTGGTCTTGCCCGCGCCGTTGGGCCCGATGAATCCGTAGACCGACCCGCGCGGGATCGTGAGGGTCAGGTCATCGACGGCGACGTGCCGGCCGAACGTCTTGGTGACCCTGTCGAGGTGGACGACCCGTTCCGTACCCCGAGCGGCGGGAGCGCGCGCGGCGGGGTCGCGCTCGATGGCGGGCTGCATCGCGGTCGCACTCCAGTCGGGAACGGCGACGTCGGACGGACGGATCGCGAACGCGCGACGGCGTCCGCGGAGGGCGGGGATGATCGCAAGCGCGTGGCCGCTCCCCAAGCGGCGACTACTCCGGGTCGAACGGCGCCGCTCGCGCCGCAGTAGTGTCGCGGGAGTCCGCACCGGGGAACGGAGGCGCGCATGTCGCAGGGGTCGTCCGGCCCGAAGCTCGTCGCGGCGATCGCCGTCGCCGCGATCGGAACGCTCGGCTGATTCGGATGGAAGTGGATCGACGGCCCCGAGCACCACGACGCGACGCCCGCGGCGGCGAGCGGCGACGCCGCGCGCGCGACCGGTCCCGCGGAGAAGGCCGAGGGCGCCGAGGCGAAGGCGCCCGTCACGACCGCGACGCGCGACGTCGAGGCGCCGCCGCCGCCGCCCCCGCCGCTCGAGTCGGCGATGCCCGCCTCCTACCGCAAGGCGCTGTCGGGTGTGCGCGGCCGCCTCGTCGAGGCGGACGGCAAGCCGGTCGCCGGCCTCCCGGTCGAGCTGCTCGACATGCTGCCGAGCGCGTTCATGGGCGACTACGCCTCGGTCTTCGCCGGCACGCCGCCGAAGTTCCCCGACCTCACCGTCGCGAAGGGGAAGTCGGGCGACGACGGCGTCTTCGTGCTCGAAGGCGCGCACGGCGCGGCGATGCACGCGGTCGGCGTCGACCTCGGCGGACCGCGCGGAACGCTGCGCGTGATCGACCGGACGCTCCCCTCCGGCGAGCTCTTCGACCTCGGTGACGTCGTGCTCGGCGCGTGCGTCACCTACAAGGGGAGCGTCGAGGACGAGGACGGCAAGCCGGTCGCCGGCGCGCGCGTGCGCGCGACGACGCTGCCGGCGATCGTCTTCCAGCCCGGCGTCGCCGACGCGGCGCGCGCGGCCGGCCTCCTGCCGCGCGGCGGCGGCGTCGAGATGGTCGAGTTCCCCGAGGGGCTGCGCGCCTGGGAGGCGCGCCTGCCGCTGCCGACCACGAAGACCGGCGCCGACGGCGCGTTCGAGCTCAAAGGCGTGCCGCAGGGACTCGTCACGCTGGTCGTCGACTGCGAAGGCTTCTGCGGCACGTTCAAGGGGCCGTCGCCGACCGGCAAGCGCGACAAGGAGATCGGGACGATCGAGCTGTCGCGCGGCCGCGAGCTGCACGGCGTCGTGGTCGACGCGGCGGGCAAGCCGGTCGCGGGCGCCGAGGTGTTCGGTGGCGTCGAGATCGCGGTCGCGCGCCTGACGGTGCTCTTCAAGGGGGCGCCGACGGGAGTCGACGGCCGCTTCAAGGTCGAGCACCTCTCGCCGCTCGCCGGCGCGCTGTCGGTCGTAGCGCGCGCGAGCCCGCTGCAGACGCCGACCGTGCAGGCGGTCGAGGACCCCGACCGCGACGTGATCGTGACGCTGCCGGGCGCGTGCAGCCTCGGCGTCTGGCTCAAGAACAAGAAGGACGGCGCGCCGATCGGCGACGCCGGCGCCGAGCTCTGGCTCAACCTCACCAACGACTTCCCGCCGCTCACCTTCTCCCCGCCCCGGCGCGTGCCGGCCGCGCAGATCGAGACGGTCGCGCCCGGCCACCTCGTCATCTCCGGCCTCGCACCGGGGCACGGGATGCTCTTCGGCCGCGTGCCGGGCCTCGCGCGCGCATCGACGCTCTGCCTGATCGCGGCCGACAAGTCCGAGGACGCGACGCTCGAGTTCGTGCCGGCGGCGACGCTCGAGGTCGAGGTGGTCGACGCGGCGACGCAGGCGCCGATCGAGTGGGCGAGCGTCTCGGCCGGCCGCGGCCGCCGCAAGGAGGTCGCGCTGATCACGCGGCGCACCGACGCGGAGGGCAAGGCGCGCCTGCCGGAGATGCCGACCGCCGAGGAGAAGGGCGACGACGAGCGCGCCGGGACGGCCGTGCGCGCGTTCCATCCCGCCTACGCGCCGCAGTCGCAGCCGCTGGTCCTGCCGTCCGAAGCCGGCGGCACGCTGCCGCCGATGCGCTTCGAGCTGCGGCCGGGCGCGGCGCTCAAGGGCCGCGTCCACGTCGGGAGCGGCGCGCCGGCGGAGCCGGTGATGTTCCTGCTCGAGTCGCGCGACTACGCGCGCGCGAGCATGGACGACCTCTTCCCGCGGCTCGCCGTGCCGGGCCTCGACGGCAGCTTCGAGATCAAGGGGCTCGCGCCCGGGAAGATGAGCTGGACGGTGACGTCGCGCCTCTTCGGCGGCGACGCCGTGTCGGCGTTCGAGAGGATCCCGACGCAGGCGACGCTGCGGCGCGGCACGGTCGAGCTCGAGGAGGGCAAGACCGCCGAGCTCGACATCGACCTCGACCCGCGCCTCGCGGACGCGCCCGCCAAGATCACGGGAGTCGTGCGCGTGCACGGCGCGCGGCGGCCCGCGAAGCTCCGCCTCGACGCGCACACCCAGGTGTTCGGGCGCGGCGAGGACGCGCCGCCGTCCGCCAAGTCGATCGAGGTCCGGCCCGAGGAGCCCTTCTCGCTCGAGGTCGCGGCCGGCTGGCTCAACGTCGAACTGCAGGAGGAGACCCAGGGCGACCAGAAGCAGGGGCGGCGAGAGATCTACCGGACGTGGTTCCAGCTCGACCCGGGCCAGTCGCACGAGCTCACGATCGACCTCGAGTTCGTGACGGCGCGGGTCCTGGTCGTCGACGCCGACGGCAACCCGCTGCCGCACACGACGGTGGTCCTGAACTCGGTGAACAAGGGCGTGGACTCGTCCAACTCGAACTCGTGGGGCCAGACCGGCGACGACGGCGTCGCCGAGGTCGAGCTGCCGCGGCGCGGCACGTTCCACGCGAGCGTGAACGACCCGAAGCGGGGGCGCGGCAACGCGACCCTCGAGCTCCCGTCCTCGCGCGTCGAGACGATCAAGCTCTCGCGCGGCGTGCCGTGCGTCGGGCGGATCGAGATCGTCGACGATCCGGGCGGCGAAATCACTTTCTACCTGCAGATCTATCGCGTCGCGAGCAACGACAAGAACGCGGCCGTCTTCCACGACGAACGCATGGGGCTGCAGCTCGACCAGGGCGTGCGCACGTTCGACTTCGTCGGCCTGGTGGCCGGCCACTACCGCGTCCATCTCTATGGCAATCGCTGGTCGCGCGACTACGTCGAGTTCGAGCTGCCGAGCGAAGGCCGAACCGACCTCGCGTTGCGCTTCAAGCTCGAGCCGCCGCAGAAGGACGAGAAGAACGAGTAGACGCGCGGCGCTACGATCCGCGCCTCCTTCCACTCGTCAACTCGTCCGGAGTCCACGGATGTCCCGTCCGACCGTCGCCCTGCGCCGCGCCGCGCACCTCGCGGCGCGCCTCGTCGTCCTGTCGGGAGCCGCCGCGCTGCTCGCGGCGTGCAGCTGCTGCCTCTGACGTGGAGTGAAAGTGCGATGGCTGGAGAGAAGATCCCGCGCGTCGCGTCGGTGCGGTGGCCCGGCGACCTCGACTTCGACCCGGTGATCCTCCACCACTACGTGACGGGCCGTCCGATGCCGAAGTGGGCCGGGCCGATCGTCGACTCCGGGCGCTGATCACTTCCCGCCGGTCGCGGCTCCGTCGAGCGGCACCATCTCGACCGGGACGTGCGCGTCGTTCACGGCGGTGAAGCGCGCCGTGCCGGTGGCGAAGTTGGGGCAGTGCACCTCGACCACGTAGTTGCCGGGAGCGAGGCGGAAGTCGAAGTCGCCGGTGCCGGTCGTGGTGGTGACGCAGTCGCCGCGGTGGCCGTCGTGGACGGCGATGCCGCGCTCGTCGCGGATGCGGAACGTGAACGGCCCTTCGACGTGGACGTCGCGGCCGGCCGGATTGAAGTGCACGACGACGCCGCTTGCGAGCGTGATTGCGACGTCGACCGCCGCGGGATCGACGGAGCTCGCCGCCCCCTCGGCGGCGCGCGCCTTCACCGTGACCGGCCGCTCGGTCGGTGCGAGGCCGTAGGGCGATTCGACCGCCAGCACGTAGTCGCCTGGCTGCAGCGCGTCGAAGCGGAAGAGGCCCGCGGCGTCGGTCTTGCGCGCGCAGTCGCCCCACGCGAGCGGCGGCCGTCCCTGCGGATCGAGCAGGTAGACGTTGACGGCCGCGACCGGGTGGCCGAGCTCGTCGTCGACGCGCCCGGTCAGCCGCTCGTGGCCGACGTCGGGGAGCGCGATCTTCGTCGCGCCGGGCGGTGAAGTGACCGCGACGTCGACGACGCGCGCCGCGTACCCCTCCGCCGCGACGACGACGTGGTAGCGGCCGACCGCGAGCTCCTCGACGCTCGCGCGCCCCTTCGCGTCGCTGCACTGGCGCTTCTCGTAGCGGAAGTCGGACTGGAGCAGTTCGAGCGGGTCGCGCTGCCACTTCAATTCGAAGGCGGCGATCGGAGCGCCGTCGCGCGCGGCGACGACGTCGACGACGAGCGCGCCCTTCTGCGCGGGCCGCGCCTTCGCGACGTCGACGACGAGGTCGGGCGCGTGCTCGGCGTCGCCGAGCTCGACGGCGCCGAGCAGCGTCTCGCCGCACCAGAGCGCGACGAACTTCATCGCCGCGCTCGCCGGCGTGAATTCGTAGCGGTCCTCGTCGCGCAGCAGCGTCCCGCGGTCCTCGGCGTGGTCGAACGAGTTCGAACGGCCGCGCGGATCGTTGCGCGTGCCGGCGACGACGAGCTCGCCGGGCACCCTCGCGAGGCGGGCGGACGCGCCGTCGGCGGTCACGACGCGGCCGCGCCACGTCGCCGCGCGCACGAGCCGGAACGACGCGGCGTGCTCGCGCTCGCCCTCGGGCACGACGATGCGGCCGAGCTCGCAGCGCAGGAAGCCGGGCGCGGACGCGGAGAGCGTGAAGGAGCGGTACGGGAAGGACGCGGTCCGGTAGCGACCGTCCGCGTCGGTGGTCGCGCCGTTCAGCGTCGTCGTCGAGGAGTGGTGCGTGTCGCCTTCGAAGCGGCAGACGTGGACGCCCGCGTTCGCGAGCGGGACGCCCTGGTCGTCGGCGACGACGCCGGCGAAGACGACGCCGGGGACGAGCGTGAGGTCGAGCGGCGCGTGCGGGCCGTCGGCGGCGGTCTTCACGCCGGCCGCCGGTGCGACGCCATCGACGGGGTGGACCGCCGCGATCGCGATCGTCGCACCGCGCCGGACGGCGTCGAAACGGAAGCGCCCTTCGGCCGTGCGCACGACGCGCGGGCCGCCGTCGCCGGCGCCCGGCGCCGCCCTGGCCGCGAGCGCCGGGACGTCGAGGCAGAGCTGGTCGAGCCGGTCGTTCGCCCCCTCCAGGCCGCTCTCGTCGAGCAGCACGAACGCGTCCGTGACCGGATCGCCGCGGAGGTTGCGGACGACCCCTTCGAGCGCAAGCTCGGCGGCGGCCGGCGCCGTCGCAGGCGTCGGCGCGCGCTCGGGCTTCGGCGTCGCGTCGGGCGCCCGCGTCGCGCTCGCCGCGGGCACGAGCGGCGCGGCGTCGGCCGACTCCGCCGCGATCCGCGCGTCGCGCGCGTGCGCCGCGTCGGACAGCGCGTCGCGCGGCGGGAGCCGCTCGGGCTCGCACAGCTTCACGACCGTGAACGTCCCCGCCGCGACCACGACCACGGCCGCCGCGAGCTGCAGCTTCATCGACATCCCGAGCACTCCCAGCACTCCGACGACACTCACTCCGCTCGCGACCGCCGCCGTCGCCGCCGACGACTTCGCAAGCACCAGGTGGCGCACCGTCCGGCGCGTCGCGCCATCGAGCAGGCCGACCAGCGCGACCGCCCATTCGCCCGTGCTGCTCGCGTCCCCCGACCGCTTCACGCGCTGCGCGCGCCGCTCGACCAGCTCCGCGCGCAGCAGCTCGAGCCCGCGCTTGACGCGCGTGCGGACCGTCTCGACCGGGACGCGCGTCGCCTTCGCGATCGCGCGCGGCGGCCGGTCCTCGAAGAAGCGCAGCAGCAGCGCCGTGCGATAGGGCTCGGCGAGCGCGAGCACCGCCGCGGAGATCTCGTGCTGCAGCGCCGCGCGCGCGACCACCTCGTCGGCCGCCGGCTCCGGATCGCGTCGGACGGCGCGCTGCTCGTGCTCGACACGTCCTGCGTCATCCAGCCGGTCGCGCCGCACCAGCCGCCGCACCACCGTGGCGAGCCACGCCCGCGGATGCTCCGCCGTCGCCGGCGGCGCATCGAGCGCCGCGAGCAGCGCGCGCTGGACCAGGTCGTCGGCGCGTGCGGCGTCGACGACCAGCGACGACGCGAGCCGCCGCAGCCAGGAGCGCTGCCGCAACAGGGCGTCGAGCACGGGCGTCGCGTCGGAGCTCATCGTTCCGGCGCGTGAATGTCGGGCCGCGGCGGAAGCGGTTCAACCGTCGAGTGGAGAAAGCGGAGCCAGCCCTTCGATCGGTGTCACTTCTCCCGGGAAGACGGCGGCGGGGCGAGCAGCGGGACGAAAACCTTGGCGCCGGCGGTCGCACGGAAGCGGACCGTCTCGCTGCGCCACTTCGGGGAAGCGAATTCGATCGAGTAGAGCCCCTCGGCGAGCCGGTGCTTCGTCGTGCCCGACCCTCGACGGACGACGAAGCGGCCCGGCCGGTGTTCATCCACGACCGGGATGCCGTGTTCGTCGACGATGCGCAGCCAGTTGAGATCGCCCTTCGTGCTCTCGTCAAGCGCGACGGTGACGCCGACCAGAACGCCGGGCTCCAGCGTCACGACGACGTTCGCGTCACCGTCACGTGCGTGCGAGGCGGCGGGCGCGAGGCCGTCGTAGTCCGCGACGACGAACCAATCGCCCTCCGGCACGCCGTCGAAGCGGAACGCGCCAGCGTCGTTCGTCCTCGCGAGGCATTCCGGAAGCGCGAGCGCGAGGCCTCCGTCGGACGCGCGCAGGCAGAGCGTCGCGCCGACGAGCGGAGCGCCGCCCCGATCGACGACTCGGCCGGCAATCGACGCCTTCGCGCGCCGCATCTCGACGCGCAACGGCAGCGCGTCCGGCTCCGTCTGGGACGCGACGAACACGCAACGCGCCGCGAAATCGGGCGCGCGCACGGTCAGGACGTACTTGCCAGGATTCAGGGCGTCGAGCCGCGCTCTCCCCGATTCGTCGCGGAAGACTCGGGGTTCCGAATCGGCGACTCCGGGAGCATTCGATGCGAGCGAGTCGAAGCTCAGCGCGAGGGTGAACTCGGGGATCGGCCGTCCCGTCGCACCGTCGACGACTTCGAGCGCGAGCGAAGCGGCAACGGGGGGTGCGGCGGCTCGCGCGAGGTCGATGCGCAGCTCCGGCCCGGCGCCCTGCGGCGGCACGGCGGCCCATCCGAGCAGAACGCCGCGTGACCAGATCGAAAGGAACGCCGGGCGGCCCGACTCGCACGCGAATTCGTAGCGGTCGTTCGCGCGCTCGACCGTGCCGTGCAAACCGGTTACGAGAGCCGGCGTCGCGGTCTCGGGCGATCGAAGCGATCCGACCACCTCGAGCGGGCGATCCGTCGTGGCGAGTCGCGCCGGTGAGCCGTCGAGATTCACGATCGCACCCGAGAGTCGCGGCGCCGGATCCAGCGTGCAGTCCTCCTGGTGGTCGTGCACGTCGGACGCGACGACGAGGTCGCCTCCGCTTCCCGGCGTCCGCGTCCACTGCATCACGTATCCCGTCGCTCCGAATTGGAAGGAGAAGACGCGGAACGGGACCGCAAGCGTGCGATAGGTCCCGTCCGGACCGCACGTCGCGGAGAGGAACGCGGAGTCATTCCCCTTCTGCCGCTCCCGGACCGTGGCCGCCTCCTTCGGCATGGACGCGGTGACGAACACGTAGGCGCCCGGCACCGGGTTGCCGGATGGATCGCGGACGGTCCCGTGCAGGACGACGCCGTCGAGGAGCTCGAGCTCGACCTCCTTCGTCGATCCGGCGCGTTCGAGCGCGACGCCGATCGCGAGCGCGAGTCCGCGCGTCCGTTCGACGGCGGCGACGTTCCAGTCGGTGCCGGGCGCGAGGGCCCCGAGGTTGAACGCACCGCCTTCGTCGGTCGTCGCGCGCCGCAAGTCGCCGTGGTCCGCGTCGAGTCCGGATTCGCGCGCGAGATACTCGAACTCCTGCACGAGATTCCAGATCGTCGGGAAGCGCGCCTTGCCGTGTTCGACGCGCTCGGCGAGGACGATCGCGCCCTCCACCGGCTCACCGCTCGAATCGACGACGAGGCCTTCGAGGGCGACCGAGGTCGGCGGGACGACCGGCCGCTCGACGCCGGGCGCGCTGGCCGGCGGGACTTCGGTGCGCGCAGCTTCCGCCGGTACCGTCGCCGGAACCGTCGACGATGGTGGAGCCGCGCCTCGCCGCGAGGGCGTCGCATCGGACGCGACTGGCAGCGCCGGCGATCGGCAGACCTCCACCGCCGTGAACGCGCCCGCCGCGAGGACGACCGCCGCTGCGGCCAGCTTCCATTTCGCCGTCATCGCGAGCACCCCCACCACGCCCGCCCACCCGATCCCGCCCGCCACCGACACGCTCGCCGCCGAGCTCTTCGCCGCGACGAGGCGGCGCAGGCCGCTCCAGTGGCGCGGCTCGATCAGCGACAACAGCGCGAACACCCAGTCCTGCGCGCGCCGCTCGACGTAGCGGGCGCGCAGCAGCTCGAGCCCGCGCTTCAGCCGCGTGCGCACCGTCTCGACCGGCGCGCGCGTCTCCTTCGCGATCGCGCGCGGCGAGCGGTTCTCGAAGAAACGCAGCAGCAGCGTGGTGCGATACGGCTCGTCGAGCGCGAGCACCGCGTCGACGAGCGCGCGCTGCGTCTCGGCGCGCGCGACGACCTCGTGCACGGACGGGGCCGGACCGGCGGGCGGCGCGGCCGACTCGTGGCGCTCGCGCCGTTGCTCCGAACGCGCCGCGCGGCGCGCGAGGCTGCGCACGACGCTCGCGAGCCAGGCGCGCGGCGCATCCGTGCGCTTCGGCGGCTGCGTCAGCGCGGCGAGCAGCGTCTGCTGCGCGACGTCGTCGGCGCGCGCCGCATCGACGACGAGGTGCGCCGCGACGCGCCGCACCCACGCCGCGTGCTGCAGCAGCTGCTCCGCCTGGAAACCGGTCGCTCCGTCGCCCATGCGCGCCATGAAAGCCCGGCGCGGCCGAATGCGGTTCAGTGCGCCCGCCCGACGGCGATTTCGGCGTCCCCGGAGCGCGGGCTCACGGGCAGACTCGCCCCTCCACTTCGAGGGAGATGGAGCGTGGACGGGCGTCGAGTCCTGGGGGTCGCGGGAGCGGTGGCGGTCGCGGTCGTCGCGGTCACCCTCTTCCAGATGTTGCGTTCGCCGCACGGGGAGGGCGACGCTTCGCGCAACCCTGGGGCGCCCGCGGGGTCGGCGCGCCGCGCCGGCGACGCGACCGGTCCGACCGACGTCGCGACGGAGTCGAGGCGCGACGTCGGCGGCGTTCACGCGAAGCGCGAGGGGCTCGCTCCCGAAGCGCCCGCCGAGCGCAGCGGAGACGCGCGCGAGCCGGCGGCGGCGCTCCTGAAGATCGTCGTGACCGATCGCGTCCGCGGCGGCCCGCTCGCCGGCGTCGTCGTGAAGCCCGACGCCTCCGACTTCAAGCCGCGCGAGCTCGCCGCGATCCGGACACGCAACGGCTTCACCGCCGACGCGAAGCTCGAATTCACGACCGACGCCGGCGGCGGCGCGGCGCTCCACTGGATCCCGGGCCGCGCGATCTACGTCACCTTCCGACCCGGGGGTCGCGTCGAGGACGAGCAGTCGCAGATCGTCCCGCCGCTGAACGTCGATGAAGTGCGCGAGCTCGCTGTCGCGCTCTTCTCGGGGCCCGACCTCCTCTTCTGTGCGCAGGTCGTCGCGGGCGACGAGAGTCGCGAAGGTCACGAAGGCGGCGCCGCGGTGCGGCCCGTTGCCGGCGCGCAGGTCCTCCAACACGACTGGAAGCGGAAGCCGACGCCGGTCGCGACGACGGGCACCGATGGTCGCTTCCAGTTCACGGAGCGCTCGTGGCGGAACGGCGGCTTCGAGGTCGCGGCCGACGGCTTCGCGCCCGCCTTCGCGAGGGTCGAGCCGGGCCACGAGTCGGTCGAGCGCGCGTTCGTCCTGCGGCTGGCGAAGCCGGCGCGGTTGCAGGCGCGCGTGCGCGACGCGGGTGGCGCGGCGATTCCCGCCGCCACGATCGAGCTGAGCGTCTCCCCGACCCTGCTGGCGCAGCCCCATCCGATCCCGGTCGACGCGCCGCGCATCGTCCGGACCGCGACCACCGACGACGCGGGCCGCGCGACGCTCGAGGCGCTGCCGCCGGGCGTGGCGCTCGACCTCGACGTGACCGCGGCCGGCTGCGCGCCGCTGCAAGAGAAGGAGGCGCTCCGTCTCGAGGCGGGCGCGACGGGCGAGCGCGAGTTCACGCTCGGGACGGTCGCGCGCGTGCGCGGGCGCGTGGTCGACACCGACGGCAACGCGGTCGAGGCGGCGCTCCTGCGGATGATGCCGCAGTCCGACCTCGAGCCCGACGCGCGGCGCCGCCTCGACGACCGCCGGAAACGGCGCTCCGCCAAACCCTCCGGCGCGGACGGCCGCTTCGAGATCGCGGACGTGCCTTCCGGGACGTGGTGGCTCGACCTCGATCCGGGCGAGCCGATGCCCTACGCCGGTGGCGAGCCGACGCGAGCTCCGTCCACGGTGAAGGTGCGCGGCGAAAAGCACCGCGCCGCATCCTCGCTCCTCGCCGTCGAGGTGCCGGCCTTCACGAAGGAGGTCGAGGTCACGCTGGTCGTCACGCTCGACCTCTCGATCCGCGGTCGCGTCCGCGGCCCGGAGGGCGGCGAGTTCTACGCCGTCGAGGTCCTCGCCTACTCGGTCGCGATGCCCGCGTTCGGCGTCGTGACCACAGTGCCGAAGTCGGACGGCACCTTCGAGCTCGCCCCGCTCGTCGACGGCGAATGGGAGATTGCGGTCGGCATCGACGACGAGTCGCAAGGCTACGGCGAGCCGCCGCCGCGGCGCGTGAAGGCGGGCGCGACCGACGTCGAGTTCGTCCTCGAGAAGAGCGCCGTCGCGATCGCCGGCCGCGTGATCGACGCGACCACGCTCCAGCCGGTCGAGGGCGCGTGGTGCTCGGGGACCGACGACGCCAACGGGCGCGAGCGCGCGCGCGGCAGCGGCGACGACGGCCACTTCGAGCTCCGCTTCCCGACCGGCGGGACTTTCACCGTCCGCGTCACCACGCGCGACGGCCGCATCGGCCTCGCGACGAACGTGGTCGTCGCGTCAGGCGGGAAGTCCGATGCGCTCGAGATCGCGCTCGCGCCCGGAGCGAAGCTCAAGCTCACGGTCAAGGACCCTCCCGCCGGCTGCCGCTTCGAGGTCCGCCGCGACGGCCGCGTCGTCGCCGCCGACGAGTTCGGCACCAGCCGCGAGGTCGAGCAGACCGTCCCGCCCGGCCACCTCGAAGTCCGCCTCTTTCGCGGAGACGACCTGATCGCGACGCACGAAGTCGACGCGAAGAGCGGCGCGACCGTGAGCTGCGGCGAGTGACCGCTCCGCGGGTCTACAATCGTCGCCCCATGTCTCCCGCCAGCCCCGCGACCACGACGTTCCGCGAGCTCGTGAAGATCGTCGGCACGGAGCACGTCCTCACCGACGCGGCCGATCTCCTCGTCTACGAGTCGGACGGGCTCACGCACTACCGGCAGCGGCCGCGGGCGATCGTGCTGCCGGGGTCGACGGCGGAGGTGGCGGCGGTCGTGAAGTGGTGCACTGCGACCGGGACGCCGTACGTGCCGCGCGGGGCGGGGACGGGGCTGTCGGGCGGGGCGCTGCCGTGCGGGACCGGGATCGTGGTCGAGACGGCGCGCCTGCGCGCGATCCTCGAGGTGAACGCGCGCGACCGCTACGCACGCGTCCAGTGCGGCGTGATCAACGCCGAGCTGTCGGTGGCCGTGAAGCCGCTCGGACTGCACTACGCGCCCGACCCGTCGTCGCAGACGGCGTGCACGCTCGGCGGGAACGTCGCCGAGAACTCGGGCGGCCCGCACACGATGAAGTACGGGACGACGACCGACCACGTGCTCGGACTCACGATCGTCACGGCGGAGGGCGAGGTCGTCGAGCTCGGCGGCACGCGCCTCGACGAGCCGGGGCTCGACCTGGTCGGGACCTTCGTCGCGTCGGAGGGGACGTTCGGGATCGCGACGGAGCTGATCGTTCGCCTCACGCCGACGCCGGCCACCGTGCGCACTTTTCTCTTCGCGTTCCGCGCGCTCGACGACGCCTGCCGGATGGTGCGGCGCGTCGTCTCCGACGGGATCCTGCCGGCCGCGCTCGAGATGCTCGACAAGAAGACGATCGAGGTGGTCGAGGACTCGGTGCTCGCGGCCGGGTATCCGCGCGACGCGGACGCCGTCCTGCTCGTCGAGCTCGACGGGCTCGCCGCGCAGGTCGACGAGGACGCGGCGCTCGTGCGCACGCTCGGCGGCGAGTTCGGCGCGTTCGAGACGCGCGAGGCGACGTCGCCCGAAGAGCGCACGAAGCTGTGGAAAGGCCGGAAAGGAGCGTTCGGGGCGCTCGGCCGGCTGTCGCCCGACCTCTACGTGCAGGACGTGGTCGTGCCGCGCTCGAAGCTGCCCGAGATGCTGAAGCGCGTGCGCGAGATCGCGACCAAGCACCGCGTGCTGCTCTCCAACGTCTTCCACGCCGGCGACGGCAACCTCCACCCCAACATCAGCTACGACGGGCGCGACGCGGACGAGGTGAAGCGCGTGGTCGCGGCCGGCGAGGAGATCCTCGCCGCCTGCATCGAGAGGGGCGGCTCGCTCTCCGGCGAGCACGGCATCGGCATCGAGAAGCGCGACGCGATGGCGCTGCAGTTCACGCCCGACGACCTCGACGTCTTTTCGCGCGTGCGGCGCGCCTTCAATCCGTTGGGACTCTGCAATCCGGACAAGGTGCTGCCCGGACCGAAGGTGTGCATCGAGTTCCGGCCCGGCGTCGCGATCGCCGGCGTGACGCACTCCGAAGGGGCCGCACGGTGAGCGCGCCGCCCGCCGCCCTCGAGCCGCGCCGCGGCGACCTCGAGACGCGCCTCGCCGCGCGCGGCATCGCGACACGCGCATCCACCTGGAGCGCGGCCCAGCGCGCCGACCTCGGCGCCGTCGCGCCCGCGCGCACCTGCGAGCCGGAGAGCCGCGAGCGGCTGCGCGACGTCGTGCTCGAGGCGGCGGTGAGCGAGAGCCCGCTGCTGGTCTTCGGCGGCGGGACGGCGCTCGGCGCGGGCGACCCGGTGGCGCGCGCCGACCTCGCGGTCGCGACGTCGCGCCTGCGCGGCGTCGTCGAGCACTCCCCCGCCGACTTCGTGATCTCCGTCGAGGCGGGCTGCCCGCTCATGGAGCTTCAGGCGCTGCTCGCGCCGCACGGCCAGTGGCTCGCGATCGAGCCGCCCGACCGCGACGCCGCGACGATCGGCGGCCTGATCGCGAGCGGCGCGACCAGCTTCGTCGCGGCGCAGCACGGGACGCTGCGCAACCACCTGCTCGGCGTGAGCGTGCTCTACGCCGACGGCCGTTTCGCCAAGGCCGGCGGCCGCGTCGTCAAAAACGTTGCCGGCTACGACCTGATGAAGATGCACCACGGCGCGCTCGGCACGCTCGGCGTCGTCGCGACGGCGACGCTGCGGCTGCGGCCGCTTCCGGCCCTCGACGTCGCGGCGTCGGCCGCGACCGCCGATCCGGCGGCACTGCTCGCGTGCGCCGACGCGCTCGCGGCGCCAGGGCTCCTGCCGGCGGGAGCGCACTTCGTCGGCGCGCTACGCGGCGCCGCGCTCGAAGGGTCGCTCGTCGTCCGCTTCCAGGGGGCGCGCGCGGCGTGCGACGCGGAGCTCGCGGAGCTCGAAAAGCGGCTCGCGGGCCAGGTCGCGGAGTGGCGCCGGGAAGTCGTGGAGGGCGCGGTGCGGCCGGCGCCGCTGCGCGAGCTCGACGAGATCGGCGCGCGCGGAAGTGAAGTGGACGTCGGCCACGTCTCGCTCCACTGGCCGCCGAGCCGACTCACGGAAGTCGTCGCCGCGCTGCAGCGCTTCGGGGCGGGACGGCTCGCGCTCGACCTCGCGCGCGGGTCGGGATTCCTCAAGCTCGCGACCAGCGGGGGTGGCGGCTCGCTCGCCGAAGCGCTCGCGCTCGGGCTGCGCGAGCTCGCGCGCGCGCTCGCGGCGGCCGGCGCGAGCGCCTATCTGCAGGCCGGTCCGCCGGCGTGGCGCGCCGTCCTCCCGGCTCACGCCACCCACGGTCCACGCGCGAAGATCGCCGCCGCGCTGCGCGCCGAGCTCGACCCGCGCGCGATCCTCTCGCGAGGTCGCTTCGCATGAGCACGCACGCGCCGGAACGCGAGGCCGCCGTCGAGACGCTGCTCCGCTACGAGCGGGCGCTCGACTGCGTCCACTGCGGACTCTGCCTTCCCGTCTGCCCCACCTACCGGCTGACCGGCAAGGAGTCGGCGTCGCCGCGCGGCCGCATCTACCTGATGCGGGCGTTCGCGGAGAAACGGCTCGACGAGAACACCGACTCGATCGTGGAGATCGACCGCTGCCTCGTCTGCCGCGCCTGCGAGACGGTCTGCCCGTCGGGCGTGCAGTTCGGCGAGATGATGGAGCTGACGCGCGACCTGCTCGAGCCGACGAACGCGCGCGGCCGCTTCGCGCGCGCCGTCAAGCGCGGCTTCTTCCGCTTCGTGCTGGCGAGCCCGCGGCGCGTGCGCTTGCTTGCGACTCTGCTGCGCCTCTACCGCGAGAGCGGGCTGCGCTTCGCGCTGCGCAAGCTCGGCGTGCTCCACCTGCTCGGGAGCGACTTCGTCCGGCGCGACGACCTGCTGCCGTCGATCCCGCCGCGTGCCGAGCGGGTCGATCCGCCGGTCGTGACGCCGGCGAGCGGGCCGCGGCGCGCGCGCGTCGGCTTCCTGGTCGGCTGCATCGCCCACGAAGTCCTGCCGCGGGCGAACCGCGCCGCCATCGAGGTCCTCGCCCGCAACGGCTGCGACGTGGTCTGCCCGAAGTCACGGCCGTGCTGCGGCGCGCTGCCGATGCACTTCGGAGATCTCGAGGCGGCGCGCCGCCTCGCGCGCACGACCATCGACGCGTTCGACGATCCTGCGGCCGGAACGCTCGACGCAGTCGTCGTGAGCTCGGCCGGCTGCGGCTCGGCCATGAAGGACTACCACCGGCTGCTCGAACACGATCCGGCGTACGCGGAGAAGGCGAAGCGCTTTTCGGCGAAGCTCAAGGACTGGAACGAGTTCCTCGCCGCGCTGCCGCTCGCGCCGCCGCCGCGCCGCCTCGAGCTGCGCGTCGCCTACAGCGAGCCGTGCCACCTCGTGCATGCGCAGCGCATCTCGGCGGCGCCGAAGCAGTTGCTGCAAGCGATCCCGGGCGTGCAGCTCGTCCCGTTCCTCGGCTCCGACTCGTGCTGCGGCGCGGCCGGGCTCTACAGCGTGACGGAGCCGCGGCAGTCGGTCGCGCTGCTCGACGCGAAGATGGAGCAGCTCGCGGCCGCGCGCCCCGACGTGATCGTCACCGCGAACCCCGGCTGCCACCTGCAGCTCATGAGCGGCGCGGCCGGGAAGATGCCGGCGGTCGAGGTGCTGCACGTCGCCGAGCTGCTCGCGCGGGCGTACGAAACGACCGCGCTTCCAACCGCGGCCGCGCGTCCCGACTCGGGCGCGTCTCGCTGAATCCGAGCAGGCGCCGTGCTGGATCGCGTCGAAGCACGCGGTTAGCTTCCCGCGCCCGCCGCGCGCCGGCGCCCGCCCCCACTACGGAAACGGAGAAGCGTTCCATGAAGCGTTCTTTCGGCCGCACTGCGGCGTCCCTCCTCTCGCTCGCGGCGCTCGCGCTGCCCGGTTGCCTCTACGCCCACATCCGAGTCCCGCTCGACACCGACCTGAACGAGACCAAGCTCGGGGCGAAGCGCGGGGAGGCGACGAACCGCGCGGTGCTCGGCCTCTTCGCATGGGGCGACGGGAGCACGCAGGCCGCGGCGGCCAACGGCGGCATCACGACGTTGAACCAAGCGGACACGGAGATCTTCTCGATCCTCTTCTTCGTCTACAACGAGACGACGACGATCGTCTACGGCGACTGAACCGTGCGCCTCCCCAAAGCGAGCCTGCTCGCCACGCTGCCGCTCCTGTGCGGCTGCATGAGCGGGCTGATCTACACCCATACTTGGGTGCCGCTCTCCACGAACTTCAACCACACGCCGGTGTTCCAGTCGAACGAGAGCGGCGAGAGCGACGTGCGCCACCTGTCGATCCCGGCGCCCTACCACTCGCTCGACTTCCTCTGGCACACCAACGCGATCGGCGACATCGCGGAGCGCGACGGGATCGGGGAGATCTGCTACGCCGATTACGAGAGCTTCTCGGTGCTCGGCATCTGGAACCAGTACACGGTGCACGTCTACGGCAAGCCCAAGCCCAAGCCGCCCGAGGCGGCGGCGCCGGCGGAGGCTCCGAAGAAGTGACGCGCGACCGCGCGACGAGGCAGGTCGAGCCTTCGTGCTGGGCGATCAGGGGCGCGGCGCGTACTCGAGGAGCACGCGCTCGCCCGCTCCTTCGGGCAGCTCGTAGCGCGCGGTGACGGCGGCCTCGAGCGAGAGCTTCTCCGCGTCCTTCGCGGCCTGCGCGATCTCCTCGTCGACGCCCGGCCCCTTGTAGAGGACGAGGCGTCCCCAGTTCGCGCGCACGCCCTTGAGCAGCCGCAGCAGGTCGCGCGCGGAACCGACGGCGCGCGCGGTCACGACGTCGAAGCGCGTCTGAGAGATCAGCTCCTCGGCGCGCTGCGCGGTGACGACGGCGTTGGGCAGCCGCAGCTCGCGCACGACCTGCGCGAGGAACTGCGCCTTCTTCTGCGTCGACTCGACCAGGCGGACGCGCACGCGCGGCAGCAGCAGCGCGAGCAGGATCCCGGGGTAGCCCGCGCCGCTGCCGAGGTCGGCCCACTCCGGCGCGCTGCCGACGGCCGCGAGCTGCGCGAGCCGCCGCCACGGCGCGACGCAGTCGAGCACGTGCTTGACCGCGACGTCGCGCGCGCCGGTGATGCGCGTCAGGTTCAGCGACTCGTTCGCGGCGAGGACGCGCGCCGCGTGGCCCGCCG
>Ga0137433_1000018_pt1 | contig 93361 bp, 70 predicted proteins | sample EasRivERMZT840_2_FD_102335 | JGI IMG/M metagenome (GOLD analysis project Ga0137433, IMG submission 102335) | Soil microbial communities from meander-bound floodplain in the East River, Colorado, USA - East River MetaG ERMZT840_2 | ecosystem: Environmental > Terrestrial > Soil > Floodplain ...
CGCTTCCTGCGCGCGGCGTATCCCTCCATGCTGATGGGATTCTCGGCGACGTCGTCCATGGCGGCGCTCCCGACGATGCTCGATGCCGCCGATACGGAGCTGCAGGTCCCGCGTCCCGTGTCCGGCTTTGTCCTGCCGCTCGCGGCCACGATCAACCGCGGCGGCAGCGCGGTCTTTCAGGCGATCGCGGTGGTCTTTATCGCGCGACTGTACGGAATCCCCTTCGGATTCGGTGAGATGTTGGCGGCAGGCGCTGCCGTGTTTTTTTCGTCGTTGACCGTGGCGTCCGTACCGTCGGCCAGCGTGATCAGCCTGTTCCCGTCCTTCCAGTCCACCGGCCTGCCCATCGCCGGTCTCAGCATCCTGCTGGGCCTGGACCGCATCCCCGACATGTTTCGGACGATGACGAACGTGACGGGCCATCTCGCCAGCGCGGTGGTCGTGACCGCGCTCGAGACCAGAAAATGAGTTGGCTGCTCGCGGCACCGTGGATCCTTGTGCTGCTCGTGATTCTCTATCGCTCTGCGACGCGCCGGCCGCGTCTGCGCGACTACGAACCGCTGTTCAGCGGCCCGCTCGTCTCCGTGATCATTCCTGCCCGCAACGAAGCCCGCAACATCGAGCGCTGTGTGCGCTCGATCCTGGCCACACAGTACACGCCAATCGAAGTCATTGTCGTGGATGATCGCTCGATCGACGGGACGGCGGAAATCGTCGAGCCGGCGGCAGGAAAGCGATTGCGGTTGGTGCGCGGCGACGATCTGCCCGAGGGCTGGTTCGGCAAGCAGTGGGCGATCGTGCAGGGATATCGTGCCGCCAAAGGCGAGCTGCTGTTGTTTGCCGACGCGGACACGCGCCACGAGCCCGAGCTCATCCCGCGTGCGGTGCGGAGTCTACAGAGCGAGAGAGTCGATCTGTTTTCTGTGATGCCGCGCCAGGAAATGAAAACGTTCTGGGAGCGTCTGATCCAGCCGCATGTCTTCCTCGCGCTCGAGACGGGGGTCGGCAGCTTCAGCCGCGTGAACCGCACTCGGACGCCGTGGAGCGCGATCGCCAACGGCCAGTTCATTCTGACGTCGCGCAGCGCCTACGAGAGCGTCGGCACGCACGAAGCGGTGAGAGATACCGTCGTCGACGATGTGAAGCTCGCGCAGGCCTACGTGCATGCTGGCAAGGACATCTTCCTGGTGCACGGCGAGGAATTCATGCTGACGCGGATGTACGGCTCGCTGCGTGAAATCCTCGCCGGTTGGACGAAGAACCTGGCGCAGGGCGCGCCGCTGATGGCGCCGCCGATCGCGCTGATCCAAACGCTGCTGCCCTACCTCATGTGGCTTCCAGCGCTGTTCTGGATCGCGCCGCCGGTCGTTTGGGTGCTGACGGGCTGGTCTGCTGCGATGATCGCGACGCTGGTGGCGCTCGTTACCTGGATCGCGATCTATGCGATCAATCGCGCGCCGGCGTGGTACGCCGTGCTCTATCCCTTGGGGGCCGCGATCGTTGCTTTCATTATGATCAGGTCGGCGCTACGAGGCGGGAAAATCGAATGGCGGGGACGGATGTACCGCGCCTAGAAGATCACGTGCTGCGCGAGCGCGAGCCCTGCCACCACGCTGCCGGCGGCCGCACCCACGTGGAGCAGTGTCGCCCACCGGGTTCCACGCTCGGCCGCGAGCCGCACCAGCAGCGACAGTGTCAGCGAAACCCCAAGCATCCCGACGATCGTACCAATTCCAAATGCCAGAAAGTACGCAACGCGTGCAGTCGCATCGGGAGCGGCCGCGACGAGCAGTGCCGCGATCGCGCCGCTGCCCGCGAGCCCGTGCGCGATCCCGAAGCCGAGCGAGCGGCGGGCGTCGACCGACGCATGGGCGTGAGCGTGGTCGGATGCCGTGGCGTGGCTGTGCAGGTGGAAGTGCGGGCCCGCGGTATGGGCGTGCGCGTGCATATGCCAGCGGCCCCGCACGTAGCGCCAAATCACGACACTGCCGAGCAGGATCAGGAGTCCGGCGACAAGCAGCTCGGCGGCCGGCCAGAGCTGCTCCGGCACCCGGATTCCCAGCACGATGACCAGGAGGACCGCGATCCCCACCGTAGCGGTGTGCCCCAGGCCCCAGACCAGCCCCAACCGCGCCGCGCTCCACAGCCGGGCTCCCGGTCGTGTCGCAAGCGTCGAGACGGCCGCTAGATGGTCTGGCTCAAAGGCATGGCGGAGGCCCAAGAGGCCGCCGATAGCCACAACCGCTACAATTGAAGGCGCCATTCGAGCCCCAAATCTAACTACAACCTTTTGGCCTGCTTGCATATCCAAGATCGTGCATGCCCCGACAGGTGCTCGAGGACACTCTGACTGCTGATTCCATCGCGGCCGACACGGCACTCGCTGCAAGCGGAGATGCCAGTGCGTTCGAGCGCCTGTACCGGACCCACGTTGCGCGGGTCCATACGCTGGTGCGGCGCATGCTCGACGCCGATGAAGCGGACGACGTGACGCAGGACGTCTTCATCCGCGCCTGGCAAAAGCTGTCGACGTTCCGCGGCGAGTCGGCGTTCGGGACCTGGCTGCACCGGTTGGCGGTGAACGTCGTCCTCGCCCGACGCAAGACCGTCGGGATCGAGCGCGGGCGATTCATCGCCGATGACGGGCCGCTCGACCGGGCAACGGGCAAACGGGAAACGCTGGAGCTGTCACTCGATTTTGAGGAAGCCCTGGCGCAGTTACCGGAAGGAGCACGGCAGGTGTTCGTGTTGCATGACGTGGAGGGGTATCGCCACGAAGAAATCGCGCGCATGCTCGGCGTCGTGCCGGGCACATCAAAATCGCAGCTGCATCATGCGCGGATGGCGCTGCGGAGGCACTTGGAACGATGAACGATCTCTGGACCAATCGGCTGTCGGAATACATCGACGGCGAGCTCGACAACACCGAACGCGCGGCGCTCGAAGAACACCTCGCGACCTGCGGGCACTGCTACGCGACGCTCGCGGATCTGCGCCAGGTGATCGCGCGGGCGAAGCATCTCGAGGATCGCGAGCCGGCGCAGGACCTGTGGGCTGGGATTCGCGCGGGGCTGACAACTGACGCGCCGATCCCGCTCCGACGCGACCGCCTCGTCCGCCGCCGTTTCAGCTTGACCGTCGGGCAGTTGCTCGCTGCGAGCATCGCGCTCGTGCTCATGTCCGGCGGCGGCATGTGGCTCGCCTTCCGTCCGGACGCCCAGCCCTCGCCGATTGTTCAGAGGGGCATCGAGAGCAACGAGACGGGCAACAGGAATGTGGCGCGCTGGCGGGTCCAGTCCGACATTGCGATCGCGGAGCTGCAGGACGCGCTCACGCTGAACGAGGGAAAGCTCGACACGGCGACCGTGCGGATCGTCCGTGAGAATCTCGCCGTCATCGATCGCGCCATCTCGCAGGCCCAGCATGCGTTGCGGCGCGATCCAGGCAACACGTACTTGAATCTCCACCTGGCCAAAGCGATGCGGCAAAAGATCGAGCTGCTGCGACGCGCAAACGCGCTCGCCGGCGAGAGCTAAGAGAGGACAGCAATGCTGACGACACTCGCAACACTGGTAGCCGTCTCACTCACCATGCCGCAGGGCAGCGGCCAGGGTTCGGGCCGCGGGCAGGGGGACAGCGACACGACGGTTGCCGTGCAACAGGGCGCTCGGCTCGACGTCAACAACTTTGGCGGCGAGATCGTGGTGCGGACGTGGAATCAAAACAACGTCCGGGTGCGCGCCAGCCATTCCAGCCGGAGCCGCGTCGAGGTCTCGACCTCGGCCAGCACCGTGATGGTCCGGAGCCAGGGCCGCCGCGGTCCACCGTCCATCGTCGAGCTCGAGATCACCGTGCCCACCTGGATGGGCATGAGCCTGTCCGGTACCTACACCGACATCAGCGTTGCGAACGCCGGCGGGGCCGTAACGGCCGAGTCCGTGCAGGGCGACATCGAGGTCACGGGCGGCACGGGCAATATCAATCTGAAGTCGGTCGAGGGCGGCGTGACACTCTCCAAGACCAAGGGCCGTATCGAGGTGAACTCGGTCGAAGGCGACATCACCATTACGGACGCGGTCGGTGACATTACGGTTGAGACCGTGGACGGCGACATCGCGCTGATCCGCGTCGATGCCGCCAACACCGAAGTGAACACCGTGGACGGCGACATCACCTACGACGGCACGATCAAGGCAGGCGGGACCTACCGGTTCGCCACGCACGACGGCGACCTGGCAGTCGTGATTCCGCCGAGCGCCTGCGTGTCGGGATCGGTCTCCACCTTCGACGGCGAGTTCGATCCGAGTTTCGCGGTGGACACCGTCCGCGCCGGGCGCCATCGCATCACCTTCGCGCAAAGTCGCTGCAGCAGCCCCGCCCGGATGGAGCTGGAAACGTTCGACGGCGACATCAAGCTGCGCCGCCCGGGCGAAGTCGAGCTCGAAATGCCGGACCGCGACAAGCACCAGTGGAAGCCTCATGACAACGACTTCGACTTGGACTTGGACTTGGACTTGGACTTCGATATCAACGTGGACACACGGACTATCACTCGCTACGCGAACCAATACGCCGCGCAGTACGCGGCGGAGTATGCGCCCAAGTACGCGCGTGAATATGCCAAGTGGTACGCACCCAAGGCCGCCCGCAAAGCGGCCCGCGCCGTGCGCCGGCAGCTCCCGAACTAACTCGGAGGATCTTGCAATGCGCCGTTTCGTGATCGCTGCAACGCTGTCGCTCGTGGCCGTGGGTACGGCGGCGGCGCAGGATTTCAACTGGAAGGGCCGCATTGCCCAGGGCAAGCGGCTCGAGGTGAAGGGTGTGAACGGCGACGTGCGCGCAGTGCTCGCGAGCGGAGCGGAAGCGTCCGTGAACGCGACCAAGCACTCGCGCCGCTCCGATCCCGATGAAGTCGAGATCAAGGTGGTCGAGTCCGAAGACGGCATCACGATCTGCGCCGTCTATCCCACGCCGCGCCACGCCCGCCAGGAGAACACCTGCGAGCCCGGCGACCGTTGGCACTCGAGCAATGAAGACAACGACGTGACCGTCGATTTCGAGGTGCGAGTGCCCGCGGGCGTCGAGTTCGACGGCCGCACCGTGAACGGCGAAATGTCGGCCGAGGGTCTCAAGGCAGACGTACACGCCAGCACCGTGAACGGCAGCGTGCGGGTGAGCACGACGGGCCTTGCGGAAGCCTCCACAGTGAATGGATCGGTCTACGTGGAAATGGGCCGGGCCAATTGGGACAACGACCTCGAGTTCAGCACGGTGAACGGCGGCATCACCCTCATCATGCCCGGCAAGCTCGATACCGAAGTCCGGGCCAACACGGTGAACGGCGAAATCGAGTCCGACTATCCGCTCACGATTTCGGGCAAGTTCGGCCCGCGGCGCGTGCGGGGCACGATTGGCGCCGGTGGACGGACGCTGAATCTGAGCACGGTGAACGGCGAGATCCGGCTGAGAAAAGGCACATGACGCACTCGTTCGGTACCTAAGAAAAGCAGCAGCGATCCCACCTTGAACCCCCTCGCGACCCGAGGGGGTTCTTGTTGTTGCGCGATATCCTGGCGCGAACTACCACGCTCGAGAGTCTGCGCGAGCTCTTCAGCGCACTCGACTACGAGCTCCGCTTCGAAGTCGTCCCACCCGGTCCCTGGCTGGGCGAGAGCGTCGCCCGTGACGCTGGGGTCACACGTGCAGCACTCGTGGCCCGTCACGGCGCGTTTCGCGTCTTTGTGCTCGAAGCAGATCATCCTGAGCTGGCCGCGCGCGCGGCGGCGCGGCGTCTGTCCGCCGGAGCCGGGCGAGGCCTGGCCTGTGCGCTGGGTGGACAGCCGCGGCGGCTGGTCTTTGCAGCAGGCCCCCCCCTCGTGGGTCTGCGGCAGGCCACGGTTCCCCTCATCCATCCGTCGGGTTCCGCTCTCGCCACGCTCGAGCGGCTCGCGCCCGGCAAGAACGAAACAGCCCTCGCCCTTTCTTTGAGAATCGGGGAGGTGCTGGCGAGTGAGGGTGTCACGCCGCGGTTCTTTCGCGCCTTCCGAACCACGCTCGAGCGCCTGACCGACCGGCTTCCAGCTCCTCGCTCCCGCACCGACCGCCACGCCCTCGCGCTGACCGCGCTCACGCGCGTGCTCTTCCTCTATTTCATTCAGTCAAAAGGCTGGTTGGACGGCGACACCCGCTTCGTCACTCGGCTGCTCGATCGCGCCCTGGCTTCGCGCCCCCCCCGTCACTTCCACCGCTCTTTCCTCCACGCCCTGTGTTTTGGCGCGCTGAATCGCCCCCCGGCGAGCCGCGGCCGCGCAGCCCGCGCGCTCGGCCGGATTCCTTTTCTCAACGGCGGCTTGTTCGAGCCGTCCCCGTTGGAGCGGCGTCACGGGCCGGCGACGTGGACCAACGCCGACTGGCGCCTCGCCTTCGACGACCTGTTCGAGCGCTTTCACTTCTCGGTACGCGAGCATGATACCGGCGAGTTCGTCGCGCCCGACATGCTGGGTCGCGTGTTCGAGGGCGTCATGGATCCCGACGAGCGCCAGGCGAGCGGCAGTTACTACACGCCCGCGTCGTTGGTCCGCGAGATCGTGCGCGCGGGGCTGGAGGCGGCGCTCACACACCGGTTCGGGCTGTCGCCGAGTGCGGCCTCGAAGTGGGTGCATGAAGGGCAGGCGCCTCGTCCGGTGCCGGATCTGCGAGGTCTGACCGTACTCGATCCCGCCGCAGGCTCGGGCGCATTCCTCCTGGGCGCGCTCGATGAGCTCGTCGCGCTTCGCCGAGCAGCGGGTGAAGGCCCGCCGCTCGCCGTGAAACGCGATGTGCTCGCGTACTCTCTATTCGGAGTCGATCTCACGCCGACCGCGGTCCGGCTGACGGAGCTGCGGCTCTGGCTCGCGCTCGTGGCCGACGAGGACAGGGACGATCTCGCCTCGATTGCGCCGCTGCCCAATCTCGATGGCCACGTGCGCCAGGGCGACGCATTGCTCGATCCGCTGATGCTGGCGAGCTCGCTCGGCGGCCGGGCGCTGCGTGGCGGGTCCGCCGAGGCCCGGAAGCTCGAAACCGCGCGTCGTTCCCTCTTCCAGTTGTCCGGCCCGGTGAAGCGCGCTGCGCAACGAGAGCTCGCTCACGCCGAGACTACGCTGGCGCGCAGGCTGCTGGAGGATGGGCGCGGCGCGCTCGAGAGCGCCATCGAGGAGCTGCTGACGCTCGGCCGCACACGCGATCTGTTCGGGCGCCGGCACGGACTGGCTCTGGAGCAGCGGCGCCGGCTGTCACGCCTGCGGCAGAGTCTACGCGATATCCGATCCGCCCTGCGCAAACTGCGGCTGGAGGGTGCGGCGCCCTTCTTCTCGTTTGAGTCGCACTTCGCAGACGTCTTGGGCCGCGGCGGGTTCGATCTCGTCGTGGGCAATCCGCCCTGGGTCCGCGCCGAGCGCCTGCCGCCTCGAGTGCGCGAGACGCTGGCGGTTCGCTATTCCTGTTGGCGTCCGTCCGCGATTCGCGGCTTCGCGCATTTGCCGGATCTCGCCGTCGCCTTTACCGAGCGAGCATTGGAGCTGGCTCGTCCGGGCGGCGTGATCGCATTGCTCGTTCCGGCCAAGCTCGCGACCAGCGGGTACGCGGAGCCGTTGCGACAGCGCCTGGCACACGGGACGCGGATAGAGCGAGTAGCTCCGGTACCTGAGTCCGCCGCACAGGCTTTTGGCGCAGCGGTCTATCCGATGGCGCTGGTCGCTGCCAGGGCAGATCCAACGGGCTCCGAAATGCTCGCAACAGCGCTTGGACCCAAGCCGAACGCTCCGGCTCTGCCACAGCGAGAGCTGCGGAACCCCGGTCCCTGGATCCTAACTCCTGGCTCCCAACCCCTGCTCCAACGGCTGCGGGAGCGCTTCCCAAGGGTCCGCGATCGTTGGGTGCCGCAGCTTGGCGTGAAGACTGGCGCCGACGATCTGTTTCTCGTGGATCAGGAACAACCGGGCACGCGCCCGGCTGTTCGCGGCCGGGACATAGGCGCGTGGCGCTGTACGCCACGCCGTCATGTGCTCTGGACGCACGGCTCCGACGGCGCGCCGCTCAACAGGCTGCCCACCGAGGCTGCGCGGCGGCTTGCGACACACGAAGACCGCTTGCGCCAGCGCGCCGACTACAAAGGCGGCCCGCCCTGGCAGCTGTTTCGCACCGCGCTGGGATGCGCCGTCCATCGCGTGGTGTGGGCCGATTTGAGTCGCCGTCTTGGCGCCGTGGTTCCACCGCCAGAAGTGGTCCCCCTCAACACGGTCTACGGGATCGTCACCCGCACCGCAGCTGATGCGGCGGCACTGGCGGCGCTGTTCAACTGTCGCTGGCACTCCGCGCTCGCGCGGCTCGTCGCCGATCCGGCGCGCGGCGGATTTCGGCGATTCAATGCCCGTGTGATCAGTGGGCTTCCGATTCCACCCAATGACTCGGCCGTCTGGCCGGAGCTCGCGAACCGTGGGGCGCGGTGCGAGCCGGCCGACGATCTCGTCGCCGAGGCCCTGGAGCTCGATGGTGCGGACCGCCGCGCGCTGGCCGCGGATTCTCTCTGAGCAGCTGGTCCCGGTCCCGGACCCGCTCGTCGTCTCGCTCGCACCGGGGGGGGGGACAGAAGCGTCGCCGCGCGAGGTTGCGGGGAGCGCAGCGCGGGCGCTGCTCGACGGGGGGGGCGCTTCTCTCCAGGAAGCGACGTGGCCCGCCTGGCTCGCGCCGCACCAGATCCCAGCGGCGGAGCGACTGACGTCGATCCTCGCGCGCCATGGGGGAGCGTTACTCGCCGACGCTGTGGGACTCGGGAAGTCGTACGTCGCGCTCGCGGTCGCGCTCGCCCGCAGCGAACCGTTTGCCCTCGTAGTCCCAGCGGTGCTCGTCTCTCAGTGGCGCGAATTGCTCGATCGTTTCGCTCAACACGAAGTTCCGATCATCACGCACGAATCGTTGAGCATGCCTCCGGGCCGCCATGCGCCGCCCTCCGCCGCCCTTCGCCGCCTTGTTGTTGTTGACGAAGCCCACCGCTTCCGCAATCCCGAGACCAACCGCTATCGCGCCCTGGCGCAGATGGTCGTGGGCAGCCGGGTGCTGCTGGTAACAGCCACGCCAATCCACAACCAGGTCGGTGATCTGCTCCACTTGCTGCGCCTGTTCCTGCGGGATCATGCGCTGGCTGCGTTGGGTGTGCCGTCCCTTCGCACCGCGGCTCGACGGGAGAGCGACACGTCGTTGGCGCAGGCAGCCGTGGCACGTCTGATCGTCGCACGCTCGCGCGATCGCGTGCAAAGCGGGTATGCCGGCGGGTCGGTAGCGCTGGTGTTTCCACGAACCACCACTGAGACTCTCCGCGCCGGTCCAGCGCCCGACGCTCTGCTCGCCGAGCTAACGGCCGACGTGTCGCAGTTACGGTCCGGTGGGAGCGCCGGGCCCTTGCTCCGGCTGATGTTGCTGCGCCGGCTCAGCTCGAGTCTTCCCGCCTTCCGCGCGGCTCTACTCCGGCACGAGGCATACCTCGATCTCGCCGGTCGCGCTGCCGGCGAAGGACGCGCACTCTCGCCACGCGAATTCCAGCGCTGCTTCCCGCGCGCAGCCGAATCGGATATCCAGCTCGTGCTGTTCCCACTCCTTTTGGATCTCCCGTCGTGTGGAACGGACCTCTTGGAGGCTGACCGCGGGATTATCGCGCGCTTGCGGGACGTAGTGGCCCGCGCATCCACCGCGGATCCCAAGGCCGAAGCGTTGCAGCGGCTTCTCGCGACCCATTCCGGAAAGACGATCGTGTTCACTGACGCGCAGCCGACGGCGCGCTACCTATTGCAGCGGCTGCGACACCGGAGGGTCGCCGCGGTGTTTGGACACGTGGGACGTTTCGCCAGCGGTGATGCGGCGCGGCGCGAAGTGCTGCGGGCGTTTGCGCCGCGGGCGCAGGGCAGCGCGGCACCATCCGCGGCCCTCGAAACGGACGTCCTGGTTGCCACCGATCTGCTCAGCGAGGGGCTCAACCTTCAGGACGCCGAGCGGGTCGTGCACTACGACCTTCCGTGGAGTCCGGCGCGGCTTGCGCAGCGCGTCGGCCGCATCGATCGACTCGGCTCGACGCATCCCTCGATTTCGACTGTCACCTTCCTGCCACCGCCGAGTCTGGCGCGGGTGCTGGAGATCGAGGAGCGGCTCGCCACCAAGAGCACTGCGCAGCGAGTTGCGGGCATCGACGGCCAGCTCGATTGGTGCGATCGGCTTGCCGAATTTGGCGTGAAGGCGGCATTGCCACCCTCCGATGGTGCCGGTGCTGCCGTGGTTGGTGAGCGGTCGCAAACGGTGTTGGTGGTTCGAATCGCGAACCTGGTCGAGGCCATTGTGGTCGAAGCTGGAGTCGCTCGCACGAATCCCGCCGCCGCAACCCGGGCTTTGGTCGCTGCCCAGACCGCCACACCTGCTCCGCTCGATCGCGGCCTTCTGCAGCAGGCGATCGACAGCGCCGCTCCGCTCATCCGCTCTCGTCTGGAGGCCGTTCAGGACGCTCGCTGGCGCGCGAGCGATCGCGATCGGCTCGCCCGTCGCTTGATCCCGTGGGTGTTATCGGCCGCGCGCCGTGCCGCCCGCCGGGGTGATGGCGCTCAGCTCGCCGAGCTGGATGCCCTGGTGACGCGACTCGCGTCGGGGATGACAGCAGGGGAAGAGCTGTTTCTCGATGACCTGTTGTCGCGCCGGGACGCGCTCTTGGTCAGCGACTTGCTCGCGTGGCATCGTCGCTTGCCGGCCGTCGAGGTCGCCGAGTACGCGAGCGGGGTTGAGCTAGTGGCGGCGCTTCAGATTCAATGTCGCTAGCTTGTCAGTGATGGCGAACTCGACGTTCCTCTTCGATCTCGACGGCACCATCATCGATTCGATCGAGCTGATCCTGCGCTCCTACCGCCACACCATGGAGCTGCACCGCTGCAACGAGCCGATGCCGCCGGACGAGATGTGGATCGCCGGCCTCGGCACTCCGCTCTGGGCGCAGTTCGGCCAGATCACCGAGGATAGGGAAGAGATCGAGCGGATGGTGCAGACCTACCGCACCTACAATCTCAGCCATCACGACGCGCTCGTGAAACCGTACGAGGGCGTGGTGGACGAAATCCGCCGCATGAAGGACGCGGGAAAGCAGCTCGGCGTCGTCACGAGCAAGCTCCACGACGGGGCGATGCGCGGCCTGCGCATCTCCGGCCTCGACGAGGCGTTCGACATCGTCATCGGCTGCGACGACGTCACCAACTCCAAGCCGCACCCCGAGCCGGTGCTCAAAGCGATCGACGAGCTGGGCGTGAAAGCGGATGAAACGGTATTTGTGGGCGATTCGCGCCACGACATGGAGTCGGGCCGTGCGGCGCGGGTCAAGACCGCCGCGGTACTGTGGGGCCCGTTCGACCGCGCCGATCTCCAGGATCTGCGGCCTGATTACTGGCTGGAGAAACCCGAAGACCTGCGCCAGCTTTACGAGCCATGAGCCCTAGATTCGTTCCCTTCGAGCTGGAACGCTGGCAGAGCACCTGGGAAAACCGGGTCAGCTTCAATCTCTCTGAATCCGGCGTGCATCCCCTCACCATCCAGGAGCTGCTCGGCCTGGCCGGCGCGTCCGCCGTACCGCTGCTCGAGGTACGCCTCGGCTACGCGCAGTCCAACGGCTCCGACCTGCTGCGCGAGCGCATCGCCGCCCTTTACCCCGGCTCCTCGCCCGACCAGGTTCTCGTCACCACCGGCAGCTCCGAAGCGAACTTCGTCACCTGTTGGCGGCTGATCGAGCCCGGCGACAAGGTCGCCGTGATGATGCCGAATTACATGCAAACCGCCGGGCTCACCCAGAACTTCGGCGCGCAGGTTAGGGCCTTCCAGCTGCACGAGAAGGAAGGCTGGGAGCCGTACGTCGAAGAGATCCGGACGGCGATTGCGCCGGGCACCAAGCTCGTCGTCGTCACCAACCCGCACAATCCGACCGGTCACGTGCTCGGCGCGGAGGCGCGCAAAGTCATCCTCGAGCGCGCCGCGGAAGTCGGCGCGTGGATTCTGGCGGATGAGGTCTACACCGGCGCGGAACGGGACGGCAACACGACGCAATCGTTCTGGAGCAGCGGCTACGACAAGCTTGTGATCGTGAACGGCCTGTCGAAAGCGTACGGCCTTCCAGGCCTGCGGATCGGCTGGATCGTGTCGCAGCCCGCGTTCAGCCAGGAGGCGTGGCAGCGTCACGACTATACCACGATCGGTCCTTCCGGAGCGAGCGATCACCTCGGCGCCGTCGCGCTCGAGCCGCACGTGCGCGAGAAGCTGATCGATCGCACGCGCAAGATCCTCCACGCGAACTACCCCGTGATGGAGGCCTGGCTCAAGAACTTCGGCGACACGTTCAGCTGGCATCCGCCACAGGCGGGCGCGATCTGCTGGGCGCGCTACCGCGGCGGCATCCCGGCGCAGGAAATCGTCGAGAAGCTGCGGGCGCAGCACAGCGTGCTGCTCTGCCCGGGCGATCACTTCGGCACGCCGGGTTTCCTGCGCTTCGGGTATGGTGGAGAGCTGGCACACTTCCAGGAGGCTCTCGCTGAAACCGATCGTGGGCTACGACGCTTGTTCAGTGACTGAGTGAAGGGCTTATGACGACGAAACAGCAGCAGAAGGAACGCGAGACGGCAGTCATCCGCGCGCCGCACGACGGCAGCGAAGTCGGCGTGGTCGCGCTCGCCGGTCCGGAGGAAGTGCGGGCGGCGCTCGACGCGAACGTCGCGGCCGCCAAGCCCGCGCGGGAGATGCCGTCCTATGCGCGCGCCGCCGCGCTCCGAAAGGTGGCCGACGGGCTGGAAGCGGCGCGCGTCGAGCTCATCCGGACGCTCGCGCTGGAAGCCGGGAAGCCCATCACGCAGGCCAAGCTCGAGCTCGATCGCACCATCTTCGTATTCCGCGACGCCGCGGAAGAAGCCACCCGCATCGATGGACAGGTTCTTCCGGCCGACGTCGCGCCTTCGGCCAAGGGACGCATCGCGCTGACCCGCCGGTTCCCGCTGGCGCCGGTCGTGGGGATCACGCCGTTCAACTTCCCGATGCTGCTCGCTGCCCACAAAATCGCCCCAGCCATGGCGTGCGGCTCTACGATCACGGTCAAGCCGCCGCCTCAGGATCCGCTCACCACGCTGCGGCTCGGCGAGCTGGTCAGGGCATCGGGCTATCCCGAGGGCGGGGTGAACATCACGCCGTGTCACGTCGAGGTCGCGCAGATCCTGATCGAAGACCCGCGCGTCCGCGTGATCACGTTCACCGGCAGCGCCAAGGCCGGCTGGGCGATTCGCGCGAAGGCTGGCAGCAAGCGCGTGGCGCTGGAGCTGGGTGGTAACGCCGCCGTGATCGTCGAGCCCGATGCCGATCTCACGTGGGCTGCGTCGCGCTGCGCGGTCGGCGGCTTCACGTTTGCCGGCCAGTCCTGCATCTCGACGCAGCGGATTTACGTGCACGAGCAGGCGTATCAGGCGTTCCTCCAGCTGTTCCTCGACAAGGTGAAGCAGCTCAACGTCGGTGATGTGCTCGATGAGAAGACCGATGTGGGGCCGATGATCGACCCGGGTGCTGCCGAACGAGTGGAACGCTGGATCCAGGAAGCCGTCGCCGGGGGGGCTGAGATCGCGCTCGGCGGCAAACGCACCGGGGGGGGCGTATTCATCGAGCCGACGGTGTTGCTGCGCACGACGGCGGAGATGAAGGTGAACTGCGAAGAGGTCTTCGCGCCGCTCGTGACCGTGACGCCTTACAACAATCTGGCCGATGCGATTACGTGGGCGAACGCGTCGCCCTACGGGCTCCAAGCGGGCGTCTTCACGACCAATCTCCAGACGATGTTTCGTCTGCACGCCGAGCTGGACGTGGGGGCGGTCAACGGCAACGACATCCCGGGGTTCCGCGTGGACCGCTTACCCTACGGCGGCGCCAAAGCATCGGGACTCGGGCGGGAAGGTGTGCGCTACGCGATCGAGGAGATGACCGAGCAGCGCGTGCTCACGCTCAAGCTCGACTGAAGTCTAGACGATCGCGCGTAGCAGCAGGTAAGAAAGTCCCGCGATTCCGGCTGAAGCCGGAATCGTTACGATCCACGCCAATACGATCCGCTGCGCCACTCCCCACCGCACCGCCGAGAAGCGCTGCGCCGCACCCACGCCCGTAATCGCGCCGGTGATCGTGTGCGTGGTGCTGACCGGAATGCCGAAGTGCGACGCGATGAACAACGTGATCGCGCCGCTCGTCTCGGCGCAGAATCCGCCGAACGGCGTGAGCTTCGTGATGCGCTGACCCATCGTCTTTACGATCCGCCAGCCTCCCGACAACGTGCCGAGACCGATCGCGGCGTGCGCCGAGAGGATCACCCACGTCGGTATCGTATCCGCGCTCGTGAGATGGAAGCCTTGAATCGGGAAGTTCACGAACAGGGCTTGGCTCGATACGAGCAGCGCAACGATGATACCCATCGTCTTTTGGGCGTCGTTCGTTCCGTGGCCCAGCGAATACGCGGCGGCTGACACGAGCTGGAGCACGCGGAACACTTTATCGACTCTGCGTGGTAGCGATCGCCGCAGGATCCAGGAGAGCGCGACCGTGAGGAGCAGCGCAAGTGTGAGTCCCATAAGCGGGGCTACGACGATGAAGACGAGGGTTTTGATCCAGCCGCCCGCGATGATCGCGCTGAATCCCGCTTTCGCGACAGCCGCGCCACCGTACCCGCCCACCAGGGCGTGCGACGACGAAGTCGGCAGCCCCAGGTACCACGTGACCAGGTCCCAGATGATCGCGCCCAGCAGCCCGCCGAGGACCACGGTGGAATCCACGACGCTGAGATCGATCATCCCCTTGCCGATCGTCTTCGCGATCGCGGTGCCGAACACGAACGCGGCGACGAAGTTCCAGAACGCCGCCCATATCACTGCCGCGGTCGGCGACAGTACGCGGGTCGAGACGACGGTGGCGATGGAGTTCGCCGCGTCGTGAAATCCATTGATGAAGTCGAAGATGAGCGCGACGAGCAGGATCGCGAAAACGAACCAGACGGAGGCTTCCATCAGGCGTGCTTGATCGTGATCGACTCGACCACGTTGGCGACGTCTTCAGCCTGGTCGAGCGTGCCCTCCAGATTGTCGTAGATCTCCTTCCACTTGATCAGCTCGATCGCGTCGTGCTCCTTCTCGAACAGCTGGCCGAGCGCCTCGTGGTAAATCGAGTCGCCCTCCTCCTCGAGCTGCTTGGCCTCGACGCAGTACTTCATGACGTCGGTGCCCTTCTTGAGCCGGGTCACCGCCTCGGCCAGCACCCCCATCATTCGCTGGAGCACGTCCATGAGCCGCAGCACACCCTGCAGCGACGGACCGAGCCGGAAGATCTGCGCCCGGCGCGCGGTGCCATCCATCGCGTCCATGACGTCGTCGAGATCGGAGGCGAGCTGGTGAATGTCTTCGCGGTCGAGCGGCGTGATGAAGGTGCGGTCGAGCCGGTTCACCACTTCGTGCGTGACCTGATCGGCTTCGTGCTCCAGCCGTTTGATCGCTTCGACATGGGGGGTACGGCGGTCGGGTGCCGCCTGAAATAGCTGCCGCAAGTGCTCCACGGCTTCTTTGTTCCGGTTGGCGACTTCAATGAAGAGCGTGAAAAACTCTTCTTCTCGCGGCAGGAGGCGCACGATTCCTCGCGGGCGAAAGGGTGGCGAAAGATAGCGGGGCCCGAAAACGACCACTAGGTTATCGCATGACTTCTACCCCCGCGCCAGCCCAACGCGTCGAGTTCGTCAAGGCGATTTCGCGGCTCGACGCCACCGCGCTCGTGGTCGGATCGATGATCGGATCCGGCATTTTTATCGTTTCCGCCGATATCCTGCGACAGATGCACTCGCCGGGGCTGCTGCTGACGGTGTGGATACTCTCGGGGTTCGTCACGCTGCTGGGCGCGATCACCTACGGCGAGCTGGCGGCGATGTTCCCCAAGGCGGGCGGCAACTACGTCTACCTGCGCGAAGCCATTTCGCCGCTGTTCGGTTACCTGTACGGCTGGACGTTGTTCGTCGTGATTCAGACTGGCACCATCGCCGCGGTCGCGGTGGCGTTTGCGCGCTTCACATCGGTGCTGGTCCCGGCGATCTCACCCGACGTCTTCGCGGGCACCACACTGCACTTCCCGCAACCGATCGGCGATATCGCCGTGGGCTTGTCCTGGCAACGGCTGCTGGCCATCGCCTCCATCGCCCTGCTCACGTGGGTCAACGTTCGCGGTGTCCGGACCGCTGCCTTCATTCAGACGTCACTGACGGTCATCAAGACCGCCGCGCTCGCCGCGCTGATCGTGCTCGGTCTGACGATCGGTCGCAACGCCGCCGCGATCGCGGCGAATTTCGGCCCGAACTTCTGGGCGGGCGGCGCGCTGACGCTGGCGATCCTGCCCGTGGTCGGTGCCGCGATGGTCGGCTCGCTGTTCTCAATGGACGCCTGGAACAACGTGGGATTCGCGTCGGGCGAGCTGAAAAACCCCGAGAAGGACTTGCCGTTCGCCATGGCCATCGGCGTTCTGACGGTCACCACGCTGTACGTACTCGCGAACGTCGCCTACCTGAACGTGCTGCCCGCCGACGCGATCGCCAACGCGCCGCAGGACCGCGTCGGCACGGCCGCGATGCAGGCGATGTTTGGCCCCGCGGGCCTCTACATCATGGCGGTCGCGATCATGATCTCGACGTTTGGCTGCAACAACGGGCTGATCCTGTCGGGCGCACGCGTCTATTACGCCATGGCGCAGGACAATCTGTTCTTCAAGTCCGCGGCGAACCTGCATCCCACGTACAAAACGCCTGCGCTCGCGCTGATCGTGCAGGCGATCTGGACGTGCGTGCTCTGTCTCTCGGGCACCTACGGGCAACTGCTCAACTTCGTGATTTTCGCGGCGGTCGCCTTCTATGCCGTGACCGCGGTCGGGCTGTTCCAGCTGCGTCGCAAACGCCCCGATCTGCCACGTCCGGTGCGGGCGCCGGGGTATCCCGTGCTCCCGGCTCTCTACATCGTGCTGACCAGCCTGATCGCGATCGATCTGCTCGTGCAGGACGCGACCCGCACCTACGCCATGCTGGGACTGGCCCTGGTGCTGCTCGGCGTGCCGGTCTACTACGGGTGGAGGCGGATGGCCGCCTAGCAGGCTTCGGGTTATATTCGGTGGTATGGCTGTACGCACCAAACCCCCGGCAAAGCCGCCCCGGGCAGCGACTTGCCCTGAATGCGGAGGCAAAGCCGCCCCGCAGTCCGGCTGTCTCGTGTGCCTGAACTGCGGCTGGGCGCGCTGTGGCTGAGCGGGCGGACGGGCCGACGGGCAGACGGGCCGTTCGCGCCAAACCGACACAACTCCAGCTTATACAGCCCGTCAGCCCGCCAGCCCAGCCGCCCGTCATCCTCGACCAGCGCCTCCGAGGCACATCGTTCATTTCGTTACCTGCCAGGCGGGTGCTCAACCCACCCAGCGCGACCGGTATGGACTACTGGTCACTCAATCCCTACGTCGGCTGCGAATTCGGCTGCAGTTATTGCTACGCGCGCTACACGCATCGCTACGTCGTCGAGCGCGCGCATGACGCGGGAAAGCTCACGGATGCCGAGTTCGCCGATTACCGGGGAGCGCACGGTTGGGAGGCGTTCGAGAAACGCATCTTCGTGAAAGAGCAGTTGGTGGGTGCACTCGAGGCCGATCTCCGGCGCGTCCGGCTCGGTGAGTGCATCGTCATCGGAACGGCGACCGATCCCTATCAGCCGGCGGAGCGGCAATTCAAGCTGACGCGCGCGGTGCTGCAGCGGCTGACGCGCTGCGAAGGTCTCTCCCTCGGCATCATCACGAAGAGCCCGCTCATCGCGCGCGACTGCGATCTGCTCCTCAAGCTCCAAATCCGCAACGAACTTCAGATCCACATCTCGCTTATCACAGCGGACGCCGTGCTGGCGCGCAAGCTCGAGGCGCGGTCCCCGGTGCCGAGCGCGCGGCTCCGCGCGCTCAAGAAGCTGGCGGATGCGGGGGTGAACGTTGGGTTGATCGTCGCGCCGGTGCTGCCTGGCATCACGGACGAGTTGGCGCACCTGGACAGGCTCTTTGCGGCCGCGAAAGCCGCGGGTGCGCGGTTCATTCATGCGGGCGCGCTGCGGCTGTATCCGGCGGTGCGAGACCGTTTCTTGCCGGTCCTCGCCGAGCACTACCCGGATCTCGTACCGCGCTATGAGAAGGCGTACGCGAAGCAACAGGGAGCGCCGCGCGCATATGCCCAGGCGCTCGCGCGGCGAGTGAAGAAGCTGCAGCAAGAGCACCGCTTCACGAAGAACAACGGGATGATCGATCGGTACAAACCGCGTCGCGTCCCGGCGCAGGGCGAGCTCGAGCTGCGCGGCAGCCTGCCCTAATCCCGTGCCACCAGATGGAAGACCCTAGACTCCCCGCAGACCGGAGTCGTCGCGTCGTAGAGATATCCTTGGACGAACGCGATCCATCGCGACACCGTGTCCGGTGGGTTCTCGAGCACGTAACCTGTCGATAATCCCGCCGCCGGCTTCACGCGTGTGCAACCATTCGTGTCTCGCTCCACGCTCGCACCGCCACCCGCGTTGGTCCGGCCGGTCGAGACCGCGCCGACGAGGACCTCGCCAAACGTCCTGATGTCCCCGAAGTTCGCGCGCATTTCGTACTTGCTGTGAGTGGCGCTCAATCCCGGCGCACTTACCGTCGTGTCCCAGTAGACCGGCACAAGAGATGCCAGCGGTTGGCAGGGCTGTTCGCCTGCGCGATAAAGGAAATACGGCTCAAATGTGACCAGGGAGGAATCGACTTCCGGCGCGATCACGAACTCGCGCCGAACGCAGGGAAGGTTATCGTAACCGCGGAGCAGCACCGGGAACGGCGTCGCTGGGGCGACTTCGGCCGGCCACTCCATCCACGCCACTGTCGTGGGCGTCACCTGCATGTCCGGCTCACAAGCGACGAGAACACCGAGACTCACCACGACCAACACGACACGACGCATAGACCTCCTCTGTGTGAAGGGGCACCTCTCAGAGACCTACCCTACGAAGCACTCTCCGCGTCACCCTCCAGCCATTGCCGCGCCACCGCCCGAATCGTGCCGGGCGCGTTCCCCTCCGCCCGATTGTTCGCCAGGATGTACGCCTCGATCCGCCGCTGCTGAGCTGCGCTCACCAGGCGCACGAGATCTCTGCGCAGGTCCGGCACCGGCTCCTGCACGCGATCGTACGGCTGGAACTGTTTCACCGCGTCCGCGTAGCGGCGCCCCGGCTTCAGCAGCGCCCGCGCGACGGTGAAGCCAGTCGGGAACGTCCACGGTGAGTCGAGTTGCTCACCGATGGACGGCATCTCTGTCCACGAATTGAAGACGTGCGCCACGCCGTGCCGCTTCAGCACCTCGCCATGCAGGCCGGTCAGCAGCTCCTGATTCCGCAACTCGACCGCATAGCGGTGCTCGCGCGGCAGCTGCTTGAAGAAATCATCGAGCTGATCGGCCCATTGCAACGGATCGGGCAGATCCTTGCCCCGCATTGCTTGGAACTCGAACACGAAACAGCCGGCATGATCGCGGAAAACGCGATCATATGGCCGCAACATGCTGTCTTTGAACAGGGCAGCGCTGAGAAAGTCGGGATTGCGCATCCCCGCGAGCCCCGGCTGCGGCGCATCCTGGCCCAATCGCTTCGCCGTGATGCGATCCCAGACCTTGCTGACCGCGGGAAATCCGGCGGGCAGCGCCTGCGCGTAGGAGCGCAGCTCTTCTTCGGATGGCGGATCGTAAAACGCGCTGTCGATTCCAACCGTGCGAAACAGCGGATAGCGCGTGTACTCCTCGAGCCGCTTCGCCGGCTGCGGACCGCGATAGCGACGATGGTAGATGTCGCCGAACCAGCCGTCGTACGTCCATGTTGAGGTGCCAAAGCGGATACTCGAGGGCACTCTCCGAGCGAGGTCTGCCACCTCTGGATTGGGTGGCGGCAGGTCTGCGGTGCCGAAGAGATCTACTTGCTCAGATCCCACATCCCACATCCCACGCATTTAAGAACTCCAAACATACCAATGAGTTAACTCTTCCGCCGAGATCTTGCGGGCTCGACTAGTTTCGGGATATATTCGGGTCCCTTTGGTGACTTGGCAATGTCTCGACGTCCTACGAGCTCGCTCGCTGCCTGCGTTTGGATCCCCCTCTTCCCGCTCCGCTGTGAAGAGGCGCGTCACGATGGGCTAGCCGGTTCTCCCACGGCCCTGCTCGCCCCTGATACCACCCGCAAGCTCTGGCAGGTCTCCGTGCCGGCCCGGCACACCGGAGTGAAGCCGGGGATGACGGTCAGCCAGGCAATCGGGCTCTGTTCCACGCTGCGGCTGATCGAGCCGGATCCGGTTCACTATGACGAGCAGTTCGCGTACCTGCTGGCTGCACTGAGTGAAGTAAGCCCAGTCGTGGAGGCGGCCGAGTTAGGACTCGTCTATGTGGGGGGTGACGGGCTCGAGGGGATATACGGTGGGAATCACAAGATCGTGGACGCGATAATGTCTTGCGTGCGGCGTGCGACGTGCGGCGTTGAGAATGACATGTCGATCGCCACACGCCGCACGCCCCACGCCGCACGTGTGGGTTGGGGAGTTGGGAAGTTCACAGCTTGGGTGGCCGCAAGCCGCGCCAAGCCGAGCGAAGCGGTTGTTGTCCCTCTGGGGGAAGAACGGAATTTTCTCGCTCCCCAACCCATCGCTGTCCTTCCACTCGACACCGATACGCATCGCCGGCTGCGGCGGCTCGGTATTCGCACATTGGGCGCGCTCGCCACACTGCCGGAAGCGGCGATCACGGCACAGTTCGGCGCTGTGGGCAGACGGCTGTGGCAGCTGGCTGCCGGTCGAGTCGTCGAACCCGTCCAGGGTCGGGTCGAGCCAGAGCCGATCGCGGCCGCGCTCTCGTTCTTCTCGCCGGTCGGCGAACGCGAGCTGCTCGTCCACGCGCTCGATCAACTGATTGCGCGCGCGCTCAAGCACCCGCGTCGCATCGGCTGGCGCGTGCATGCGCTGCGCGTACGCGCCGAGCTCGAGGGTGGCGGCTCCTGGCTCACGGCACATTTGCTCAAGGAGCCGACCGCCGACGCGGGCCGCATCGCCGCGCCGCTCAGGACACGACTCGAGCTGTCGCCGCCGGTCGGCGGCGTCGAACGACTCGTCCTCGAGTTCACCGGCTTTGCTCCCGGGACGACGGAGCTCCAGTTGTTCGCGCGCGATGCTCAGGCGGCCGCGCGCGCGGGTCAACAGCGCGCGTTGCGCAGTGCCGCGCGTGAAATCCGCATGCGCGTAAAGGGAGAGGGGGGGCGCGCAGTCCTGTATCACATCATCGAGGTGCAACCATGGTCACGCCTGCCCGAGCGCCGCTACGCACTGATCGACTACGAGCCGTAAACGAGCCGCAGCTGGTGACGGTGGAATTGGATGACTCCGGTGCTCCGGCGGCGGTTGGGCGGTTAGGCGGTTCGGCGGTTGGAAGAATCGAGTGCATCAATGAAACCTGGCGCATCGACGATGAATGGTGGCGTCAGATCATTTCCCGTTTGTACTACGAAGTGATGTTGGAAGGCGGAAAGCGTGTTGTGTTGTTGCAGGATTTGATCACAAGCAATTGGTTCATTCAGTATCCCTAACCGCCAAACCGCCTGACCGCCGCATTTCATGTACGCCGAGCTCCACTGCCACTCCGCCTATTCGTTTCTCGATGGGGCCTCGCCGCCTGACGAGCTCCTTGCCGAAGCACACCGGCTCGGGTACCCTGCCCTCGCGCTGACCGATCGCAACGGCGTCTACGGCTCGCTCGCGTTCGCGCACGCCGCGCAGCCCCTTGGCATCCAGCCGATCACCGGCGCAGCTGTCACGCTGAGCGACGGCACGCAGCTCGTCCTGCTCGCCGAGACCGCGCGGGGATACGCGAATCTGTGCCGGCTGCTCACCGAGGCGCACCTCGGCGCTGAGCGACTCGACCCCCGGCTGCCGCTCAGCGCGATCGAAGCACGTCATGAAGGCTTGATCATCCTGTCGGGATCCCGACGCGATGGCTTGTTGCCGCGGACTTTGGAGCATGAAGGGCTGAGCGCGGCCCGCAGACTCGCCGAGCAGTGCAAAGCAATGTTCGGACGCGATCGGTTCTTTGTGGAAATCCAGAGGAACCGTGTTCGTGGGGACTTGGCGGTTAGTCGAGCGTTAATCGATATCGCCGGCAACCTGCAACTTGGCGTCTTGGCGTCTGGCAACGTTCATTATCACACCCGCTCCCTGCATCGCCTCCACGACGTCATGGTCGCGATTCGGCATCGCACGACCCTCGACGGCTCCCATCGGGTCCGAAATCCCAACAGCGAATTCTGCCTGCGGCCACTGGACGAAGTCATTTCGCTGTTCAATGACTGTCCGGATGCTGTCGCCACAACTTTGGCCATCGCGGAGCGCTGCAAAGCCTTCGACATCACCCGCGACCTCGGTTACACCTTCCCTGACTTTCGCGGATCCGAGCGCGCACCCGCGCCCCAGGCGTTAACCGAGCTGTGCCTGGCCCGGCTGGTGGAGCGCTACCCTCCAGACTCCATCTATCACGCCCAGGCCGTCCGCCGGCTCGACGAAGAGCTGAAGCTCATCGAGCATCACAAGCTCTGTGGCTTCTTTCTCGTCTACCACGATCTGTTCGACCTCGCGCGCGAGGTGGCGATCGACGTCCGCCGGGGCTCCCGGCGCGCCAGCGGCAACCTGCTCCCCGGCCGCGGGCGGGGCTCCTCGGTCTCTTCCATTGTCTGCTACCTGCTCGGCCTGTCGCATATCGATCCGATCGCCAACAAGCTCTTCCTGGGCCGCTTTCTGAACGAGACGCTCGCGTCCGTCCCCGACATCGATCTCGATTTCCCGCGTGAGATTCGCGAGGAGCTGATCCGGCGCGTGTACACGCGCTATGGCGCCGAGCACGTCGGGCTCGTGTGCTCGTTTCCGACGTATCGCCTGCGCTCGGCGGTGCGCGAAATCGGGAAAGCGCTCGACTTGCCTTTGGGCGAGATCGAGCTCGTGGCAAAGCTGTCGGACAGCCGGACGGACGGACTGGCGGACGAGCTGCAACATCTTCCCGGCTTCGAGGGGCGCAAGGATGCGCCGCTTTGGAAAGAGCTGTGTGAGCTGGCGGCGGAGATCCGCGGGCTGCCGCGCCACGTGTCGCAGCATCCGGGCGGGATGATCATCTCGTCACGCCCGCTGATCGAGCTGGTGCCGCTCGAGCGCGCCGCGATGGAAGACCGCGTCGTGTGCCAGTGGGACAAGGACTCGTGCGACGACGCGCGCTTCATCAAGATCGACTTCCTCGCGCTCGGCATGCTGTCGCTCGTCGAGGAGTGCGTCGAGCTGATCGCGCACCGCACGGGCACACCGCCGGACCTGTCGCGGATCGATTTCGAGGACCCGGCGATTTACGATCGCATCTGCGCGGGTGACACGATCGGACTGTTTCAGATCGAGAGTCGCGCGCAGATCCAGATGATTCGGCGCAGCCGGCCGCGCAACCTCGAGGACCTGGCGGTCGAAGTCGCGATCGTCCGTCCAGGCCCGATCGTCGGCGGCGCGGTGAACCCGTACGTGCGCCGCCGCGAAGAGCAGCGTCGCGCGCATGCGGCCGGCCAGCCATATGAGCCGCCGGTCGATCATCCGCTCCTCCGCGACTGCCTCGCCGAAACGCTCGGCGTGATTCTCTATCAGGACCAGGTGCTGCAGGTGTGCCAGGCGCTCGCGGGGTTCACGTCCGGACAGTCGGAAGCATTGCGACGGGCGATGAGCCGCCGGCGCTCGCATGACCTGATCGCCGGGTTCTGGGAGGAATTCCGCCAGGGCGCGCTGGGGCGCGGCGTCCCGGAAACCACCGCGGAAAAGGTGTTCGGCCAGGTGATCGCGTTCAGCGAGTTCGGGTTTCCCAAGTCGCACGCGGCCGCATTCGGGCTGCTCGCCTACCAATCCGCCTGGCTCAGGCACTACCACCCGGTCGAGTACTACGTCGCACTCTTCAATAATCAGCCGATGGGCTTCTACTCGATCGACGCGCTCGGCCGCGACGCGATGCGCAACGGCATCGAGATGCGCCTGCCCGACATCAATCAGAGCGACGTCTGGTGCACGGTCGAAACCGGGGCCCTCCGCATCGGCTTGGGCTTCATTCGTCATTGGAGCGAGGAAACCGCGATCGCCACCGTCGAAGAGAGAGAGAAGAACGGGCCGTTCAACAGCGTCGGTGATTTCGTGCGGCGCGCCCCGGCCAAGCTCAAGCGCACGGCAATCGAGGCGCTAATGTGGGTCGGCGGGTGCGAGTGCTTCGGCCTAACCAGGCGCGAGCTGCTCTGGCAGGTCGGATTGTGGTTGCCTCCCAAAGCCTCACGCTCCGGCGATGGCCGGGGCCGGCGCCAGCTCGAGCTGGCCTTGAATCACCCCCACGAGCAGCTCCATTTCGGCGGCTTGGCCGCCCATGAGCGCCTCTTGGCCGAGTACGCCACGCTCGGCTTCTCGGCGAGTGGGCATCCTTTGTCGTTGGTACGTAAGGCTTTACCATCTGACCTGACGCTCAACCGGGATTTGGACAAACTGAAGGCCGGAACTCCCTGCCTGGTAGCCGGCCTGGTCGTCGCCCGCCAGCGGCCCCAGACCGCGAAGGGAACGGTGTTCCTGCTGGTCGAAGATGAGACGGGCATGACGAACGTGATCGTGCGGCCCGACGTGTACGATCGTTATCGTGCGGCTATCCGCGGAGAGCCGTTCGTGCTGGTGCGCGGCAAGCTCGCCAAGGACGATGGGACGGTAAACGTGCTGGCAGAAGAGGTGCGAGGCTTACAATGCGACATCAAGTCTCCGGATCCCGCTCCCAGAGCTCCCGCCGCATTCAGCTTTTTGCGGGCCATGCGGCGCGTCGCACCCGACTCCAAAGACTGGGGATAGCCCTCGTCTCTCTTATCCTCGCCTGTGGTGGCAAATCAGAGCCGGAGAAGACCGCTCCCGCTGCCGTTGCCCCCCCGCCCGCAGCCGCTGCGCCGAGGCCTACCGAACGCCCGCTCCATCTGCTGGAAGTCAACGGCACCAAGCTCGCTTATCGCCTCAGCGGCGATAGTGGGACTCCTGTCGTGTTCGTGCACGGCTCGTTGGGAGACTACCGCTCGTGGCGCGGCCAGGAGAACGCGTTTGCTCAAGCCTACCGCGTCCTCGTCTACAGCCGCCGTTACCATCGGCCCAATCCGCAGGTGGCCGACACGAATCAGGTCTACTCGCCGAAAGTGCATGCGGAGGATCTGGCAGCCCTGCTGCTCACGCTCGACCTCGCGCCGGCGCATATCGTGGGATCGTCATACGGCGCCTACACGGCAATGGCCCTCGCCCGCGATCACCCCAACCTGGTCCGCTCGCTGGTGCTGGCCGAGCCGCCGATCGTTTCGCTTTTGACTGTTTCCGAAGCAGGCGACGCCGCGCGGCGGACCTTCTTTCTGAATGTGCTCGACCCCGCGCGGCGCGCGTTCGCCCGTGGCGACTCGATCACCGCGCTGCGCACGTTTTACGATGGCCTGAATGGCCGCGGCCAATTCGACAATCTGCCTGCCGCCGCTAGAGCCGACCTGCTCGCCTATTCGTTCGAAATGCGTCAGGAGCTGCTGGCGAACCGCGAGCAGTACTATCCGACGGTTTCTTGCGCGGAGCTCGGCCGTGTGACCACTCCGGTCCTGCTGGTGCGCGGCGCCCAGAGCCCGCGGCTGTTCCAGATCATCAGCGACGAGCTGGCGCGCTGCCTCCAGAACGACACCACCGTCATCATTCCCGCTGCTGGCCACCCGCCGCACCTTGGGAACCCGGTTTACTACAATCAAGCGGTGGCGCGCTTCCTGGCATCCCACTAATCCATGGCGGCGGTTATGCTTTTGTTGTGAGACGCGTTTGGTTGTTGACCGTTCTCCTTGTCGCAGCTCCGCTCGCCGCGCAGAGCCGCAACGCCGAGCTCCTCGCCGGCGCGCGCGCTCACATTGCCGCGCAGCAATGGGACAGCGCTGATGCCGCGTTGTCCGAAGCGCTCGAGATCGCCCCGTACATCATGGACAGCTCCTGGACCTACATCTGGCGGGGAGTGCTCGAATACCAGCAGGGCCGGCAGCAACTCGCGCGCATCAGCTTCCGGCGCGCGTTGGCACTCCACCCTGATCCTGGCATCCGTGGACTCGACACGATCTCGACCCGGCTCGCGAATCTGTACGATCGCGAGTTCCGCGCGATGCGGACGTTTCGCAGCTGGGATCTCGACCAGCCCGCGCGCTGGACGACTCGGCCGGAGTTCGTTTACCCCCGCGGGCTGGCTCCGCGGCGCCGGGCGGGAGAGGCGATCGTCCGGGTCATCGTCGATACGTCGGGCCGCGTCGACGACCGCAACATCGAAGTGATCGCGATTCCCGACTCGGCCTTCAGCGAGCCATTGCGACAGATGATGACCGAGGTTGTGTTCACGCCGGCGCGCATTGCCGGAAAGCCGGTGCGCAGCCTCCTGTATTACCGGGTCGACATCGTTCCGCCCGCACCGCGCGACCCGATCCGCCTCATCGAGCTCGCGCGGGCCGAGCTGCGAGCCGGCCGCGTCGATGGCGCCTTGACACACCTCGAGGACGCGGTCGATACCGTCAACCGAGCCACGCCCGCGATTCGCGTCTATGCAGAGCTCGTCGAAGGGATGGCGTGGCAGACCAAGGGCGATCGGATGCGGGCCGCCAGTACATTCGACGCAGCCCTCGCCCGTTTTGAAGAGCTCCGGAAGCAGGGCGTGGATTTCGCGCCGTTCCTGCGCAGTCTGGCCGACTCCATCCGCTTGACAGCCCGGCGAGAATGAAAGCATGACGACCCAGCTCGCTACGCTCGCCGGCGGCTGCTTCTGGTGCCTCGAAGCGGTCTTCGAGCAGCTCAAGGGTGTGAAGAAGGTCGATTCCGGCTACTCGGGTGGACACGTCCCCAATCCCAGTTATGAAGCGGTGTGCACGGGTACCACAGGGCACGCCGAGGTCACGCAGGTCACATTTGATCCCGACGTGATCTCGTTCCGCGACTTGCTCGGTGTGTTCTTCTCGATTCACGATCCTACGACGCCCGACCGGCAGGGCGGCGACGTGGGTACGCAGTACCGCTCGGCAATCTTCCATCATGACGATGAACAGCGGCGCGTTGCGGAGGACCTCGTCCGCGAGCTCGAAGCCGAGCACGTCTTCGACGATCCGATCGTGACGAAGATCGAGCCGCTCGAGGCGTTCTATCCCGCCGAGGAGTATCACCGCGAGTATTACAGAAGGAATCCGACCCAAGCCTATTGCCGCGCGGTGATTGCGCCAAAGGTGGCGAAGCTGCGCAGCAAGTATCTTGCAAAGCTGAAGCAGCCGACTTCTTCGTGAGCTTCTTTCGCAGCCGGCGGCGCGCAAAGCTTCGAGCGGCGCCGTTCCCCAGCGTCTGGCGCGACATCATTCATCGCAACGTCCCGTTGTTCGAGCGCTTGCCTCCGGAAGATCAAACGGAGCTGCTGGGGCACGTGCAAGTGTTCCTGGCCGAGAAGCACTTCGAAGGCTGCGGCGGCCAGGAGATCACCGATGAAGTACGCGTCACAATCGCCGCCCAGGCCTGTGTGCTGCTGCTGCATCGTGAGGGCGACTACTATCCACGTCTGACATCCATCCTCGTGTATCCGGCCACCTATGTCCTGTCCGATGAGAGTGCCGTTGGGGGCGGCCTGTGGGAAGAAGTCGAGGACGCGGTGGACGGCCATACGCAGCAAGGACTCGGCGCGGTGGTGCTGACATGGGACGCAGTGGCGCGCGGTGCGAGCGACCTGCGTGACGGCCATAACCTCGTCCTTCACGAGTTCGCGCATCAGCTCGACTTCGAGGATGGCTCGACCGACGGTGCGCCCTGGCTGGATACCCGCCAGCAGTACCGCAGCTGGGCGCGCGTGCTGAGCAGCGAGTTCGACGCGTTCCGAGCGGCGACGGACGCCGGCGAATCGACGCTGCTCGATGCGTATGGCGCGACGAATCCCGTCGAGTTCTTCGCCGTGGCGACCGAGTTCTTCTTCGAACGGGCGCACGAGATGCGCGCGAAGCACCCGGTACTGTACGAGCAGCTGCAGCAGTTCTATCGCCAGGATCCCGCCAGCTTCCTCCCGCGGCCGAAGCGCCCCCAGCACTAGCGCGACCGCCGCCGAGCCGGTATAACAACTTCCCTGCCCTAGCAAGGAGCCTTCATGGCCGTCATGTCATCCGGCGCGCTGCTCCTGGCGCTTCTGCCGGCGACCGCGCCTCTCAGCCGCGACACCGTTCCGCTCTACACGAACCTCGGCAACCATCACCGCGCCATCACAGCGGCGAACCCCACCGCACAGCGCTATTTCGATCAGGGGCTGCGGCTCGTCTACGGCTTCAACCACGGCGAGGCGATTCGCGCATTCACCGAAGCGGCGCGCCTCGATCCCAATTGCGCCATGTGCTACTGGGGAATCGCGTACGCGTACGGACCGCACGTAAATGCCGGGATGGATTCGGCGAGCGGCGTGGCGGCCTACGCGGCCGCGCAAAAGGCGCAATCGCTGTCGCGGCGCGCCAATCCGCCCGAACGTGCCTTCATCGCAGCCATCGCGAAGCGCTACGCGCGCGTGCCGCCCGCCAACCGCGCGGCGCTCGATTCGGCGTACGCCACCGCTATGTGCGACGTCAGCGCGCGCTACGCGGAGGACCTCGACGCGGCGACGCTGTGCGCGGAAGCCAGAATGGATTTACGGCCGTGGAACTACTGGAAGCAGCCCTCCGGCGAGCCGTACCCGGGAACGGCGGACATCGTGGCGCAGCTGGAGCGCGTGATCGCGCGGGATCCCAACCACCCCGGCGCGTGCCACTACTACATCCACGCCGTCGAAGCGGTACGGCCTGACCAGGCCGTCCCGTGCGCGGAGCGGCTCGCGGCGCTGATGCCCGGCGTGGGACACATGGTGCACATGCCGGCGCACATCTACATCCGCGTCGGCCGCTACAACGAAGCCGTCGAGAGCAACATCCACGCAGTGCACAACGACGAGGTGTACATCGAGGGCCAGAAGCCCCAGGGCGTGTACCCGATCGCCTACTACCCGCACAACGTGCACTTCCTGTCGTTTGCCGCGACGATGGCGGGCCGGAGCGCGCAGGCGCTCGAGGCGGCCAACACGCTGCGGAGCAAGACCAACATGGACGTGGCACGCGTCGTCCCGATGGTGCAGGCGTTCGTCCCGTTCGTCCATCTGACGCTCGTGAATTTCGGCCGCTGGGAGGACGTGCTCGCCCAGCCCGTGCCCCCTGCCGAGATGAAGTACGCCAGTACGATGGCGCACTACGCGCGCGGGGTAGCGTTCGCCGCGACTGGAAAGCCCGCCGACGCGGCCGCAGAGCTGGAAGCGGTGAAGCAGGCTGGCCCCGGGGCCAGTGCCGACGACAAACCCGTTATCGACATCGCGACACACGCGTTGATGGGAGAAATCGCCCAGCGCGCGGGGCGCCTCGACGAGGCGGCGGCACATTACCGCGCCGCGCAAGCCGTCGAAGACGGCATTCTGTACTTCGAGCCGCCGACGTGGTACTACCCGATTCGCCACTCGCTCGGAGCTGTGCTACTCGGTGCAGGCAAAGCCGCCGAAGCGGAGACGGTGTACCGCGAAGACCTGAAGCGCTTTCCTGAAAACGGCTGGGCGTTGTTCGGTTTGATGCAGGCGCTGCGCGCGCAGGGCAAGAACGCGGAAGCGACGATGGTGGACGCGCGTTTCCGCGCTGCCTGGAAGAACGCCGACGTGACGCTGACGGCGTCGCGCTTCTAGCCGGCTCGGCTTTTCCCCAGGTAGGTACGAACCAGCGGGGCCGGCCGGCGCCGCAGCAGCGCGCCGCGCAGCAGATCGCGGTCGTCGGCCGGCACATCGACCAAGAACCGCTCCTTGCCTTCGCCCTCTTTCACTACGATGGGCACACCGTCGCGGTAGAGGACTCTGTTAGTCGTAATCGCCGGGACGGCCTCATCAGGCGTCAGTATTCCGACGAGGTTGAGCGGATCAGCTCCACTCACGGCGATCAACTCGTCTGCTCGCTGCTCCCTGCGCGTGCTCCGCAGCAGCCCGATCGCTTCAGGCAGCGCGTACTGCTCCCCGGAGAATCCGCCCACAAACCGCCCGCCCCGAATCTCGCCGCGCGCCTCGAGACGCCGGTACACTCGCAGGATGTCGCGCCACGGCACGAGCAACGTCTCGCGCTGCACGAGGCGGCGGAACACGACGCCGTAGCGGCGCAGCAGCTGCCACGCGCTGGCCTCGGCGACTTGCTCTTCGGGAATCGGGGCGCTCGCGTGCGTGCGCGCCCACCGCCCCGCGTTCTCGACACCAAAAGGCGCGATCCGGCCGCGCCGGCGATAGCCACCACCCAGCGGGCGCCGTTGATCGGACGGCACGAGCAAGGCACGCAGTCCCGCAAAGCTGTCGGACGACACGAGCCCCCACGCCACGAGCTCCGCCAATCCCTTCTCTACTTCGGTCCGCAGCAAGCCCGTCGCGTTGACGAGATCACCGAAGAACAGCGCCCCGCGTGTGTCGAACGCGGCAAGCATCGCCTTGGCCGTGGACGAGAGCGGCAGCGTCGCAGAATCGACTTCGGGGTTGCCGGCTCTCCAGATCGCACCCCGATCCCGCCGGAACAGCGCGATCGGTGTCGAGCGCACCGGCCCGATCTTGCGATGTCGCGTTCCGACTTCCGCATTCCGAATTGCGGTCAGTCTGCCCCACGCGATCTCGCCCGAGAGGCACAGGCCATCGAGCCAGAGCGGATCGTAGTCCGTCAGCCGAGCCGGCAGAACCTCGGACTCCCACGCACCGGCGGCCAGCTCGTAGCCGTCCAACAGATCGAGAACCGCGGCCAGCCCTTCGGGCCCTTCGCCGCGCGAGCCCGTGGCCACGCGCTGCCACTTGAACAGGAAGCGGAGGAAATTGGCAGCGGTGACGGGCTCGATCTCCTTTCGGAGCCGGTCGAGTGTGTAGCGGTGAATGCGCGCCAGCAGCCGGCGCTCACACCACTCGATCCCCTCGACACCCGACGAGAACCGGCCGCGCAGCGCAAAGCCCTCGTGCTCCAGTGCAGCGAGGGCGAAGTCGATGTCGATCTGCGGCAATCCAAGAGCATCGGCGAGGTCTGCGGCCGTGGTGGGACCAATGACTTCGAGTCGCCCCCGCACCAGCTCGCGGATCGCATCTTCCCTGGTCCATGTCTTGGCCCGTTCGCGCTCGGGAGGAGTGACAGCCGGCTCGAACGCGGCGCCCGGGAACGAGGCATGGAGCATCGGCACCCGCTCCGCCGCCACCCAGAGACGGCCATCCATCACTGTCGCCCGACCAGAGCCGACCAGCTTCTCGAACTCGCCCTTCCACGCCGCACGCCGCACGTCGCACGCCGCTCCCATGACCAGCAACGCATCATGCAGCTCATCCGCATTCTCGGGATCGGGCCACGCCTGCTCCCGAACCAGGTCGATGGCCGCCTGATCGAGCTTCCCGAACTCCTCGGCGCTCTTCACATCCAAACCGCGGCGCGTGATGACCGCCTGCGTGCGGCGCTCTTCGAGCGGCGCGTCGTCGAGGAAGGCGTAGGGACGCGCGTTGATCACCTCGTGGCACAGCGGCGACGGTTCGCTCGTGTCGCGCGCGACCATCGTGAACTGCCCCGCTTCCATTCCCTCGAGCACCTTCTTCAGGCCCGGGAAGTCCATCGCCTCCAGCAGGCAGTCGGCAATCGTCTGATTGACGAGCGGATGGTCGGGGATCTCGCGGTCGCCGACGAGGTTCTCGGGGCACGCGAGCTGGTCTGGAAAGACGGCCGCGACCAGATCCTCGGCTTCCATCCGCTGCAGCGGAGTCGGAACCTTGCGGCCGCCGCGGAACCGCAGCACCGCGAGCGCGCGGGTCGCATTCCAGCGCCAACGCGTGCCGAATACCGGCGCGTCGAGCATCGCCTGCACGAGCAGGTGCTCGGCTGTCGCCGGCTTGAGGTACTGGAAGACATCCTCGAGCGGAAAGCTGTGCTGTGGACCCAGCGACAGCACGATCGCGTCTTCGGTCGCGGCGGCTTGCAGCTCGAAGTTGAAGCTGCGACAGAAGCGCTTGCGCAGCGCCAGCCCCCAGGCGCGATTGATCCGGCTGCCGAACGGCGCGTGGAGAACCAGCTGCATGCCGCCGGCCTCGTCGAAAAAGCGCTCCAACACCAGGCATTTCTGCGTGGGGATCGTCCCCAGGATCTGCCGGGTCGCCGCGAGGTACTCGACGATGATCCGCGCGCCCGCCTCGCTGAGCCCTCCCCCGAGCGTTTCGACGAGCCAGCGAATCGCTGCTGGCGGATCATCCAGCCGGTCAGCCACGTCCTGGCGGAGCCGTGAGACTTCCTCAGACAGCTCGTTGGTGCGGCCCGGTGCTTCGCCGAGCCAGAACGGCAGCGTCGGCGGCTGCCCTTTGGCGTCGGCGACGCGCACCTGCCCTGATTCAACCTTGACGACCTGGTACGACATGTTGCCCAGCTGGAAGATGTCGCCGGGCGTGCTCTCGATCGCGAAGTCTTCGTTCAGCGTGCCGACGAACGTTTCCGTCGGCTCGAGGATCACGCGATAGTCGCCCAAATCGGGGATAGCCCCGCCCGACGTGATGGCCGCGATCCGTGCGCCACGGCGTCCCGTCAGCTTCTTGTTGATGCCGTCGTAGTGGATGTGCGCGCTGCGGCGGCCGCGCCGGGTCGTGAAGCCCTCGGCCAGCATCTGGACAACGTCGTCGAATTCCTTGCGCGACAGATCCCGATAGGGATACGCGGAGCGCACGTGCTCGTAGAGCCGGTCTTCCTCCCACTCCTCACCGGCAGCCGCCGCAACGATCTGCTGCGCCAGGATGTCGAGCGGCTTGTCGGGAATGATCAGCTTGTCGAGCCTGCCGTCGCGCGTGGCGCGCAGCATCGCGGCGCATTCGATCAGCTCGTCGCGCGAAAGCGGAAACACTCGACCTTTCGGGATCGCGCCGAGCCGGTGCCCTGCCCGTCCCACACGCTGCAGGAGCGTGGCGATCGAGCGAGTGGAGCCGACTTGAATCACGAGATCCACGCTGCCGATGTCGATCCCCAGCTCGAGCGACGCGGTCGCGACGAGCGCCTGCAGCTCGCCCTTCTTCAGTCGCTCTTCGGCCTCGAACCGCTTTTCACGCGAGAGGCTGCCGTGATGACTCGTGACCTTCTCGGCGCCGAGGCGCTCCGAGAGGTGCATCGTCAGCCGCTCGCACAGCCGCCGCGTATTCACGAACACGAGCGTGGTACGGTGCTGCGTGATCAGCTCGGCGATCCTGGCATTGACCTCTTCCCATACCTCGGCCGCCATCACCGCTTCGAGCCCCGACGGGGGAATCTCGAGCGCGACATCGAGCGTGCGGATGTGCCCGGCGTCCACAATCGTCGGCGGTGTTTGGCCCGTGCCCACCAGGAACTGCGCGATCTCTTCGATTGGGCGCTGCGTCGCCGAGAGACCGATGCGCTGCGGCCGCTTGCCGATCAGGGCGTCGAGCCGCGCGACGGTCAGTGAGAGATGGCTGCCGCGCTTGTCGCGCGCGACCGCGTGGATCTCATCCACGATCACCGTACGCACCGAGCGCAGCATCTCGCGCGCGCGCGCGGACGTCAGGATCAGGTAGAGCGATTCCGGCGTGGTGACGAGGATGTGCGGCGGCTTCTTGAGCATCGCCTGCCGCTCAGACTGCGGCGTGTCGCCCGTGCGGACCAGGGTCCGAACCTCGACGTCCGGCAGCCCCTGCTCCGCCATCTGCGCGCGAATCTCGGCGAGCGGCTCCGAGAGGTTCTTCTGAACGTCGTTCGAGAGCGCCTTGAGCGGCGAGACGTAGACGACCTGCGTCTCGTCGCGTAACTCGCCGTTCAGACCCTGGCGCACCAACCCGTCGATGGCCGACAGGAAAGCGGCAAACGTCTTCCCGGATCCCGTCGGCGCGGCAATGAGCACGTCGCCGCCTTGCTGGATTACCGGCCAGGCGCGCCGCTGAGGCTCAGTGGGCTCCGCGAATCGGTTTGCGAACCAGCGGTCGATGGCAGGATGAAAGCGCGACAGCGACATAAGACCCGAAATATACCCGAAGGTCAGCTCGTGACCAGGGTCAAACCGCGCAGCCTCATGATGCGTTCGATGGTCTCGCCGATCTTGTTGTTCGGGGTCGAGGCCCCAGCGGTAATGCCGATCGTGAGCCGTCCCTCGGGCAACCAGCCGTCCCGACGCTCCTCGGTCGAATGCAGTCCGACCGGCCGGAACCGAATGCTCCCGTCGTTCACGTCGATGCAGGCTGCGTCCTCGATGTGGTAGGTCGGCACTTTCTCGTTGCAGATCGCGGCCAGATGCGTCGTGTTGCTCGAATTGTAGCCGCCGATCACGACCATCAGATCCAGCGGGTCCGCGATCAGCTTGAGAACGGCATCCTGCCGCTCCTGAGTCGCTGAGCAGATCGTGTCGAAGGTGCGGAAGTGCTCGTTGGCGGCGGCTTCACCCCAGCGGCGCGCCATGCTCTTACGCACCTCCGCGGCGATCGCCAGAGACTCGCCCGATAGCATCGTCGTCTGATTCGCGACTCCCACGCGCTGGAGATCCCGGTCGGGGTCGAACGCCGGTGACACCTTGCCCTTGAATTGCTGCAGAAACCGCTCCCTACTCCCTGCTCTCTGCTCCTTCCCTTCGATGTAGTCGCAAACAATCCGCGCGTCGTTCATGTCCCGCACCACGAGGTATTGGCCGCCGGGGTATTTGTTCACCTGGCTCGAGGTGGCCTTCGTCTCCTCGTGGTAGTTCTTGCCGTGGATCAGCGCTGTGAAGCCGTCTCGCGCGTACGATTCCACCCGCTTCCAGACGTTCAACACCGACCCGCACGTCGTATCGACCAGTACGCAGCCGGTTTGCCGCAACCGCTCGAAGTCACGGACCGTCACGCCGAACGCCGGTAGAATCACCACGTCATCCGCGGTCACCGAGCTGAAATCGAACCCCTCATCCCGGCCTTCGGGCCGGTGCAGGAACTCCACTCCCATCGCCGCGAGCTTCTGGTTGACGTGAGGGTTGTGAATGATTTCGCCGACAAGAAAGGTGCGCTTCGCGGGAAACTTCGTCCGTGTCTCATAGGCGTACTCGACCGCTCGATCCACGCCGTAACAGAACCCGAACTCGCCCGCCAGGCGGAACGTGAGATCGCCGACTTCCAGCGTGTAGCCGGACGCGCGGATCGCGTCCACCACGCGGCTGTGGTAGTCGGCGGTCAGGGCGCCTTCGATGGCGCCTTTGAGACCAAAGCCTTTGCGGAAATAGGTCTGTTCCACGAGCCTCAATCTAACCGCACGCCTCGAGCGCTGCGGACGGCATCGAGGACGCGCTGCACTTGCCAGCCGTCGCGGAACGTCGCCGGCTCACCGTGCGGAGTTCCGCCGCGAATCACGTGAATCATCTCCCGCATCAGCCGCACGAACGAGCGTGCCCACATGTTGTTCGGCTTGGTCTGCTCCCAGAGGTCGTCGGGCGCCGAGATGTCTTCGAGCGGGCCCCCGCCGCCCTTTCCGAACTCGAGCTTGGTCTCGCCGCTCAGGAGCAGCGTGCCTTCGCTCCCCGTCACCTGTCCCAGGTGACCCGGTCCATGCTGCGCCACGGTGCTGAGCGTGATCGTCGCGATGACTCCGCTCGCCGTCTGCAGCACACAGCTCGAGAAATCATCCGCGGTCACCGGTTGCGCCTGGCCCGCTTCATCCTTGCGTTGCTTGACGAACGTCTCGGCGAGACCAGCCACATAACGGATTTCGCTGCCGCACCAGAACCGGCACAGATCGATGAGATGCGACCCGACCGCGCCGAGAATCCCGCCGCCTCGTGCCGCGTCGAACCACCAGGTCCAAGGCGCGTCGGCTGCTTGCGGTCGGCCGTCCCCTCGCAAATAGGGCTTGAGGGAGAGCTCGATGTGGCGCAGCTCGCCGAGCGCATTCGAGCGGATCAGCTCCCGGGCCCGCCGGCGGTTCGGTTCATAGCGGAGTTCGTGGTCAATCCACGCGATGCTGTCGGGATGCTGTTCAGATGCTGCCACCATCTGAGCGGCCTCGAAAGCATCGATCGCCATCGGCTTTTCGCACAGAACGTGCTTGCCTGCTTCCAGCGCGGCGATGGCGTACCGGGCGTGTGCATCCGGAGTCGACGAGACGATGACGAGATCGACGTCCGGCGAGCGCGCGAGCTCGATCCCGTCGTCGAACACGAGCGGCAATTGGAAGTCTCGCGCGACCGCTTCGGCGTTGGCACGATGGCCGCTCGAAATGGCGACCGGTGTTGTCCCCGGTACGAGCGCGAGTCCGGGCAGCTGCACGCGGCGCGCAAATCCTGATCCGATGAACCCAACCCGAACGTCGCCGCTCATCGCGCGTAGGTGCACGGGACGGTATCGGTCCCGAGCGGCACGTCGCGCGACTCGAGCTGCGCGCGAATCCGAATCGCGCTCTCGACGCCGATGCCGCTGGCGCGTACCCGAATGTTCGTGCCCTGCCGCTCCAGGTGAACGCGCCCGCTGTCGAGCGAGTAGCCGCGAGGCGTATCGTGAACGAAGAACCGAATCCCGACGATGGCGGCGGGCACGGCAGCCGTATCATCGGGCAGGACGATGGGCATTGAATCGGATGTCAGACTGTCGCGATACCGCACACGCACGAGCACGCCACTGCCCTCCGGATGCGACGCCTCGAGCAGCAATGAATGTCCGTCGCTGCACCAGGAGCTCGTCGCGGGCAGAGCAAGTCGAATCGTGTCCTTGGGTGGAAATGCGATCATCGCGTCCAGCCGCAACGGCGGCGACTTGGGCTCGGGGGTGCTGCACGCCGCGACCAACAGCACGACAGGAGCGAGGATCTTCAGCGGGGAGATGCTGCGGCTCCCAGGGAGTGGCGCGCCACGTCGGGCGTGAGTGTGTGAGGAGCCAACGCCGCGATCAGTCCCGCCGGCAGCGGCGTGGGCTTGAGCCGCTTCCGATCGACGCACACGAGGACCATCCACCCCGCCGCGCCCAGCGCGTCGCGGTCGGCGCGCAGGACGTCGAAATGCAGCGTGAGTGACTTCGTGCCCACCTTCCCGACGTACGCCGCGATGCGCAGCCGATCGTCCAAACGGGCGGGCCAGTAGAATTCGCTGTGGACGGCTTTGCGCGGAAGGAAAATGTCGTACTCGTCGAACATCCTGGCGTAGGCCAGTCCGCAGTGCCGGAACAGCTCCGTCTCCGCGACCTCAAAGAGGCGCACGTAGGACCCGTAGAAAATGATCCCGGCGAAGTCGACGTCCGACCAGCGGACGTACTCTTCAATTACGAACGGAGCGGGGGCGGCGCGGTCAGGGGAGGGCATCCCCCGGGGAAGCTAGGACCCTACGGAGAGGCGCGAAAGCCGTCCATGCCGTAGGACTTGAGCCGCCGCCACAATGTGGTCCGGCTGATGCCGAGGCGGCGCGCGGTCTCCGCGAGTTTCCCGCTCGTGTCCTGCAGCGTGTCCGCGATGGCCTGACGTTCGCGTTCAGCGAGGGTGAGAGCACCGGTCTGCGGAAGAATCGCCGCTTCGCCGAGACTCTGAACGCCGTTCTTCAGCGCTGAGAAGCGGGCCCCGAGGCCTTGCAGCCGGTTGCGCACATCGCTGTTCTGGCCGTCGATGGCACGGCGCCCAGCGGCGTTGGCGTACAACACGCGGCCCTGTTGATCGAAGATGACGACACCCTCACTCACGGAGTCGATGACGGCGCGAGCGAGCGGTGAGAAAGCGGCTGGGACGGTGCCCGTAGGAGCGACAGGTTTGTCAATCATTGGTTTGTGTTCCTCATACAAATCTCAGGGGTCCAAGGTTTCATTCCGTACAGGACCGGTGTCCGGGTCGTGTCAAGATGAGACTCGGTCGTCGGGCAAAAGGTTGCTGGTTTGTTTCGACTTGCGCCTTTCCAGGCCGATTCCCATTATTGACCGTCAGGACAACAACGTGCCCAAAGACGCCTCCTCCACTCGTGCCGGTATCCTCTCCGCGGCGGTCCAAACGCTGCAAAGTGGAGGCGTCGAAGGATTCACCCTCGAGGCTGTCGCGCGACGCGCCGGAGTTGTCAAAGGACTCGTTCTCTATCACTACGGATCACGCGGGCGATTGCTGCGCACGGCGGCCTCGCAAGTCAGAGATAGCCGCGATGCCGCGCTCACGAAGGCGCTCGCCGCCGGAGCGGGAATGCAGGGAGTCGACGCCTGCTGGGAGGAGCTCCGGCGGCAAGCGGAAGATGGTACTGCGCGTGCCTGGCTCAGCCTGTGCGCTGCAGGGCTGATTGACCGATCGGCCAGGAACGACGGGCTCGAAGAGACGGCGCGTGGCGCGCTTGTGGATGGCTGTGCTATCGCGCTCGCGTCCGGGGTGCCGCTCGCCGAGGCGCGCGATGCTTACAACGTTCTCTGGTTGGCCCTGCTGGATGTAACCGAGTCGGCCTAACGACGCCGCGGTCGCCGCCCGCCGCGCGCGACCCGCGCCCGTTGTCCGCTCCCTAGAGTTCGCAGGCTCGAGCGTAACTCATCAATGGAGCTCGCCCGAACGGCTTCATGCTTTCCCCGAGTCACCGTGAACCGGACAGGTCGGTCGAACGGCGGCAGATCCCCTGGATGGAGCCGGCGCGCCTGACCCTCCTTCAGCCGTACCCGCACAACGCCGCCAACCCCGGGCTCGACGTCATAGTCTACAGGCGCGCGGTCTCCATATAGAAAGACCGACGAGGGCAGGGCATCGAGGCGGATGCGCTCGCTCTCCGGAATCGCGAGATCCGGATCGAGCGTAAGCCGCGCAGCGATGAACGAATCCCACGAGTTGACGGCGCTCAACTGCCCCGCGAGCTGATCCTTGATATGAGCGCTTTCGGCCTGGCTGAGGCGCCCGCCCGAGCGCCGCCAGTAGTGTCCGAACCGCTCCAGAGCGCGGCGAATCTTTCCCTGGTCCGGGTGTGGGGTCTCTCCCGACACGACCGCGTCGACGAGACCTTGCCGGGCGGCGTCAGCCAGATCATCCGGGAATGGCGAGGGAAGATGCTCCACTTCCCGGTCGAGCGTAAATCCGAAATACTCGACCGTACGCTCGATCATCAAGCCTTCGCGACGGCGTTGCCGCTCGAACACGACGGTTGGCCTGCCGCGCCGCGCGTAGCGTCGGATCGAGCGGTCGGGAACTTGCGTTCCCTCGATGCTCGCTCGCGGGACACCGAACCGGTCGGCGAAGTACCGCAGGTTGCCCGCAATCGCACCCCAACTCCCGCACACCGAACTGCGGCTGACGCGTGCCTCCCGCCCGTCCGGCGTTTGTTCATCGATCACGAGGTCGAACGGCATGATTTTGGCCAAAAGGTCAGCAAAAAGCTCGAGCGTCTTTCGATCGCCATAGGGAAGCTTGGCAGGTAACGGCTCCTCCAGCTGGCGGTACACGGACGCCGTTCCCAAGGCAATGTCCTCGATGGCCTTCACCAGCACGCCGCGCTCCTCTGCCCAGCGCTCGATATCCTCTTCCCGGAACAGGTGCCGGGGCAACCCGTAGACCTCTCCCAAATACCCGTGCTTGTTCACTGCCTCCGCGTACACGTTGTAGGCGGTGATGTGATCCGAGCCCGGCACGATGAGACCGCCGAGCTGGCGCTCCTCGCGCGTCATGCGGTGCAGGGACTCGATGTTCGCTGCCACGGCAACGATCGGGACCAGCGTGGGGTCCGCGTGGTACAGCATCTCACCCCAGGGCCGCTCCACGGGCATCGCCTCGACTTCGCGGCCGTAACTCGTTAAACGACCATGCTCTATGAGCCCGCGCTCAGTCAGCAGCGCAACGCTCTCTTTGTACGCGCGGCGGTCGAGTGGTACGGGCAGGTCCAGCTCCCTCGCGTCCACACCGATTGCGGCGCAGGTGATCGCCACGCGCTCGGCGTCCCCCGCGAGCTGGAATTCGGGTGCCGTGGGGCGTAGCGCCTCGAACGCCAGGTCCCGATCGCTGAGGATGTAGACCTCACCGAGCTGGACACGCCCATGGACGCGCCCCGCCATCTGCAAGATCTCATTGGCCCCCAGGTAGGCCCGCGTCAGGACGTTCTTGCCGCGCTCTACGACGTTGGTGTACCGGGCGTCGTAGATCACGACCGTGTCCAGCCCTCGAATATTCAGTGCCGACTGCCCGGCGGCGGTCATGGCGAGCAGGAAGGGACGTTTGACCAAACCGTCAAGAAACGGTCGAATGACCCGAATCGGTTCGCCGCCATGGTAGAACGCGGTCGCCAGGTTCGGCCAGCGATCGCCGAGCTCTTTGGCGATCTGCTCGACCTCAGCCCGGGTCGGGACGAACACCGCGACGCCACGGCGCTCACGCATGACGCGTTTGACAAAGCGGTCATTCAGGAATTCGAGGGGTTGCTCCGCCAGCACATCCACCTGCGCCGCCTTGGCTGGATCGAACGCCCGCGTCTCCAGCACTTCCGCCGACGTCAGATACTCCGCATAGAAGCTCGGATCGACCGTCGCGGACAACCAAATGAACCGGCAACCGGCTCGCTTCCCGAGCGCGAGGCACAGCTCCATCTCCGCCGAGGTCTGGTGGATCTCGTCCACGACGAGGGTATCCTGCGTGGTGATCAGGCCGTCCTGGAACCAGCGCCGGGCAATGCCCGTGGTGATGATGACGACGTTCCAGGTGGGCGTTTCCGGCGTGGCTTCGCGTTCCCGATTGACGACCCCGACCTTGAGCGGTGCCTTCAGGATTGTCTCCGCCATGCTGCGGATCGCGAGCGTCTTCCCAGTCCCGGTCCCCGCGACAATGCCGAATCCCTGACCCGACCCCGCCAGGCGCCGGATGTCATCCCCGTGCTCGCGCTCGAGCAGCGTTTCGAGAGTCAGCCCAAGCGCCAACTCGATCGTCTCGCACGCGGCGCGAGTGGGCGCAATGACGATGACTCGCCCTGTCGGCGGCTCGGCTGCGAGGAATGCCAGGGGGTCGGGGGGAAGAAAATGATCGCGGGAGATGCGCACTACTGAATATAGAAGCCCCCCTCTCCGCAGCGCGGAGAGGGGGACCCGGGGTAAGGCTTAACGACCGCGATGATGCCGGCGGTGTTTGCGATGCGGCGTTACGACGACGACGCGCGGCTCGGCATAGTAGCGCGGAGCGACAACGACAACCGGCGCGCGGTGGTAGTACGGTCGATACTGGTAGTAGTAAGGGCGCGCGTATCGATGGTAATACGGCTGCCCGATCACGACGTGGCCGTTGAAGTACGGGTCACCAAAGCTCACCGAGACCCCAACACGCGTTTGGGCCTGCGCGACACCACTCGAAAGCCCCAGCAGCAATCCGACAATGACGAAGATCCGTTTCATAGCTTCCTCCTTTCGGCACCGCATAACGGAAGGAGCATGCCAGGACGCACGGGATCGTAAGTGGCTGCTGAGTAACGAGTTAGTTGGAATTGCTGAGGTCTGCTTGTCCCACTCCAGCGACAACTGTCCGTTCAGTCTCCGAAGCTAATACCGAGATCGCGCGCAGTCTCAATCGTGTCTGAGTCGAGCGGAACGCGCCGGGGTGTCGTGATGGCTTCGGCGATCGGCACCGCGACAACGCGCGGCGGCTGGAGCGCCACCATCATTCCGAATTTGCGCTCGGCCACCAGGCGAACCGCCGCGGCGCCGAAGCGCAATGCCAGCAAGCGGTCGAAGGTCGTCGGGCCGCCGCCGCGCTGCAGGTGACCCAGCACCAATGAGCGCGTCTCCTTGCCCGTCATCTCCTCGATCGAGTGCGCCACCTTGTCGGCGATGCCGCCCAGGCGCGCGTGCTCGGGGTCGATCAGCGACACCGTGCCGCCTTTGGGCGCGGCGCCTTCCGCAACGACGACGATGCTGAAGCGCCGGCCTTCCGCTTCGCGGCGCCGGATCTTGTCGCACACCTTGTCGATGTCGAACGGGATTTCGGGGATGAGGATGACGTCGGCCGAACCGGCGATCCCGGCGTTGAGCGCGATGAACCCGGCGTGGCGCCCCATCACCTCGACCACCATCACTCGCTCATGGCTCTCGGCCGTCGAGTGCACCTTGTCGATCGCGTCGGTGGCCGTCGCAACGGCGGTATCGAATCCGAATGTTGCGATGGTGCCATGCACGTCGTTGTCGATCGTCTTCGGAACGCCGACCACCGGCAGTCCTTTCTTGCGCAGCGCATCTGCGATGGCGAGGGTGCCGTCGCCGCCGATGGCGATCAGGGCGTCAAACCGGTACGTGCGGAACGAATCGAGCAGCTCGTCGGAGCGGTCGCGCTCTTCCCACGTCCCGTCCGGCTGCTGATGCCGCCATTTGAGGGGATTGCCGCGGTTCGATGTGCCCAGAATCGTGCCGCCGAGGTGGGTGATCCCGCGGACTTCGTTGGGACCAAGCGGGACCGGCGGCTCCCCGCCGAGCAAGCTGTCGAACCCGCGTCGGATCCCGAAGCATTCCCAGCCGCGGTGGACCGCCGCGAGGACGGCCGCGCGGATCACCGCGTTCAACCCGGGAGCGTCGCCGCCTCCCGTGGAGATGGCGAGTCTCACCGCTCCGTGGCGGCGCGCTCGCGAATCAAGCGCACCACTTCACCCGCTTCGGCGTGGCGCTTCAGGGATTTCTTGGAGAAGACGCGCCGCCCATCGACGTCGACTTCAAAGACGCCGCCGGAGGATTGGATCAAACGTACTTCGGCGTGAGGGTAGGCATCGCGGATCTCGGCCGCCAGACCGGTGGCCCGAGGTTCGTAGTTTCAAATGACGCAGTATTCAATTGTGACGGTCATGGCGTGAACGATAGTCGCGCTTGACACACCGCGCCACGGCGCCGACCTTGCGCGAAAGCTTTATGCGGCGAGCACTCGTGGTCCGTGCGGTGGTATCGGTTGCCGCACTCGTCAGTTTTGGTGCGGGGCTGGTGGCCCTCGCGAATGGCACGTCGCCCGCCGGCAGCAACCTGCCGCTCGCCGGCGCCCTGCTGGTCCTCATCGCGGCGCTCACCCGCCGCTACGGCATCGCGCTCCCGGGCAACGGCTTTTCCTCCTACGTCATCGGCGTGATGCTGTTCGCGATTCTCGATCGCGGCTGGGCATTCGCCGCCGTTGTGGCGCCAGTCGCCATGCTCGTCGGAGACGTCCTGCTGCGCCGGCTCCCCGTGCGTTCGGCCCTGGTGAACGCCGCTCATCTGACCGCGGGTACCGCATTCGTCGGGCTCATGTACGCGCGGATCGGCGGCGCAACCGGCGCCGCCGCGCTCACGGTCGACAACGTCGGCGCGATCGCCGTGACGGTCGTTCTCCTGCCGATCATCGTCAACGGGACGTTCTATCTGGACCTGGCGATGGGGCAGACGATCGCCTGGGTCGATGCGCGACTCACGCTGCGCTGGGAATCCATCGTGTATCTCGTGTCGGCGGCGCTGGCGCTCGGGTGGCTCGCGTTGATGCACGCCGCCATCCCGGTCGCCCCGCGGCTCGTGCTGCTCGGGGCGCTCGGCCTCGCCACGGTGGGCAGCCTCTCCGTGCTGCGTCTTGGCGTGCGCGCCGACGAGCTGCACCTGATCCAGCGCCTCGCGCACGCGGTGGCGGCGGAGCTGACGCTCAGCCAGAGCTTTTCGCGAGTGCAGGAGCTTACCCGCCAGCTCGTTCCATGGGAGCAGATGGGGTTCGCCCGTTACGATCCGCGGACCCGCGAGATGGAGCTGGTGGTCGACACGGCGGCGCAACCGGGCGCGTCGTTTCGCTTCGACTCGGACGCCGGGCTGACTGGAGAAGCGCTGCGTTTGCGCCGGCCCGTAGTCGCCCACGGATTGGCGCGCGACCAGGTCGTCGTGCCGGGCGCGGAGACGCCCGGCTCGGAGATGCTCGTCCCGCTCTACCACGCGGGTCAGCTCGTCGGCCTCTGGAGCGTGCGGCACTCCGACCCCGCGATGTACCGCGAGTCGGATGGCGAGCTGCTCGAGCTGCTGGCCCCGCAACTCGCGCTCATGGTCGCGATCGACGGCTCGCTCAAGCCGGTGACGGGCGCGTCCGATCAAGCCACTCAGTACGTCCAGACGATGACCGCGACGACCGAAGAGATTCACGCGTCCAGCCAGGAGGTGGCCGCGTCTGCGCAACGCGCGAGCCACGGCGCGGGCCAGGCCGCGACGCTGGTTGCCACAGCGGCCGAGGAAGCCGGTCAGCTCAGAGACAGCGCGGCGCAACTGGCGGCAGCAGGCGATCGCACGCGTGAGGCAGGATCTCAAATGGAGAAGACGGCCGAGCGGGTCCGGACCGGTACGCAGGGGGCGGTACGGCAATTGACCGACCTGGGAGTCACGACCGAGGAGAGCGCAGCCGAAGTCGGGCGCTTACGCGAGGTCGCGACGCAGGTCGAGAAGTTTTCCGAAACGATCGGCTTCGTCGCGAATCAGACCAATCTGCTCGCGCTGAACGCGACGATCGAAGCGGCGCGCGCGGGGATCCATGGACGGGGCTTTGCGGTGGTCGCGGACGAAGTGCACAAGCTGGCCGAGGCGAGCGGGCGTGAAGCGCGCAACGTGAGCAAGGCGGTGCAGGACACACGCCGCGCGCTCGATCGCGCCGCGCAGCTGATCGAGCGGATCCGCGGCGACTTGAGTCAGGTGGTCCAGAACTCAGCGGCGTGGGTGCAGGATCTCGATCGCATCGGCGAGGCAGCCATCGAAACGGCGCGCGCCGGCAAGCAGGTCGCGGAGCTCGGCCGTCACAGCGCCGAGCTGGCGACAAAGATCACGGGATCGCTCGGTCAGGCGCGCGCCGCCGCGCAGAGCTCCAGCCAGGAGGCCGAAGCCGTCGCGGCGGCCGCGGCCGAGCAGCTGCGCGCGATCGAGGATCTCGCCAAGGGAGCGACCGAGCTGTCCGCGCTCGCGGAGCAGCTGGCGCAGGCGCTGCGCTTCATTCGCGGGGGAAACGGTCATCCGTAGACTGCTTGCCGCCGCGGCATCCGTAACGCTCGCGACAACGGTGGGAAGCTGCGGGGGCGACAGCTCATCGCCCGCCCCGACTATCCAGATCGACTACATCGCCGGAGCCCACGAGCCCGTGCTCACCCGCGGCGAGCGATTCGTCATCGAAGGCTTCGGGTTCGGCGACGCGCCCGGCGTCGTGCTGTTCACCCGGGTCGGTGGCGGCACGATCGAAAGCCCGGTCGCCGACTCGTCGTGGACGTCCTTCGTAATCGCCACCACAGTCCCCGACTCAGCGGCTGCGGGACGCGTCGGTTTCGGTATCGAGACCGCCGCGGGCACGAGGCTGACGGCGACGATCAACGTGCTGCCGCAACCAGCGTTCGACCCGGCGACGCTCACTTGGATGTCCCGCGGGACATTTCCGGGTGCGACCTCGGGGATCGCCCTGGCGGTCGCCCAGTTCCCGGGAACCACAACGCTGACCACGTCGCTCTACTCGGCCGGCGGCGCCGAACCGCCCGCGCTCGCGCCGGACTCGATCAGCGGACGCCGCGTCTATGTCGCGCGCGTGACCAACGGCGGCGCGGGGGCGATCGGGACCTGGACTCCGACGCGGCTCCTGCCCGCGGCACGCGCGTTCGCGACGGCTGTCGTCGGGACGCCATTCAACTCCCGCTTTCGCGGCAATGCACTGTACGTCATGGGCGGACTTGACTCGCTCGGCCGGGCACAATCATCCGTGTACGCTGCGGACGTGACTGCCGACAGTGTGAGTACGGCATTCACCCCCCTCGAGCCGCTGCCGGCGCCTCGCGCCGGAGCGCTCGCCGTGATCCGGCAGGGCCGGATCTATCTGCTCGGTGGAACCGACAGCCTGGGACGACCGCAGTCCACGGTCTACACCGGTCGTATCGGCGCCGACGGGCATATCGACGGGTGGTTCGTGCAACCGCCGCTGGCCGGGGTCCGGGCGTATGGTGCTGCCGTCGCCCGCGCCGGCCGCGTCTTCACGGTCGGAGGGGTGATCGACAGCGTGCCCCCGGGAGGGGGCCTGGATGCAGGTACCCAGCGCGTTGTGACGGGGGATACGGCGGCGGTGAGCACGCTTTCCGGATTCTTCACGGGTGGGTGGGGGGCGGGACCGGCGCTGCTTCCGGAGGGCCGGTCGCAGTTCGCGCTGTTCGATCTCGACTCCATCGTGCTTGTCGTTGGCGGAATGTACGCGGGCGCCGCCAGTAACTCGGCCGAAACGCTTGCTGCGACTGTGGTAAACGACTCGGTCGGCCCATTCACCGGCCCTGTCGGCACCAACCGGATCGCCGATTTGATGTGCCTGACAGAACCCGCGGGAACGTTGGTCGGACCGGCCGGAATCTCGTGGCAAGAGCTGGATGGGACGCGTCGTGGCCTGCTGGTCGGGGGCCTCGATTTGGCCTCGCAAGGGCGCCGAAGCTGCGCCTGGGGTTGGTGATTTAGAGGCCGATTATTAGAGTGGTGTGCCGCTAACCCGGGGAAGACATGCGCGCTCAGACCTCGCTGCTGGTGCTCTGTCTACTGACTGCTCCTGCCCTTTGCGCCGCCCAACACGCACATCAGTTCGAAATCGGCGCGTTCGGGTCGTTCACCCGCTACGACCAGGCATTCAGCCTCGACAACCAGATCGGTGGCGGCGGACGACTGGGCTACTTCTTCAGTCCCGCTGTGGGCATCGAGCTCGACGTCGGATTTCAGCAGCCGTCTCCCAAGGGCGGCGGCGCTACGGCCGGGCTGACGCTGGGCGGCGGCAGTCTCGTGTTCAACTTCGGGAACGAGAAGAACCTCTTCTATATCCTGGGCGGCTATTCCCGGCTCAGCTTCGCCGACAACCCTGCATACACGTTCAACGACAACGCAGTCCACGGCGGGATCGGCGACCGAATCTTCCTCGGCGAGCGCGTCGCGCTGCGGATCGAGGGCCGGGCGCTGTACTCTCCCAACACCAACTACCCCAGCGGGACGTGGGCCGGACACATCGTCGCCTCGGCCGGCCTTTCCATCTTCACCGGGCCGAGCGCATTCAAGGACAGTGATCAGGACGGCATCGCGGACAAGAGCGACACCTGCACCGGAACCCCCACCGGGGCGGTGGTCGACAATGTCGGGTGCCCGGGCGACGCCGATCGTGACAAGGTCTTCAACGGCCTCGATGCCTGCCCAAACACGATTGCGGGCGCCGAGGTAGACGCGCGCGGCTGTCCGAAGGATGCCGACAGCGATGGCGTGTACGACGGTGTCGATAAGTGCCCGTCCAGTCCCACCGGCACGCGTGTCGACCCGACCGGCTGTCCCACGGACTCGGACAACGACAGCGTCGCCGACGGTCCGGATCAGTGTCCCAGCACGCCGGCCGGCGCCATGGTCGATGCGAACGGCTGTCCGTTGGACAGCGATCGCGACACCGTCCCCGACGGCCTCGATAAGTGTCCCAATACGGCAGCCGGTATCGAAGTCGATACGGCGGGATGCCAGCGGGCACCGGATTCAGACGGCGACAACATCGACGACACGAAGGACAAATGCCCCGGTACGTCGCCCGGCACGCGTGTCGACGCTGCGGGCTGCCCGATCCTGTTCATAGAGGCACGCCAGCCCGTGGTCCTGAAGGGCGTGACGTTTGAAACCGGGCGCTCCGCGCTGCGGCCCGATTCCTACACGATCCTCGACATGGTCGCGACGTCGTTGATCAACAATCCCGACATCGACGTCGAGATCTCCGGCCATACCGACAACACCGGCTCGGCGGCGACCAACCTGCGCTTGTCACAGGCGCGCGCGGATGCGGTGCGAGCGTATCTCGCGACCAAAGGCGTGGTGCCGGGACGAATGGTGGCGAAGGGCTATGGCCCCGAGCAGCCCGTCGCGCCGAATACGACGCCGGCTGGCCGCGCGCAGAACCGGCGCGTCGAGCTGCGCCGGACCAACTGAGCGTGACAGCAGCGGAACGGGAGGTCACATCGTGAGAACGATCGCGGCGGCTGTGGCGGTGCTCGTGCTGGGCTCGACAACCCTGTCGGCCCAGTACAGCCGCCGATATGAGGTGGGCCTGTTTGGCGGCTTCACCAAGTACGACGACGCTTTCCAGCTCGGCAACAAGAGCGGCGGTGGCGTGCGATTCGCGTATTCATTCACTCCCCTGCTTGCCGTGGAAGTCGAAGGACTGTTCCAGTCGCCCGCGGATGTCAGCTCGGTGCACGTGGAGCCGCTGATCGGCAGCGCGAGCCTGGTCTTCAACGCCCTCAACAAGAGCCGGATGAGCGCTTACCTGCTCGGCGGCTACACGCGACTCGATTTCGGCAACACGGCCCCATACGACTTCACCGACGGCGGTTTCCACGGAGGCGCGGGCGCGAAGTTCTACCTGAGCTCGCGCGTGGCGCTGCGGATCGAGGGGCGCGGGATCTACACAGCAGAAACGCAGAGCAGCTTTGGCACCGGCTCACAGAGTGCGACGCACATGGTAGGAACCGCCGGCCTGTCATTCTTCCAGGCGGGCGGCCAGCCGACGCTCGACAGCGACAAGGACCGCGTCGAAGACAAAGGCGATGCCTGCCCCGACACGCCGCAGGGCGCGAGCGTGGACAAGCGCGGCTGCCCGTCAGACCAAGACCTCGACACCGTGCTCAACGGTCTCGACAAATGTCCCGGGACGCCGAGCGGGGCCACGGTCGATGCGACTGGGTGCCCGCACGATCAGGACGGCGACCGCGTCTGGGATGGAATCGACAAGTGTCCCGACACGCCTTCCGGCGTCACGGTGGACGCGCTTGGGTGCCCTCCGACTCCTGGGGACTCTGACGCTGACGGCGTGAACGACGTGCTCGACAAGTGCCCCGCCACGCCGAGTGGTGCGATGGTGGATGCGACCGGTTGCCCGATCGACTCCGATCGCGACGCGGTGTGGGATGGCTTGGACAAGTGTCCCGACACGCCGATCGGTGCGTTGGTGGATCCCAACGGCTGTCCGAAGGACACGGATGGTGACCGGGTGTTCGACGGTATCGATCGTTGCCCCGACACAGCCGCCGGCACGCCGGTGGATGCGTACGGCTGTCCGGCGGACAGCGATAAGGACGGCGTCGGCGATGGGTTCGATAAGTGCCCGAACACGCCAGCCGGGACGGTCGTCGACTCGAACGGCTGCCCGCCGCCGAAAGACACCGACGGCGACGGCGTGATCGATCCGCAGGACCGGTGCCCGAATACGCCGGCCGGATCGCAGGTCGATCAGTACGGGTGCATCGTGCTGTTCGCGCCTCCGCCGCCGGGGATCCCGCCCACGCCGCGGCCCACGGTCATTCTCAAGGGCGTGAACTTCCAGAGCGGCCGTTCGGTGCTCACGACATCGTCGTATGCCGTGCTGGATCAGGTGGCGTCATCGCTGATCGCGAATCCGGAGATCCGAATCGAAATCGCCGGCTACACGGACTCCACCGGCGCGCGCATGATGAACCTGCAGCTTTCGATGGCACGCGCTGGGGCGGTGCGCGCGTACCTCGCTCGTCGCGGCGTGAGCCCGATGCGGATGTCGGCGAGAGGGTTTGGCGCGTCGGGCTACATCGCCCCGAACGCGACGCCGGATGGGCGGGCGACCAATAGACGGGTAGAATTGCACAAACTGAATTAGGACAGACAACAACTAGACGCACAGACGCACAGCGGTGAACAGGTTTTAGGGGTCAGGCAAACAATGCTGGCCCCTACTATTTTCCGGGTCCCCGTTCCGACCGAGTCGCGTATGCGTTTGCAACGTTTCCTGTTTCTTGCCACGCTGATCCCCGGCGTGCTTTACAGCCAGCAATCGCGGGCATGGCAATCCACGGACTACTATCGCCTGACGGTCGTCAGCGATCCCGACCTGGCGCCAGACGGCCGCCGCGTGGCGTTCGTCGTGACGACCGTGGTCGAAGACAAAGACCGGCGTCACAACGAGATCTGGATGGCAAGCGCGGACGGCTCAGCCGCGCCGTTCCGCTACACCAGCCCGTCCACCGAAGCCAGCAATCCCACCTGGTCGCCCGATGGGTCGTTGCTCGCGTTCTCGAGCAAGCGCGAAGGCTCCGACGACGACGTCTGGTTCCTCCGGACATCGGCGCCGGGCGGCGAAGCGTTTCAGATCAAGGGCGTGCACGCCATGCCCCTGTTTTCTCGCGACGGCCAGTGGCTGCTCTACTCGTGGCGCGGCGAAGAGCCCGACAGCCTGAAGAAGGAAACGTGGCGCAATCGCGTGTCGCCTACGGCGATCACGCGCGGCTCCGACCCCAAACGCTTTGACGGGCGGGTCTACACGTCGATACCGGTCGTGGGCGATGAGCGCGGGTACCTCCCACCCAGGGAGACGCGGCGCGCCAGCCATCTCTACCTGGTCCCGATTGCCGGTGGGACGCCGCGCCAGCTCACCCGCGGCGAGCTGAGCCAGACGTCGCCAGCCTGGTCGCCGGATGGGCGGATGATCGCGTTCGAACAGGACACGAGCGAGAACCGCGAAGTCCGCGACGATGGGTGGCCGGCGCTCTTCGTCTTCACTCTCGCGGATAGCTCGACCCACGCGCTGAGCACCGGCTATCCGCAGAACAGCAGCCCGATCTGGTCGCCCGACGGGCGCGCGATTGCCTTCACGTGCTCGAAGGGCCGCGGCATGGAGACCGACGTGTGTGTCGTCCCCGTGAGCGGCGGCACGGCGCGCAATCTCACCGCTGATTGGAGCCTCGATCCGAACGGGGTCACCTGGTCGGCCGACGGCAAGACGATCTACTTCTTTGCCGAGACGAGCGGCAACGTGCATCTGTTTTCCGTTCCGGCGGCAGGCGGCCCCGTGCGTGCAGTGACGACTGGAGAACGCCAGCTGCGCGGGTTCGCCTTGAGCGCGGACACGCGCTCACTCGTGTACACCTCGAGCGACATTACCCACGGTACCGAGCTGTACGTCACGTCGATCGCCCGTGGGCAGGAACGGCGGCTCACGTCGTTCAATGATTCGTTGCTCAAGCAGGTCGCGTTGATCCCCGCCGACACGTTCTGGCTCACCGGCGTGGGCGGATTGAAGATCCAGGGATGGCTGATGAAGCCGTACGGCTATCAGCCGGGCAAGACGTATCCGCTGGTGCTCTCGATTCACGGCGGCCCGCACTCCAATTACGGCAACGTGCTGTTCCCCGAGTTCCAGATGCTCGCGGGCCAGGGCTACTGGACGCTGTTCACCAATCCGCGCGGCTCGAGCGGCTACGGGCACACGTTCACGTTCTCGACACGCGGGCGCTGGGGCATGGAAGACTACCAGGACCTGATGCAGGCCGTGGACGTTGCGATCGCGCGCGCCAAAGGCGGCGTCGACACGACGCGCATGGCGGTGCTCGGTGGATCGTACGGCGGATTCATGACCAACTGGATCGTCGGCCACACGAACCGCTTCCGCGTGGCGCAGACCGACCGGTCGATCTTCAACTGGTATTCCTGGTACGGATCGTCGGACGCGCAAGGATTGACCGAGTACGAATTCAGCGGCACGCCGTGGGAAGCCGACTCGCTCTACCGCGCGCTCTCGCCGATGACGTACGCGAACAACATGCGGACGCCGATGCTGATCGTGCACTCCGAGGATGACAAGCGTACGCCGATCACCGACGGGGAGCAGCTGTTCATGTCGCTGCGCAAACGCGGTGTGCCCGCGGAGTTCGTGCGCTATCCGCGCTCGTTCCACGGCCTTTCGCGGACCGGGCCACCGTGGCTGCTCGTCGACCGGCTGGAGCGGATTCGCACCTGGTTCGCGCACTGGCTCGGCACCGGTGACACCGCTCCGGCGGCGACGACGAGCCAGCGTTGATGCTGCGGCGGGCGTTGTTTCTGGCGCTGGCAGGCACCCTGCTGGCTGGACCGATGCTCGCCCAGCAGCGTCGCCCGCGGCCTGCGCCGCCGGTTATCCCCACACCGCGGTCTATGCTCGGCTTCGAGCCAGGGGAGGATCGCAAACTGGTCGAGTGGCCGGTCCTGGTCCGATACTTCGAAGCCCTCGCCAAGGCGAGCGACCGCGTCGAATACCGCGAGCTCGGGAAAACCACGCTGGGCGCCCCGTTCATCGCCCTCGCGATTTCGAGCCCGCAGAACCTGCGCCGGCTCGACTACTACCGGCAGGTCAACGCGGGGCTCGCGGATCCGCGCGTGTTCCGTACGGCCAAAGCGGCGCGGGACGCGCTGAACAACGGCAAGACGATCGTGCTGATCACGTCGAGCATTCACTCGACCGAGGTCGGCGGCCACCTGTCGCCGGTCGTGCTCGCGTACCGGCTCGCGACGGACACCAGCGCCACGACGCGCGCGATCCTCGACAACGTGATCCTGTGGCTCGTGCCGTCTCTGAATCCCGACGGCGTGACGATCGTGGCGAAATGGTACAATCGAACAGTGGGCACACCCGCGGAGGGGACCTCACCGCCTGAGCTGTACCACCATTACACGGGCCACGACAACAATCGCGACTGGTACGCCTTCACCCAGGTCGAGACGCGGCTCACCGTCGACTCGCTGTACCGCGTGTGGCATCCGCAGATCGTGCACGACATTCATCAGCAGGGAGCCCGCGGCGCGCGGCTGTTCCTTCCGCCTTATCTCGATCCCGTCGAGCCCAATGTCGATCCGCTGCTAATCGACGGCGTGAACGCGCTCGGCACCGCGATGGCCTGGGAGCTGGCCGGGCAAGGGAAGACCGGCATCTCGATCAACGCGACCTACGACGCCTGGACACCGGCGCGCGCGTATCAGCACTACCACGGCGGCGTGCGCATCCTCTCCGAAACCGCGAGCGCCGATCTCGCAACACCGATCGACGTCCCGTTCGATCGCCTCGAAGCGCGGGACCGCGGGTTCAATCCCCGGGAGCGGTCCTGGAATTTCACGAGCCCCTGGCGCGGCGGGCGCTGGACACTGCGCGACATCGTGTCGTACCAGAGCGAAGGCGCCTACGCCCTGCTCGCGCAGGCGGCGCGCGCGCGCGAACGCTGGCTCGGCAATTTTTTCAACATCGGGACTCGGGCAATCCGGGGATGGCGCGAGTGGCCGTACGCGTACGTCATTCCTGCGCGCCAGGACTCCGTGGCGCTCAGCGCGATGCTCGAGATCCTGCGGCGCGGCGGCGTCGAGATTCGACGGGCGTTGCAGTCGTTCAGCCTGCAGGGGCAGCGCTACAACGCCGGCACGTCTGTGATCGTGCTGCGCCAGCCCTATGCCGCGTTCGCGAAAACACTGCTCGAAACCCAGCGCTATCCGGACCGGCGGCAGTATCCCGGTGGACCGCCTGAACGGCCGTACGACGTAACCGCACACACCCTGCCGCTGCTGATGGGCGTGCATGCGGTCGTCGCGAACGATTCCCTGCGCGTGTCGTTGTCGTCGCCGGTCACGCCACGAGTCGTTGGGCCCGTTCCCCCGCGAGATTCTCTGCCGCGGATCGGTCTCTACAGGTCCTACGACGCGGCGATGGACGAGGGATGGACGCGCTGGGTATTCGACACCTGGAAGGTGCCATACAGCACGCTGGTCGATTCCGTCGTGCGCGCGGGCGAGCTGCGCGCGCAATTCGACGTGATCATCCTGCCGGATCAGTCGCCGCGCGAGATCCTCGAAGGGTTGCCGCGGCGTTACCCCGCACCGTACGCCGGGGGGATCGGGCCCGAGGGAAGCGATGCGCTGCGGGAGTTCGTCGCCGGGGGCGGCACGCTCATCGCGCTGAACGAGGCCAGCCGGTTTGCGATTCAGGCATTGCTGCTGCCGGTCCGCAACGTGCTCGAAGCTGTGCCGGAGGAAGACTTCTACGCACCCGGATCGATCTTCCGGCTCGAGCTCGACACGGCGAATGCGATCGCCCGAGGGATGCCGCGCGAAACCAGCGGCTGGTTTCAGGGAAGTCCCGCGTTTGAGTCTCTCGACACGACCGCGTCCCGGGTGATCGGCCGGTGGCCCGCCGATCCTGCCAAGATTCTGCTGTCGGGCTGGGTGCTGCACCCGGAGCGCATCGCCGGGAAAGCGGCGATCCTGGAGGTAAGGCAGGGCGAGGGCCGCGTCATCCTGTTCGGCATTCGGCCACAGTATCGCGGCCAAAGCCTCGCCACTTACCCCTTGCTGTTCAACAGCTTAAGGAATTAAGCCTTGCCCGGCCGAGGGTCATTTTCCTATGTTGGTGGCCCCTATGAGGTTGGCTCGGCTTTCCAGCGCTGTGATGCTCTGGGCCGCGATCGCAAGTCGCGGCCTTTTTGCCCAGCAATTGCCCTCGTCCGCCGACAGCATGCAGCTGCGCGGAGTGGAGCTGCGCTACGTCCTGCCCGAGCCGCTATTCGATAACGGTCCGCTCACCGATCCCGTCAAAGCGCTGTACGTCAACGCGTGGGCCTTTGGCGGATCGAAGTTGTGGCAGTTGGTGTCGCTCGCCGATTCAACCGAGATCAACGCCTTCGTGGTCGACGTGAAGGACGATACGGGCTGTCTCCTGTATCCGTCCGACGTCAAAGTCGCGCAGGAGATCGGCGCGACCAAATGCGTGCGTACGCGCGATGTGAAATCGCGGCTCGATACGCTGCACGCTCACAACATCTACACGATCGCGCGCATTGTCGTGGCCAAGGACCCGTTGCTCGCGGAGCGCCGGCCGGGCTGGTCGGTGCAGCACGTCAACGGGGGCTTGTGGCGCGACCGCATCGACATCGCGTGGGTGGACGCGTACAACGACTCCGTTTGGATCTACGCCGCGCAGCTCGCGGCGGAGGCGGTGCGCCTCGGCTTTTCGGAGGTGCAGTTCGATTACGTGCGCTTCCCCGATGAACCGAAGGAAGCGATGGCGCTGGCGATCTTCGCCGCGCGCAAGCCGGGCGAGTCGCAGCGCGCCGGCGTGCAGGCGGGCATCTCGATCCTCGTGAATCGGCTGCAACCGCTCGGCGTCCCGGTGACGTTCGATATTTTCGGGCTGACGTCGTCCGCGACCGGCGACCTCGGCATTGGCCAGGTCTGGGAAGACTTCATCACCGTCGCCGACGTCGTGCTGCCGATGGTCTATCCAAGCCACTACTATCGCGGCAGCTACGGGCTCGCCGTTCCCAATGCGGAGCCATACCGGGTTGTTCGCAATGCTCTGATGGAAGCGATAGAGCGTTCCCGCCCCTTCGCGAATTCAGCCACCATCCGTCCGTACCTGCAGGCGTTCACGCTCGGCCGCCGCAAACCCCGCTACACTCCGCATGAAATCCGCGAGCAGATTCGCGCGGCGGAGGAGCTGGGCATCGAAACCTGGGTGCTGTGGAATCCTCGCAGCGTGTATCAGCGCGACTCGCTCAAGCCGTACCGGGAAGTCACCGCAGTTACGGGCGGCGCCCAGTAGCACCTATATTCTCGCCACATGAAAAAGCTCTTGATGCTCGCACTCGCCGGGGCCCTTGTGTCGTGCTCCGATGCCGGCGGGGTCGATCCCGACTCGATTGATGACGCCGAGATCCTCGCCGTCCGCACGGCGCTCGACTCGGCCTTCCTGCACGATACCGTCCTCGATCCGGCGTTTACGGGAGACTCGGGGCTCTATGCGCTGATGTCGGTGCTGGTTTTTCCCTTCATCGATCGCGCATCCCGCATCGCGCAGGGGGGGGGCGGCGATACCACCCGCGTCGTCGGCATCGAGTTCGACATTGACGCGACACAGGGCGGCAGTCAGGTCACGAGCAATCTGACCGCCGTGCTTGCCTGGAAGGGCTTCGACGCTACGGCCGAGACGGTGGATTCGGTCTATTTCCTGTTGGGAGCCGGACGCGCCCCGGTGACGGATTCGCTGTGGGAGCGCTTCACGCTCGACACGGCGGGGACCGGGACCGGCTTTGTCATTCATCAGCTTCCTGATTTCACGGTGAGGACGTGGCTATCGCGCGGCGGGCACCTGCGCACCACCGCGAGCCAGTACGGCTCGTCTCAGGGGAATTCGACTTTCAGGGTGTTCCGTGGCACGCTCAGCGGGGAATACACGATTACGGCGAGGTTGGTGCCGGATTCGAGTACGACCGTCAGCTCAGCGCTCGATTTCGGGAGTGGCAGCCACGGAATCAAGGTGCAAATCCGGGGCAGCCTGCCCTAGCGGCTGGATTCGAGGACCATCCCCGGCTCCCACGCGGTGATATACCCGCTGATCGCCGAGGCGGCGACGGTGTAGGGGTTGGCGAGATAGAGTTGGCCCGGGCCCGAGCGTCCAGGGAAGTTCCGGTTGATGGCGCTGATCGTGACTTCTTCCCGCGTCTTGGAGACGCCGGGTCCCGCGTTGATACAGGCGCCGCACGAAGGCTCGAGGAACGTCGCCCCCACCTGCCGGAACACGTCGAGGTAGCCCCGCTCTTCGCAATAGCGCTTCACGTCCTGTGAGCCACACTGAATGAAGAAGCGCACCCAGGATGCTACTCGCTCGCCCCGCCCAGCGGCTTCGGCCAGGACGCGCGCGTACATGTCCATGTCTTCTTTCTTGCCCGCCGTGCAGGAACCCGCGTACGCGATGTCCACCTTGATGCGCTCGGCGACGTCGTCGATGTAAAGGCCGTTCCCCGGGTCTCCGGGGAGCGCGATCATCGGCCGGATCGTCGATGCGTCGATCTCGATGACTTCACAGTATTCCGCTTTCGGGTCGCTGAACAATCCCTCGCAGATTCGCTTCGCGTCCTGGTGCGACATCTTGCGGTAGTCCATCAGATAGGCGACGGTCTTGTCGTCCGGCGCCACGTACCCGGTGAAGCCGCCCACCTCGGCGGTCATGTTGGTCATGGTCGCCCGCTCGTCAACCGACAGGGCCTCTACCGCGTTACCGCAATACTCTACCAGCTTGCCGATCGCCTTCCCCGTTTTCACGTAAGGATGGCGCAGGACTTCGAGCATGAAGTCCTTCGCGGTCACGTTATCGGGTTTCTTCCCGGTGATGACGACCTTCACCGTCTCCGGCACCTGCAACCGTACGTCCTTCGTGATCCACGAATTGAAGATCGCCGTCGTTCCGACGCCGAAGGCGATGCATCCCACAGCCCCCGCGTGCGGCGTATGCGAGTCCGACCCGATGATCACCTGTCCGGGCAGCGCGTGCGACTCGAGGATCTTGGAGTGACAAATCGCCTCGGAGCCCCCCCCGTGGTGGCCGAGGCGCAGCTCGCCGTAGAGCTTGATGCCCTGCGCGGTCGCAAACTCGCGCTGCTTCTTCTCGAGCTGGAGCGCGACGTCGAGCAGCCCTTCCTTGATACGCTCGGGCGTCATCGCTTCGGGCAGGAAAGTCAGGTGATCGCGAAACATCAGGATCGAGCCGGGATCGTTGACCTTCGCGTCCCTGCCGACGAGCTGCTCGAAGAAGATCGCGGCCATCGGCGTCACGTACTCGTGACTGAAGCGGATGTCGGTCAGGACGAACCCCTCGTCACCCGGTTTGACCGCCGGGACGCCGATCTTACCCTTTGCTGGATCGACGACCCAGCGCCGCGCGAGAATCTTCTCACCGAGCGTCATGGGCCGGCGTGCCGTGGCAGGCGGATGGAGCACCACTTTGCCCTCGAGCCGGGCCATGTTGTAATTGAAAAGCCCGCCATGCTCGATGATGCCGCGCGTGATCTCACCTTCTCCCTGGGTGAATGCGGAGAGCGGGAGGTCTTCGCCGCGGCGCACCCGGTCGAGGATCGAGAAGTCGGTCGTCGTCAGGATGCCGAGATTCTGGCAATTCTCGCGATAGATTCGCTCGATGCTTTCCGCAACGACGAGCTTGATCCCGGCGCACATCTCGGCGTAAGGTGACTGCTCGCGCGACGAGCCTTTGCCGCGGCGCTTGCCGCTCACGGCGGCGACGAAGCCGCCGTGCTTGACGCTGCCGCGCGTGATCGGAAACTCATCGCGGCATTTGAGGCCCAGGTAGGGGAATTCCCCCAGCGTTTCGTCGTAGTAGTAACAGATGTAGGCAGGCGTGATTTCGTCGGTCGAAATGTCATCGCGCAGCTTGTGGGAAGGCGTCCAGGTCGGGTCTGCTCCCGCCAATTGCGCACGCACAAAGCCGGGATCCTCCGTCAGATAGAGAATCCGGCCTTTCAGTCGAACGTTTGCGTCACGCATGGGCGAAGTATCTTCTTGGAGACTCATGTTCGCAACCGCGCTGCTCCTCGTGCAAGCAACGATTCAGAGTCCACGCCTCATCGAAAGCTCGGGCGTGGCGGTCAGTCGCGCGTACCCCGACGTGCTGTGGTCGCACAACGACTCGGGTGACGGGCCGTACCTCTATGCGACGGATTTGCAGGGCGCCGATCGTGGCCGGTTGCTCGTGGCCGGCGCGGGCGCGATCGACTGGGAAGACATGACGCTGGGACCGTGCCCTGTTTCATTCGTTCTCCAAAACCGGCCCACGCGACAGATCGCGACGTCGTGTGTCTACCTCGCCGATACGGGCGACAATCTCGAGGTTCGACCGTTCGTCACGGTGTACGCAATTCCGGAACCCGAACCACCCACCGGTCCCGGCGACACGCTCGGCACGACCCGGGCCGCCGCCGTGCTCACGCTCAGCTATCCGGACGGTCCACACGATGTCGAAGGTGTGTATGTCTCGCCGCGCGACACAGCGTTCTACCTGGTGAGCAAAGGGTATCAGCGCGGGACGGCGATTCGCGTGTACCGGGTCGGACGCGAGGCGTGGAGTCCTCAGGATTCGACTCGCCAGGTGGCCGTGGCGACGCTGGTTCAGACGCTCGACATCAGGCCCAATCGCGCAGCGGGCCGGGTTGTGACCAGCGCAGCGATACGACCGGACGGCCGGCTCGTGGCCGTGCGGACGTACGGCGAGATCTATCTGTTCTATCCGGGCGTGGGTGGGCGGCTGGCGCCCGCCCGGGACCATTCCTGTGGGATTGCCGGTATCGACACCGGCGGCGAGGCGATCGCCTTCCTCAGTGATTCGACGTTCGTGCTGACGAGCGAGGCCTGGAGCGGACGGACGGGCGCGATCAACGTGGTGCAATGCGGACTCTAGAGGAGGCTGCTTGAATACTGTCGCAATGCTGGCATTGCTGGCGACGACGCAACAGATCCCGGTCGACACCGCGGCCATGGATGCGCACCTGCGGTTCCTCGCGAGTGACCTGCTCGAGGGGCGCGCTCCGGCCACGCGAGGCGGCAGGGTCGCGGCTGAATACATCGCCGCGCAGTTCCAGGCACTGGGCCTCGAGCCCGCGGGCGCGAATGGGACCTACTTCCAACCGGTGGCGCTCGTCGGGATGACCCCGCAACCGAGATTCTCGTGGGGCAAGCCGGGCCAGCTCGACAGTCTTTCCTTCCGCGATCAGTTCGTCGCCTGGGCCGAGCGTCCCGAGGCCGACATCGCGGCCGATGGTGAGGTCGTGTTCGTCGGTTACGGGATCCGCGCTCCCGAGTGGCAGTGGGACGACTACAAGGGCATGGATCTGCGCGGGAAAGTGCTGCTCATGGTCGTCAACGATCCGGGGCTGGTCGACACGACGGTATTCCTCGGCAAGATCCTCACCTACTACGGTCGGTGGACGTACAAGCTCGAGGAAGCGGCACGCCAGGGAGCTGCGGGCGTTGTGCTGATCCACACGACCGAAAGCGCCACCTACCCGTGGGAGGTGGTGCGGGGCTCATGGACGGTAGAACAGTTCAAGCTCGATCAGCCGCAGTCACCGAGTCTCGCGTTCGCGGGATGGGTGTCCGAAGCCAGCGCGCGCGCTGCCCTGGCGAAGGCGGGGGGGGGACTGAATCTCGACTCCCTCACCCGCTCCGCCGCGCGGCGCGATTTCCGTCCGGTTGCGACCGGGGTGCAGGCATCGGTTCGCGTGCACTCTGCACTGCGGCGCGTCGCGTCCGAGAATGTCGTCGCGCGGCTGCCGGGACGAGACGCGCGTCGCGCCGAGCAGGGCGTGCTGATCACGTCGCACTGGGATCACAAGGGAATCGGCCCCACGATCCGTGGTGACTCGATCTACAACGGCGCCGAGGACAACGCCTCGGGGCTGGCGGCCACGCTCGGCGTCGCAAAGGCATTGACGCAATTGCCGCGGCCCGCGCGCTCTATCTACTTCGTCGCGACCACCGCGGAGGAGAGCGGACTGCTCGGCAGCGAAGCCTACGTCCTGAAGCCGCTGATCCCGCTCGCGCAAACGGCGGCGGTGCTCAACCTCGACGTCGCGAATGTGCGGGGCACGACCCGCGACATCGGCGCGCGTGGCGGGGATCGCTCCACGTTGGGTCCGGTGTTCGAAGCGGCGGCTCGCGCTGAGTCTCTGGCAGTGGAATCGGAACCCGACGTGCGTGGCACATTCTTCCGCTCGGATCATTTCCCGTTCGCGCGCGCGGGAGTGCCGGCACTGTCGATCTACGCGGGAGACGACTTCATCGGCCGTCCGAAAGGCTGGGGAGAGGAGCAGGAGAACATCTACAACCAGCAGCGCTACCATCAGCCGAGCGATGAGTACCAACCGACATTTCGCTATGCCGGCATGGCGCAGGAGGTGCGCGTCACCGTGCGCATCGCGCGCGCGATCGCGAACGATCCATCCATGCCCCGCTGGCTGCCGTCGTCCGAATTCCAACGGCCCCAGCCATAGTGCAGCAATTTGCACGCTAGGGGGAACTTCGAAACAACCGTAGTAACAAAGGGTTACAGGATGGCGATTGCCTATTGGGCGGGGGACGGATAGTTTGCCCCCGCTTTTGTACCCCCGCGATCCTTCTAGCTCCGGAGCGGCGGTTGGAGATTCCCTCCACACATACAGTACCTCTGTCGTGGCTCTATGAGGCCGCCAGTCTCCCCATCCAGTATCGCACGCTCACCGAAGTCGTGCCGGAGCCGGCGCGCGACATAGAACGTGTCGCCGCTCTGCGCGACGAAGTCCTGAACTACAAAGAAGCACTCGCGATCGTGCGCAAGCAGAAGGAGACGGGCCTGTGGGGGGCCAACCTGCTCGCCCCGGAAGAGTCGAAGGCGATGGGGTGGAAAGAGACCGGGACGATCTTCCAGTATCGCCGGCTTCTAGAGCTTGGTTGGCCTGGGGACGCGAGGCCGTTTCGGTTTGCCGACCGGTTCCTGTTCAGGCTGTTGTCGCGTGACGATGATCCCACCCTGCTGGTGGAATTCCAGCGCGCCGCCAAGGCGGATCCAGGACTGGGGCTGTGGGCGCGGGGCATCGGTGCGCAGGCCGCCGCGGCAGCACTGGCCCGGGGCGCGCATCAGGACGACCCGCGGCTCCGCGGCGCCGCGCATCGGATCGCGAGCGATATCTCGATGTACCTGCGCAGCGAGCTGGCCCAGAAGCCCTTCAAGAAGTCACAGGGCAAGACGGTGCTCGATCCGCTCACCTATCCGCCAACGATCTTTTCGGTCGAGCTGCTCGCCTTCATGCCCGCGGTGCAGCGGGAGCGGGCGGGCTTCCTCGAGCGCCTGGCGTCCTACTTCTCGATGCCCACACCTCGGCGTGAGTTCTACATCCTGGCGGGGAAGAAGCTGATCCGGCCCCTGTTCGAGATCCTGGGCGACCCGATGCATGCCGATGCGCAGGGGCGCGTCGATGACGTGCCCTTTGCGCTCTACTGGCTCGAGCTGCTGGCCCGTCTCGGGATCGTGCGGCAGGTACCCCCTGCGGCCCGGGTCCTGGCGCGGTTGTTCAGCGAAACGGACGACCAGGGGATCTGGTCCCCGTCCGGTCTCCGCGTGATGCCGAAGTCGGATAACCAAGTGGTATCACACTACTTCCCGCTGGAAGGGCCTGGAAAGAGTCCCGCGCAGCGGCAGACCGACGTCACGTTCCGGCTGGCATTGATTGCGCGGCTGCTGGGAATCCCGCTCAACGTCGTCTAACGTAGCAAGCACATCATGTAAGTAGTAGTATTTGCTACTACAATGTCGCTCGATCTGACGCCTTTCGGCTTCACCCCCACAGAATCTCTCGTCTACGGCGCGCTGTTGCGCCTGGGGCCCTCGACCGGCTACGCCGTCGCCCGCGGTACCCGGCTCGCCCGAGCAAATGCCTATAGCGCCCTGGAGGGGCTTGTCACTCGCGGGGCCGCGACTCGCACGCCGCCTTCGGTGAGGCCGGCGCGCTACCGCCCCATCGATCCCCACGCGCTGCTCGCCCAACTCGCCGCGCTACAGGGCGAAGCGCTCGATCGCCTCGGCCGCGAGCTCAAGGGCTTGGCGCGGCCGGGCGAACCCGTCACCAGGGAAGTGGCGGGGAGTCGGGCGGTCGCCAACCTGCTCATGCAGCTCGTCGCTCGCGCCGAACGGCGGGTAGAAGGACTCGTGGCCCACGAGTTGTGGCGGCCGACCTTGCCCGCGTGGCGTCGCGCGGCTGAGCGCGCGGACATGAGTGTCCGCATGCGCGGCGAGCTGGCGCCGGATGCTCCATCCTGGCTTACGGCCGCGGCGAGCGACGCGCCCAGCGCGACGGTTCTGGTCATCGACGAGTCGCAGCTCATCGTCACGTCGGGAGAGGGGGAAGCAATCGCGGGCCTGTGGACGTCGCATCCGCTCATCGTGATGCTCGCGCGCCGCGCGCTCCAGACAATCTCGTGAACAGAGCGCTTCTCCTGGCTGTACTGGCACTCCTCACTGGGGCGTGTCGGTCGCGGCCGATTCCCGATGAGCAGCGCTTTCCCGCCGGCACGTCGTTCCGCGCACAGTACCGCACGATCGACGGCACGCGCCTGCGGATGATCGACTCGGGGACTGGGGGGGGGACGCCGGTCGTGTTCATTCACGGGATCGGCGCATCGCTGTACAGCTGGCGGCACACGCTGCCGCCCGTCGTCAGTGCGGGGTATCGCGTCGTCGCGTTCGACAATCGTGGATTCGGGTTTTCTGAGCAACCCGCGCATGGCTATCGCAATGCCGACTATGTGCGACTCGTCGTCGCGCTGCTCGACTCGCTCGGGATCTCGAGCGCGGTGCTCGTCGGCCACTCGATGGGTGGGACGATCGCCGCCGACGTCGCCCTGACGTACCCCGACCGGGTGCGCGGTCTGGTGTTGATCGATGCCGCCGGGTACGGCGTGCGCTGGCCCGGTGTGATCAAGATCGCACGCTGGCCGTTCATCGGGGCAGTCGCCACCTCGTTTCGAGGACGATGGTTCACCGAAAGAATTCTCCGCTCGACGTTCGCCGATCCGACCAAGGTCAGCGAGACAGACGTGGATCAGTACTATGCCCCGGTTCCCCAGCCGGGGTTCGGGCGTGCCTTGCGGGGTGTGCTCCGCGAGTTCAGGTTCGACAGCCTCGGCGGTCGGCTCGCCCGGGTCCACGCCCCAACGCTCGTGTTGTGGGGTACGGCCGACCGCTGGATTCCGGTGCGCGACGGTGCTCGGTTCGCGCGCGAGCTGCCGCGCAGTGAATTCGTCGTCATCGAACGGTCGGGGCACAACGTGCACGAAGAGTCGCCCGATCGCGTGAATCCGTTGCTGCTCGATTTCCTCAAGGAAGGTCTGACCCGCATTCCGGAGAACGTCGCATGGTACTCGCCGCCGCCGCCGTCGTCGTCGTACTCGCGCTTCAGCAGTCTGCGCAGGCCGTAGACTCCGTTTACAGCGCAAAGATTCGTGAGCTGACCACCGAGCCCCGGTTCAACACGGAGCTGACCGACCACCTGCCGGCCGACGCGCGGGTGCCGTCGCCGCTCAAGGTGCTGGGCTACGTTCCCGGGACCGTCGGGCGCCTGTCCTACGTGGCGGATATCACTCGCTATTTCCGCGCGCTGGACGAGGCCTCGCCCCGGGTGAAGGTCTTCGACCTGGGCACGAGCGACGAGGGCCGTCCGATGATCGTCGTCGCCATTGCCGACTCGGCCAGCATCGAGCGGCTCGAACAGTATCGCGGTATCACCGCGGCACTGGCTGATCCCCGTAGGCTCTCGAGCGACTCGGCGCAGCGGCTGATCGCGGCAGGGAAGCCGATCTACTATGCGTCCGGATCGATCCACTCGCCGGAGACGGGATCGCCGGAAATGCTGATGGAACTGGCCTACCGCCTCGCCGTCGAGGAGACGCCATTCATCAGGCAGATTCGCGACAGCATCATCACACTGATCACCCCAGTGACCGAAGTCGACGGCCGTGATCGGCAAGTCGACATCTACAGGTACCGGAAGGCGAACAAGAACATCGGCCCGAATCTGGTCTACTGGGGCAAGTACACGGCCCACGACAACAACCGGGACGGGATCGTGATGTCGCAGGTGCTGACCCGGACCATGATGAAGGCGTTCTTCGACTGGCACCCCACTGTGCTGCACGATCTGCACGAGTCGGTGCCGTTCCTCTATACGTCCACCGGGACCGGGCCCTACAACCGTGAGCTCGACCCGATCGTGATCACCGAATGGCACGAGCTGGCGTTCCAAGAAATCACCGAGCTGACCAAGCGCGGGCTGCCGGGCGTGTGGACCCACGACTTCTACGACGGCTGGACCCCCAACTACATGTTCTGGGTGGCGAACGGCCACAATTCGATCGGCCGCTTCTACGAGACCTACACCTCCCGGGGCGCGGACTGTCATACCGTACAGCTCCCGGCGTCGCGGACCTCGGTCGAATGGTTCCGCCCCAACCCGCCGATCAACGGCGTGCGCTGGTGCATCCGGAACAACATCAACTATCAGCAGTCGGCACTGCTCGTCGCGCTGAACTACATGGCGCGCAACGGGCACCGGTACCTGGATCAGTTCTATCGCAAGGGTGTGCGCGCGGTGGAGCGCGGCCGCGCCAAGGACGGCCCGAACGCGTTCCAGATTCCGGCCAGCCAGGCACGGCCGGTCGAAGCCGCGAACCTCGTCAACCTGCTCCGCTTCCATGGACTCGAAGTGCACCGCGCCGATCGCGCGTTCAAAGCGGGCGGCGTGGATGTGGCGGCGGGCGATTACATCGTGCGGCTCGATCAGCCCTACGGTCCGCTCGCGAAGACCTACTTCAGTAAACAGGACTACGGTCCCGACGATCCGCGCCCGTACGACGACACGGGTTGGACGCTGCAATACGTGCGCAACGTGGCGCTGCGTCCGATCACCGACACGACCGTGCTGCGCGCGCCGCTGACGCTGCTGACGGCGGATGCGCGGGTGCGCGGGCAGGTTGTCAGCACCCGGGGTCCGGCTGCGTATCTGATCGCGCCGACGACCGAGACCGGTCTGATCCAGTTCCGGCTCGCGTTGAACGACGTCCGGATGTTCGCGAGCGAGGACACGTTCAACCTGGACGGGCGCCAGTGGGGACGCGGCACGACGATCATCGAGATTGACGCGACGCGCGACCTGAGCCGATTGACGCAGGCGGCGGAGTCGCTCGGCCTGACGGTCGTCGGCGTTCGAGCGGCACCGCGCGTGGCTCGGCACGAGCTCGATCTGCCGAAGATTGCGCTCGTGCATTCGTGGCTCAATACGCAGAACGAAGGATGGGTGCGGTACGCGTTCGACGTGCTGCGGATCCCGTACACGTACATCAACGTGCAGCAGCTCAAAGATCGCAATCTGCTGAAGCAGTTCAACGTGATCATGTTTCCGTACGTGTCGAACAACGCCCAGGCTATCGTGAACGGGCAGCCGATGAATGGCCCACCGATTCCCTGGCGCCGCAGCGCCGAAACGCCGAACCTCGGCGGGCTGGACTCCACCGATGACGTGCGACCGGGCATCGGTCTCGAAGGACTGACGGCGCTGAGTCAGTGGCTCGACGCTGGGGGTGTGCTGATCACCGAGGGCGGGACCTCAGCCGTGTTTACCGACTTCGGCCTTACACGTGGAGTCGACATCACACCGGCGCGCCAGCTGCGCGCGTCAGGCGGCATCTATCGCGCAGTCACAAAAGACCCACGCAGCCCGATCGCCTACGGCTACCCGGACACCCTGGCCGTGTACTTCAATCAGACGCCGCTCTTCCAGATTGATACGAGCACGGAGGTACCGGAGGATCAGGATCCTGGTCTCACGGCGGCGCAGGCGCGCGCGCGCCCAAGAGTCGTGCTGAGCTTCCATCAGAAACGGGACTCGCTCCGGCTGTCCGGACTGCTGGTAAACGGGGAGGAACTGGCTGGTCGTCCGGCCGTACTCGACGCCCCCGTGGGTCAGGGGCATGTCGTGCTGTTCGCGATCCGCCCGTTCTGGCGTTGGGAGACGCAGGGCAGTTTCGCGCTGGTGTTCAACACGATCCTGAACTGGAATGACCTCAACGTCTCGTGGCCGGCTGGGCCCAAGCCGGCCACGCGGGCAGTGGCGGCGCCGGACGACGCACCTTAGATTCTATCAACCAAACGGTTGATGGAGTGGCGCTTGTCGCCTAAGCTTAGTAACGACAGGGCATTAAGGATCGTTGCCGCCGCGCGAGACGAGTTTGCGCGACGCGGCTTCGCCGGCGCGCGCGTCGAGCAGATCGTGCGCCGCGCCGGTGTGAACAAGCAGCTGCTGTTTTACTACTACCACTCCAAGCGCGGGCTCTTCCAGGCAGTGCTCGAGCAATCCGCCAGCGAGCTCGAGGGCGCGCTCGCTGGCTTGACCCTTCCATCCGGCGCACCGCTCGAGCGGCTGCGTCTCACGCTCCAGGCGCAGTTTGAGTTTCTCTCGCGCAATCCGCAGATCGTGGCGCTGCTTGGGCAGGGGTCGCGTGGCAGCGTCGGTGGTGCGGCGTTCGCACCGGCAGTCAAACGGCTGGTGGTGTTGCTCGCGGAGGGCCAGGGACTGGGGCAGGTGCGGGACGATGTCGACCCGCACCTGACCGCGGCTCAAGCCCTGATGTTGATGGTGGGCTACTTGAACATGGAATCGGTCGTGGCCGCCAGCGCGCGCCCGCTCGGCGCCGATGAGCCGGCGCTGCGCGAGCGGTGGCGCGATGCGGCCGTCGACTTAGTGGTTGCCGGCGTGAGCGCCGGCTAGCACCGGCACTTCGGTTTCGAAAATCAGATGGCCCGCTTCAAACCTGGCACCACGCAGCGCCAGGCTCAGCACCTCACCCAGCTCCTCCACCAGGTGCACGTCCAGCGTTTTACGCACCTCTTCCGGCAGCTCTTCCAGGTCCCGCTCGTTCTCCTTAGGCAGGATTACGGATGTGATGCCGGCGCGAACCGCGCCCAGGATTTTCTCCTTGACGCCCCCGATCGGGAGCACGCGGCCGCGGAGTGTGATCTCACCGGTCATAGCGATGTCGTGGCGCGCGGGCCGCCGCGAGAGCGCCGATACGAGCGCGGTCGCCATCGTGATCCCCGCCGAGGGACCATCCTTGGGGATGGCGCCGGCCGGAACGTGGACGTGAATGTCAGTGTCCACGAGCGCGCCATCCGGAATCCCGAGCAGCTCGGCATGGGACTTTGCGTATGTCAGAGCCGCGCGAGCCGACTCCTTCATGACGTCGCCCAGCTGTCCCGTGAGCACCAGATCCCCCTTGCCGTGCATCACGCTGGCCTCGACGAACATGATGTCGCCGCCGACGGGAGTGTAGTACATCCCCGTGGACACGCCCACCTGGTCCTCGCGGGCCATGCGCTCGGGATGGACCTTGGGCCGCCCGATGAGATCGGGAACGTCCGTCGCATCGACCTTCACCTTTTGCGCGGCCCCGTCGGCAATCTTTCGTGCGACTTTCCTGCCCAGCTTGCCGATCTCACGCTCGAGCTGGCGTACACCAGCTTCGCGCGTGTAGCTCGCGATGATCTCGCTGAGCGCGCCATCGTTGATCGACAGCTGCTCGGCGAGAAGGCCGTTTTCGCGCAGTTGCCGCGGAACCAGATACCGCTTGGCGATCTCGAGCTTTTCGCGCTCAGTGTAGCCCGCAAAGTTCACGGTTTCGAGCCGATCGAGCAGCGGACCGGGAATGCTCTGGATGAAGTTCGCGGTCGCGATGAACAGGACTTCAGACAGATCAAACGGCACGCCCAGATAGTGATCTGTGAATGAGTCGTTCTGGGCGGGATCCAGCACTTCGAGCAGTGCCGCGGCCGGATCGCCCTGGAACGACACCCCGAGCTTGTCGACTTCGTCGAGCAGGAAGATCGGGTTCTTGGCGCCGGCCTGCTTCATTCCTTGAATGATCCGGCCCGGCATCGCCCCGACGTAGGTGCGGCGGTGCCCGCGGATATCGGCTTCATCCCGCGCGCCACCCAATGAAATACGGACGTAGGGCCGGCCCATCGCCCTCGCGATGGACTTGGCGATCGACGTCTTGCCCACACCAGGCGGCCCGACGAACAACAGCGTCGGTGCGCGCGTCGCGCGGTCATCTTCATTCCCGGGCGCCTCTTCCTTCGGCTGGCGCTGACGCAGCTGCCGAACGGCGAGGAACTCGAGGACCTGGTCCTTCACGTCCTGCAGACCGTAATGGTCCTCTTCCAGAATCTGCGCCGCGCGCTTCAGGTCGAGCGACTCCTCGGCTCGCTTGCTCCACGGCAGCTCGGCGATCGTCTCCAGGTAGGTCCGGATCACCTGCGCTTCCATCGACTCTCGCCCGGCGCGCTCGAGGCGCGCCAGCTCGCGATCGACTTCCTTGCGCGCGGTCTCCGGCAACTCGAGCGCGTCGAGGCGCTTCTTCAAATCATCCGCCTCGGCGGCCTCTTCTTCTTCTCCCAGCTCCTTGCGGATGGCCTTCATCTGCTCGCGCAGCAGCATCTCGCGCTGGCGCTCGCCCAGCTCTTCCTGAACCTGCGATTTGATGTCCTCCTGCGCGTCCAGCACCGCGATCTGGCGTTGTACGTGGACGAGCACGCGGCGCAGCCGGTCCTCGACTGCCAGCGTCTCCAGCAGCTGCTGGCGTTCGACCGGCTGAATATCCAGATGACCAGCCACCAGATCAGCGAGGGCCCCAGGGTCACTGACGCCCTGCAGGACCTGCTGCACGACCTCCGAGGGCAGTCCGGACTTCTGGCCGAGCTCAGCCGCGCGCTCGCGCACCTCGCGATGCAACGCTACGAAGGCTGGATCTTTCTCATTGAGAGGGGGCATGTCCGCGGCCTCACGGACAGTCGCTTCGAGGTAGCCGCTGGTGTCCGTATAGTGCACGGCCGTCCCTCGGCCCTCGCCGTGGAGAATCAGCTGCACGCCACCGAGGTTGCGTTGAACCTGGCTGATGCGCGCGATCGTGCCGGTCGTGTAGAGCACACCCGGCGAAACCTGGTCGACGTTTTCTTTTTGAGCGACGGCGAAGACCTTGCGATCAGCGTGTTTCAGAGCGGCTTCTATGGCGCGCAATGTCGCGGGACGGCCCGCACCGATCGGCGTCGCGACGCCGGGAAACAGCACGGCATCACGTAGCGGCAGTACGGGCAAGGTCATCCGGTCTGACATGAGGTCTCCAATCGTGGAATCCATGGACGACGTATCGCGGGCTGTTCATGCACCGTCCATGCCAGGAAAAAACGTCCGGAGCGGCAGGTCCGTTCCTCGGACGCCGCCAAAGCGGCGGCGGCGCTGCCAACTAGACGCTTGAAGAGTATCTTTTTGGCCTCGAATGGATTGTAAAACGGCATGATCGACCGTCTGGCCGAGCGGCTGAGCCAGGCTCTTGGTGACTCCTTTACGCTCGAGGGGGAGATCGGCCGGGGCGGCATGGGCGTGGTGTATCACGCTCGCGACGAGCGCCTCAAGCGGAAAGTGGCCGTCAAGGTCCTGCCGCCCGAGCTCGCGTTCCGTGAGGAAATCCGGATGCGATTTCTCCGTGAGGCGGAGACCGCCGCGCGGCTGTCACACCCGCACATCGTGCCGATTCACTCCGTGGGCGAAGGTCCCGACGGACTCGTCTATTTCGTGATGGCGTATGTGGACGGTGAATCGCTCGGGGCGCGCCTGAAACGCCGCGAGCGCCTGCCACCTGAGGAAGCGCGTCGGATCATGATGGAAACGGCAGACGCGCTCGGCGCCGGACACGCCCTCGGTATCATCCATCGTGACGTCAAGCCCGACAACATCCTCCTCGAAGGCAGCCGTGGCCGCACCGTCCTGACGGACTTCGGGATCGCCAAAGCGCTCACGTCGACCACCGGTCCCGGAACGCTTACGGCGACCGGGGTCGCGATTGGGACGCCGCATTACATGAGCCCGGAACAGGCGGCGGGGGATCGGGAGATCGATGGGCGCTCCGACATCTACAGTCTGGGCGTCGTGGGCTATCAGATGCTCGCCGGGGAGCTCCCGTTCTCGGCGCCCACCGTGCCGGGCATTCTCCTCAAGCAGATCACGGAGCAGGCGCCGAATTTGCTCGATCGCTCCCCGACGTGCCCCGAAGATCTCGCGTCATGCGTGATGCGCTCGCTCGAGAAGGAACCGGAGTCCCGTTGGCCGACGGCCGACGCGCTGCGGCGCGCGCTCGAGTCACGCAGCGCCCCGCCGTATCGGCCCGCGCGCCGCACGAGCGGCGGAGGGACGCGCTCCGAGTCGCGTCTGGGGCAGCCCCCTGCGCGGCAGTCCGCGGGCGGCCGGCCGCCCGAGCGCCGGCGCTCGACTCGTGCACAGAAGAAGGATCCGAAGTCGGATCTCACGCCCAGTGGCGAGCCCAAGATGGTGGCGAAGTTCCGCGACTCGTTCGTGTCGTGGGCGTCGGTGTGCGGCGGCCTCGCCGTGCTCGATCTCATCATGGGCGGCGGCATCAACTTCGCCCAATGGGTAGCGATTCCCTGGGCCGGGTTCGGGCTGCTGCCGCAGTACATGAAGCTGTGGCAGACCGGGTACTCCTGGCGCGACGTCCTCAACCGGCCCGCGGCGCCCGATGCGCAGCTGGCACCGGCGTTGGCGGGGGCGCGGCGCAACCTCCCGGCGCCGCAGGCCGACGAGTTCGGCCGCCATGTCGATACCGTTCGGCTCGCGCGCAACGACCGCGAGGCGATTCTGAAGATCATGGAGCGGGTACCGGCGTCGGAGCGGAAGCTGCTCCCCGACGTCATCGTCACCGTCGACGCGCTCATGAAGCGCGCCGAGGATCTCGCGCGCATGCTGCATGGGATGAGCGCCGACGTGGATGACGGCGCGATCGCGCGCATCGACGCCCGGATCGAGGCCGTCAAGACACACGAAGAAGGCACCGAGCGTGAGCGGCAGCTGAGCCTGCTCGAGCGGCAGCGGCAGGCGCTGAGCGATCTCCTGACGCGACGGAAACGCGTCGAGGAGCAGATCGACTCGTGCGTGCTGGCGATGCAGAATGTGCGGTTCGACTTGCTGCGGCTGCGTTCGGCCGGCGTCGCCGCGGTCCTCAGCGATCTGACGCACGCGACGCAGCAGGCCCGCGCGCTGTCACGGGACGTGGATCACGTCATCGCCGCGGCTGGAGAGATTCGCGACGTCCTCAATGACGGGGGGGGGTCTGCTCCACAGTCGCCGGCGGTTCCGCAGCCCCGGGGGGGGCGCTCGAGGGGGGGACGCCCGCCCCTGTAAACCCCTGTCCGGCCCAGCAGTCCCGCACCAAAGCCGGTCCGTTGGCCCGCTCCATCGCGAACTCGAGCAGCTCCAGAAATCCTGCCGCCGCCTGGTCACAGCGGCCCGCCCGCAGCGCTGCCACGGCAGCCAGCTCACGATAGCGCGCCGATCCGGCGCGGCGGCTCACGGCGTAACTCAGAACGCTGTCGGCGAGGGGCGGCGGGGCATCGATGGCGATCTGTCCCAATGCCTGGGTCAGGAACTCGCCGGGAAACGGGTGCCGGAAGGTTCCGCGTGCCGCCCCCAGGGCGCCGCGCGCCTGGATCGCGGCTTCATCCCAGCGGCCGGCACGCGCCGCCAGGAGGGCAAGGGCGGCGCGAATCTGCGCCGTATCGCCCCCCGCGGACAGCGCTTCCTTCAAGCGCAGCGTCGCGAGCGGCTTGCTGCGAACCGCCGCGAGCAGCGCCCGCGTGGTGAGCGCGTCGGCGCGGGGACCGCGCGCGAGCGCCGCCTCGAGCAGCGAATCGGCGCGCGCCGTGTCTCCCATGGCGAGTCGAATCCCGGCCATGCGCACGCTCCACTCCGCGACGTTGGGCTGCGCGCGGCGTGCGCCTTCCAAATACGGCAGCACGCCGGGATCGCCGCGCCGCAGCGCGAGGATGCGCAGCAGCGCGAAGGGCGACGTCCCGTCATCCCGGGTCCCGAGCTGCATGAGCGAGTCGAATACCGCATGAGCGGTTGCTCCGGGATCGAGGAAGCGCCGCGCGGCGACGAACTCGAGCCGCGGATGGTCGTCGGTGTGTTCGAAGGTGGCCCGCGTGATCAGACGCGTCACGCCCGAATCGCCCAGCAGCATCCGTCCGAAGTATTGATCGGGAGCATCGATACTCAGCCATTCGTGCCCGAGCTCGCGCAGCTGGCCGCCCGGTCCGAGGAGCTGGGCGACTCGTTGCCGGTCGTAGGAGATCGGCCGGCCGGACGCGAGCACGACGAGATCTGAGGTGCCGCCAAACCACACGTTGACGTGCGGGAAGACCTCACGGAGGCTGCGCACGATGCCGGCGACGATCGGCAACGGCAGCTGGTAGAGCTGAATCCATTGGCAGAAGATTCCATCGTCGGCGAGGCGCGAGCGGGCGATGCGAAAGAATTCCGGCGTGTACAGGGTCGCAATCCCCGCGACCCACGGATTCGAGGGCTCGGACACGATGACGTCGTAGCGCGTGCGATCGAGCTGGAGCGCACTGCGCGCGTCGTCGACTACCGCCTCGACGTTGGGCCGCGCGAGCACGCTGTCGTTCACCGCACGGAACAGGCTGTCCATCTGGAGCACCGCCGGCTCGATCTCCACCATTTTGACGCGCTGCATTCCTGGCGCGCTCGCGAGGACGTGCGTCGTCACGCCGATACCCTGACCAATGAGAAAGGCCGATTGAGCCCGTGGGTGCGCCACGAGCGGCGCGAGGCCGATCATGATCTGGGTATCCATGTCGCCGCGGTCGGATGCATCCACTTTCCCGTTGACACGCAGCGAGCGCCCCGTCTCACCTTCCCACACACTCACGGTGGCATTGGGACCTTCGCGGAACGCGAGCTGGCGGGTGCCCCGGTGCTCGAGAAACCGCTGCCGCTCCGCCTTGTCCATGCGCTGGCGCGCGTAGATCGTGGGACCCAGATCGATCAGCCGCGTGCTCCATCCCGGCGCTGAAATGGCGGCGACCAGCGCGAGCATGCCGAGGATCCCGCCCGCCAGCACTCGCACCCGCAGCCGCCGATCGTCGGCGCTGGCTTCCGCGATTCCGCGCGCGGCGAGCGCGGCCAGCGTGAGCGCCGCGAGCGCATTGATCACGAGCCCCACGCGCAGGGTTGCCTGGGTGCCGAGCGCGACAACGAGCACGAAGCCCGTAAGCACGGCGCCCAGGATGCTGCCGGCGGTGTTGAGCGCATATGCCGCGCCGACGTCGGCGCCTCGCGCCCGCCGGCTGCGCGCGGCCAAATCTGCGAGGAGCGGGAAGCTCATCCCCATGCCAATAGCCGGAATCAGCACGACCGCACCGACGGCGACGCCCATGAGCCCGAGGCGTGATGCAGCGGACATGTTCGGGATCTGGAAGACGGCAATGATGTAGGAGGGCAGCACTCCGAAAAAGAGAAACAGCGCCGCAGCGCCGATGCCGGTGATTCCCTGAGCGAGCGCCGCGCTGGCGGCGGTGTCGGGGCGGGGCATGCTGCGTCGCGCCACCATGACGCTGCCGAGGCCGATGCCCAGCAGGAACACGAGCAGAACGAGGGTGAAGGCGTAGGTGGATCCGCCCACGATCATCACCAGCACGCGGGTCCAGGCGATCTCGTTGAGGAGCGACGCAAACGCGGTGAGTCCGAGCAGCACGAGCGCGACCGTGTGCAGATGGTCACGTGGAGCGGCGGCCGGTTCGTCCCCGGGCTGCGGCTTGGCGCCAGCAGCGTCCACGGCACGCCCGAAGCGGATCGCGGCGACGCCGATCGCCAGGTTGAGGGCGGCAGTCGCCCACAACGAGGCCCGCACACCCACGAACTCGATCAGGAAGAATCCCGCGAGCGCGGTGCCGGTCATCGCCCCCAACGTGTTCAGACCGTAGAGCCGCCCCAGCGACGGCTTCAGCAGGCCGCGATCGTCACCCATCATCGCGCGCGTCAGCACGGGCAGGGTGCCACCCATCAGCGTCGTCGGAATCAGCAGCACGAGCGCGGCGAGCCCGAAGCGCAGGGCGACGCTCGCCGCGCCGCCCAGCGAGAGCGCGCCGGCGGTGCCGAGGTAGATCCAGTGCGCAAAGCCGAGCACGAGGGGTGACAGGATCCCAAAGACGCCGATCACGATTTCCAGCCGTCCGTACAGTGCCGCCGGTTGACGCGAACGATCCGCGATTCGACCGAACACCCAGGCGCCGAGGCCCAAGCCCCCCATGTAGGCGGCGACGACGGTGGTGACCGATTGGATGGTGGAGCCGAACGATTGATACAGGACGCGGACCCAGAGGAGCTCGTACACGAGCCCGGTGGCGCCCGACAGGAAGAACAGGAAACTGTAGACGAGCGCGGGCCTAGAACGCATGCAGCGCACGCATGGCCAGCGCGAGATCCTCCACTTGAGGCAGGATGAAATCTTCGAGATTTGGGGCGTAGCCGACGAAGGTGTCGGTCGAGGCGACGCGCTTCACCGGCGCATCGAGCCACGAGAAGCACTGATCCGCGATCCGGGCCGCGATCTCGGCGCCGTAGCCCCATGACAGCGAGTCTTCGTACGCGACGATCACGCGGTTCGTCTTGCGAATCGATGCTTCGATCGTCTCCCAGTCGACGGGGGACAGGGACCGGAGATCGATGACCTCCACGCTGATCCCGTCCTTCTCGTCGACCTCCTTCGCCGCGACGAGCGCGCGCTGCACGACGGCTCCATACGTCACCAGCGTGACGCCGCTGCCCTCGCGGGCCACGCGCGCTTTGCCGAATGGGATCATGAAGTTGGGGCCGGGATTGGGAGCTTTGTTGTAGGTCTGCCGATAGAGGTGCTTGTGCTCGAGGAACAGGACCGGGTCTTCACAGCGGATGGCGGTGCGCAACAGGCCGTTCGCATCGAGCGCAGTCGAAGGACAGATGACGCGAAACCCGGGGAGGGACGTGAACACGACCGCGCCGGTCTGCGAATGGTACACGGCGCCGCCCTTGAGGTACCCGCCGTAGGTCACGCGAATCACCGTCGGAGCACTGAACGCATTGTTCGAGCGCCAGCGCATGGTGGCCAGCTCGTTGCGCAGCTGATGATAGGCGGGCCAGATGTAGTCGAAGAACTGAATCTCGACGACCGGCTTGAGCCCCCGCGTGGCAAGCCCGATCGCGCGGCCCACGATGTTCGCTTCGGCGAGCGGTGAGTTGTACACGCGATCGCTGCCGAACTGGCGCTGCAGGCCCCAGGTCACCTTGAAGACGCCACCCTTGCCCTTCACTTCCTTGAGGTATTGCTCGCGGCTGACATCGGCCACGTCCTGGCCGAAGACGATGATGCGCGGGTCACGCGCCATCTCGTCCTTCATGCACGCATTGAGCAGGTCCACCATGGTGGTCGGCTCGCCCGTAAAGTGCGGATCGTCTTCCGTATCGAACTGCTCCGACGCCGGATTGACGTCGGGCGAGTACACGAACTGGAGCGCCGACTCGGGCTTGGGCTGCGGCGAGGTCAGCGCCATGTCCGCGGCGACCTGGATTTCCTCGTCCACGTCCGCCCGAATCGCCTCGATCTCCGATTCGGTCGCGACACCCTCCTCGATCAGCCGCTTGGGAAACACGGCGACCGGATCGCGCTTGGCTTCCTCTTCGCGCTCGCGGGAGGGTTTGTAGAGGATCTCGTCATCCGAAAGCGAATGCGAGTACGGGCGGGTCACGTGCGCGTGCACGAGCGCCGGGCCCTTGCGCTGGCGGCACCACTCGACCGCGCGGGTCAGCACGCCATAGGACGCGATCGGGTCGCAGCCGTCCACTTCCTCCACCAGCAGGTTGGGAAAATTGGACACCAGCTTCGACACCGACCCACCCGCGGTTTGCACCTCGATCGGGACGGAGATGGCGTATTTGTTGTCTTCAATCAGGAACAGGACCGGCAGCTTGAGATTGCTGGCGGTATTCAACGCTTCCCACCACTCTCCCTCGCTCGTCGTGCCGTCGCCGGCGGAGCAGTAGACGACTTCGTCCCCGTGGATCGGCTTCTCCTTCAGCTCGTCGATGCGATGGTAGCGGAGCCACGCTTCGGCGCATCCCACGGCCTGCAGGAATTGCGTGCCGGTGGGGCTCGACTGGTTCACGATGTTGAGCTCTTTGTGGCCCCAGTGCGACGGCATCTGGCGGCCGCCGGAGTTCGGGTCCTCCGCGGCGCCCACCGCCGACAGGAACATTTCGGTCGGGGTCATGCCGAGGGTGAGGCAGAGCGCGCGATCGCGATAGTACGGATAGAACCAGTCGTATGACGGGCGGAGCGTTTTTCCGGCGGCGACGAGCACGGCTTCGTGGCCCGCGCCCGAAATCTGGAAAAAGATCTTGTTCTGGCGCTTGAGCTGGATCTCCTTGTCGTCGATGCGGCGCGACAGGAGCATCAGCCGATAGATGTCGAGCAGGTCGGCCTTGGAGAGCGCCGACGTGCTTTTCGGAGTCCGGGATTGCGAAGGCGCCGCTTTGCTCGCGCCGCGGGAACGGGTCGCCATGCGCTAGAAAATAGCCTACCAGCGCTCAGTCTTCACGTCCGCCAGGACACTCTGCAGCTCGTTGAAGGCGATGCTCTTCGGTTCGGACGGCAGCAGCGGACTTAGATACTCCTGCTCCGTGCCTGTCACCGCCACGCGAAAGTGGGCGAAGCGGTTCCCGCCGAGGTCGGCCGAGACGATGACCGGCGACTGGAACTCCGGGGGAACGCCTTCCTGGATGACTCGCAGCCGTGCGCGAAACCGCCCGCCTTCGACGGACTCGGCCTTCCAAGCGACGCGATAGCGCGGGAGGGCGGCGCCTCGTACCCACTGGTCGAAGAACCACTGCATTGGGATGCCAGCATGCCGCTCAACGAGCTGCTGAAAATCGTCCGTCGACGCCGTTCGGCCCGTATACGACTCGTGATAGTCTCGCAACAACGCCGTGAACCGGTCCTCGCTGCGCGTTCGCAAATCGAGCATCAGCATCCGAAGCATGTGGATGACCCACGCGCCTTTTTCATACGTCATGACATGGTAGCCCGGCGACCCCGGCTCCCAATTGCGGAACCCCAGCCAAATGGGGCCGGCGGCGTCGCTGAGAGCCCGGACATTGGTGGCGTAGCGCTCGAGGAACTTGAAGTACTCGTCGTTCCGCTTCCGGATGCGTTGCACGTACCACAGGCCGGAGAACGTCGCGAGGCCCTCGGCGAGCCAGGCGTCGCGGTATGTCGCCGGCCTCACGGCATTCCCCCACCACTGGTGGGCGGCCTCATGCGCACGGAAGTACTCGTCGAACCCGTCGAGCGACGTGTTCTGAAAGGTGCTCCATGACAAGTGAATGACGCCCGGGAAGGAAACGCCGAGCGAGTACGGGATCTCAGTGACCAGGAAGGTGGAATCCGGCGGCGGGCCGAAGAGATGGGAAAAGAGCTTCAGGCTGTTGGAGACGTCCGCGGCGACGGTCTCCCGCATCTTGCTCTGGCTCGGCAGGTAGAATCCCATCCGCTCGAAGTCGCGCCGCAATGTTCGGTGCGCTTGCTCCGACACGAGGACCTCGATGGGCGGAGCGCCCTCGTACTGCACTCGCAGGGGATCGAACAACCCGAGATTGAACGTGGCGAAGGGAGAGGGCCGTGTAGTCTCCCAACGCGTAGTCATGACCCGCCCCTCGACGCTCGAATCCCGTCGCGTTCCGACGCTGGCCATGGGGTAGAAGCTGGGACTTTGGTACGTGATGTCGAACGTCGCCCAATCCCGTCCCTGCCCATTGCCGGGCCACCAGTTAGCACCGGGGTTGATAAAGAACCAGTCGCCGTAGCGATCGATCAGGTTGCCACGGTAAAAGAGCTGAATGCCGACCGAGTCGCCCGCGCCGAGTCGCATGGCCTTGAGCCACAGCGCCTCGTCGTCCTCCGCTTTGAAGTAGGCGGCAGCGGGCCGACCGTTCACGTGGGCCGAGTCGACGATGAGCTTTGGATGAAGCTGGAAGCGCATCCAGGGCCCGATCGATTCCGCCGCGGTGGCCGTGAACGTCGCGGTAGCAGCGAAATCCAGATCGGCGCCGCCGGTTTGCTTGAGCTTTACGGAAAGCCGGTAATGAGGGATGGTGAGGCGATGGCGAAGCCGCCATTCGCCCGTGGTGCCGCGAAGCGGACGCCGCTCCGGCTGCTGCAACATCACGGCCCAGTTCGCGCCCCAGCGCATTTTGCGGACGGGCCGGTGAATCTGGGTCGGCTCGGCCAGGTCAGGATCGTACTCGAAGACGATCGGGTCGCCACGGTCGCGGGTCAGATGGGCGAAGAACAGCCCATTGGACTCCCCGTTGAGCAGCGGCGCGATGATGGCGGGACGGAAGCTCCCTCGGTTCTCGCCTTTGATGCCCTCAAGCACATCCTGCATCGCGCGCGTGACCGTCGAGGGAACGGATCCCGGTGCGAGCGCGAGGGACGCGAGCTGCGCCGGGGTTGAGTCCGCGAACAACAGCACCGCCCGCGTTATCGTGTCGTCCAGCTCCGGCTTGCCTGCGAACCGTTCGAGCTGCCCGCGCTCGACCGCCAGCGACGGGGTAAGGCGGAAGCGCCCGGTCCCTTCAAAGACGGCACCGATGATCCGGCCGGCCACAGGCGTCATCAGGTAGAGGGTGCCACTTTCCAGCGTCAGCTCTCCGGCGTCGCGCCGCAACACCCAGTTTCGGATGGTAGCGACCTGACCGGATGGCGCGAGGGCCAGGATCTCGCGATACCGATCGAGGTACGTAGCTGCTGTTGTGGTGTCGGGCACAAGCACGACGGCCGTGAAGACGGCAAACAGACACATGGGCAGCTCGAATGAAGACGGTGCTAGTGCATTGAAGCATATTTCCGGCTCGACATTCGTCACTCACATCCACCGAGATGGATATGGACGAAGCCGCCAAGAAAGCCATCCTTCGGCACTTCCCCTACGGGCTGTACGTGATCACGGTCACGCACGGCGGCCGAGACCACGGCATGACCGCCAACTGGCTCACGCAGGCGGCGTTCGAGCCGCCCATGGCCGCCGTCGCAATCGAGAATGCCTCCAAGACCATCGCGATGATCCGCGACTCCCATCATTTCGCCATCAGTCTGCTGCTGTCAAGCCAGCGCGACCTCGCCGGGAAGCTGGGCAAATCGTCCGAGCAGGCGCCCGAGAAGCTCAAAGGCATCAAGACCAGACCGGCGCCCGTCTCCGGCACGCCCGTGCTCGTGGATGCGCTCGGGTGGGTCGAATGCCGCGTGGTCGCGACGCTGCCGGCCGGCGATCACACGCTGGTGCTCGGCGAAATCGTCGGCGCCGGCGTGGAGCACGACGGCGAGCCGCTCACCCTGGAGGAAGCCGGGTTGAAGTACTCCGGCTGAATTACGGCTTCCGGAACACGACTCTTCCGTCCAGAATCGTGTAGCGCGGTTTGATGGTCCCCAACGACTCGGCGGGGACCGCGAACGGGTCGCGCTCGAGCACCACGACATCGGCGAGCCGTCCGGCGGCGAGCGTACCCCATTTCTGCTCATTGAACGTCGCCCACGCGTTGCCGTACGTGTAGGCGCGTAAGGCTTCTCCCACACCGATCCTCTGCTCCGGCACCCAACCGCCGGGATGCTTGCCATCGAGCGTACGGCGCGTGACGGCGGCAAAGAGGCCGAGCATCGGATCGAGCGGCGCCACGGTCCAGTCCGAGCCGAACGCAAGCGGGGCGTCGCTGTCCAGAAGCGTGCGGAACGCGTACGTGGTCTTGATCCGCTGCGGCCCAATCCGGACTTCGAGCCAGCGGCCGTCGTCGATCGCGTGATAGGGCTGCATCGACGCCACCACACGCCGCGCGCCGAACTTCGGGATGTCCTCGGCCCGCAGGTGTTGCGCATGCTCGATCCGGAAGCGCCGATCCCGCGGGTCATGCGCGCGCGACACACTGTCGAAGATGGCGAGCAGGATCGCATTGGCCCGATCGCCGATGGCGTGCACCGCGAGCTGCAGCCCCGCCGAGTCTGCGCCGCCGATCCAGGCGCGCATGTCCGACTCGGGCTGCAGCATGATGCCGCGATAGCCCGCCGAGTCGGAGAATGGTTCGAAGAAGTAGGCCGTGCGCGAACCGGCCGAGCCATCCATGAATCCTTTGACGCCGCCGAGCCGCACCCAGTCGTCACCGCTACCACCACGGCCGATGCTCTCGGCCACGGCGCGCCAGTCTTCGATCGGGAAGTACAGGATGACCCGCATCGTCAAGCGATTCGCGCGCGCGAGGCGCCGATAGCTCGCGAGATCGGCCCAGGACGCTGACACGTGCGACGTGGCGGTCACGCCGAGCGATGCGGCATGCGCTAACGCGCGCGCCAATGCCGAATCCCGCTGCTCCGGTGAGGGATCGGGAACCACTCGTCCGATCAGGCCCATCGCCTGGTCCTTGAAGACTCCTCCCCTTGTGATCTCGCCGCCGAAGGGCGCCGGAGTCTCTGGGGTAATGCCGGCGGCGCGCATCGCGGAGCTGTTCGCGAGCGCCATGTGGCCGTCGAGTCGATTGATGAAGACGGGATTGTTGGGTGTGACGGAATCAATCCAGCTGTGCTGCGGCAGGGGAGTGCCGCGCCAGAGCGTGTGGTCCCAATCACCGCGGGTGATCCATTCACCCGGCTTGAGATGCGAGGCGTACTCTTTGAGCCGGCGCACGAACTCCTGAGGCGTGGCCGCATCGCGCAGATCGACCGACGCCAGTTGAAAGCCGCCGTTGATGAAATGCGTGTGCCCATCCGCGAAGCCCGGCATGATCAGGCCCCCATCGGCGTTCAGGACCTGCGTCTTCGAGCCGATGTAACGCGCGATTTCGGCGGAGTCGCCGATCGCGAGAATCTTGCCATTCCCGATCGCGACCGCGCCGGGGCGACCGCGACCCGTGGAGAGGCCGGTCCACACGGGCCCGCCCGCAATGACAATCTCGGCTTTCGAGCCGCACGCGCCGAGCACGGTGAGCGCTACGACAAACGACGCACGACGCACGAGAAGCCTCCTAACGAAGCTTGGTAATCCGGCGAATGGTATCGAGCGCTGCGATCGGATCGGCACCTGAGTCTTTTTTCGCGGATGGCCTGCCGATTCCGTCCCGGATATCGAGCAGTACTTCGAGCAGCAGTTGTTCGCGCTGATACGCCGCATCGAGATCAGCCATCCTCCGTTCGTCGCCGGTTTTCCTGGCACGATCGTAGGCTTCTCGATACACCGATTCGAGATTGTCGAGTATTTGTTGGCGCGGCCGTGGACTCATGCGGGCGAAAGATATAGGTTCACGCCATGTCGCTCAAAGGCAAACGCGTCCTCTTCTTTGCGGCTCCCCTGTATGAAGACCTGGAGCTGTGGTATCCGAAGATCCGGCTCGAAGAGGAAGGAGCCGCTACGACCGTGGCGGGAATGGGCGAGCGGATCTATCCCGGCAAGCGTGGCTATCCGGTGACCGTCGATACGAACGTGGACCAAGTCTCGGCATCGGATTTCGATGGGCTGGTCATTCCTGGCGGCTTCGCCCCCGACCAACTGCGCCGTTCCGACAAGGTTCTTCAGTTGACACGGGAGATCTATCAGGCCGGTAAACCCGTGGCATTCATCTGTCACGCGGGCTGGGTGCCGATTTCCGCGAAGATCCTGAAGGGCAAACGCGCGACGAGCGTTCGCGCCATCAAGGACGACATGGAGAACGCCGGCGTCATCTGGGAAGACAGCGCGGTGGTGGTAGATGGGAATCTGATTTCGTCGCGAACACCGGCCGACTTGCCACAGTTTTGCAAAGCGCTGATCGCCGCGCTACGACAAGGGGCGCAAGACTAGGCCGCTCGGCACCTTCGGAATGAAGTACGTGGATTTGGGCGGCATCACGTCGCCCGCGTCCGCTACGGCAAACACCTGCTCCACTTTGGTCGGATTGAGCAGCACGGCCATCGCCGCTCCCCCGTGCTGCACCATGTCCAGCGCCTGCTTCGCGTCCGGCACGTAGCGCACAATCGGCGTCGATGTTGCCGCTCCAAGAATCTGCTTCACCACCAGCGATTCCACGCGCGCGACATCGAGGTTACGGACCGCATCGCTCTGCGCGAGGCTCGGCACGCGGTCCGGGAGCACCCCGGGGCGCATCACCAGCGCCACCATCCGGCTGCGATCCGCGACGAGGCACGCGGTCCGATCGCGGCCCAGCGAGGCGAGCGTGGCGACAACATCGCGTCCTCCCCCCGCGGGAACCGGTTGCACGTCGAACACATCGCGCCAGTGCGGGAGCATGCGCTCCAGGTCCCGCCCCGCACCGAAGATCACGCGATGCGTCGGCAACACCGTCAGCCCGGCATCCTGTGCCGACACGATCAGCGCCAGCAGGCGATCGGCCGCGGGATTCTCGCGCGCGTACGAGCTGGCCGTTTCGTAGCGGTGGTGGCCGTCGGCGATGTACAAGGGGGACGAGGGAAGGGGGAAGGGGGACGGGTCGCGGACAGTCCAAAGACGGATCCCTACTCCGTCAAGCTCGGCACTGGCGTCGGGCTTCCCCCGAGCGACGGCAGCCACGGCATTCGCAAGTGAGCGATCACGATCGGGAGCGAGCAAGAAGATCGACTCGATGTTGGTGGCCGTGGCTTGCATGAGCGCGAGGCGATCGGCCTTGGGACCGGCATGCGTGTGCTCGTGGGGGCGAACACGGCGCGGTTCGTACCCCTCCGCCGCCACCGCTGCGAAGAGGCCCCGCCGCACACATTTTTCTCCGGTCGGTATTGTGAAGTCCTGCGCCATTACATAGAGCACGGGATCGGGATCGCGCCGCAGCACCCCGCTCGCGCGCCAGGCCCGGAGCCGCTTGGCCGCCGCGCGATAGCGGTCGTCGTCGGGCTGCCCGGGCCGCGCTTCCGGCAGCATGACGTGCACGATATTGTCTGCGTGGAGCGCGGCGTAGCGCGCGCGCTCGGTCGGATCGATGACGTCATAGGGCGGCGCGATCAAGCGGCTCAGGTTCTCCACCGCCGCGTAGCGCTCACCCCGAAATGGAGCGACGAGGTCAGCCATGAGCTTTCGTGATGCGCAGCAGGCGGTGGACCGCTGGGTCGGCCAGTTTGAGGAAGGCTACTTCCCGCCGCTCGTCAACGTCGCGCGGCTGGCCGAAGAGGTGGGCGAGCTGGCCCGCGAAGTGAATCATCAGTTCGGGCCGAAGAAGAACAAAGCCGACGAGCAGCCGGGATCGATCCCGATGGAGCTCGCGGACATTCTGTTCGTGGTGATCTGCATCGCCAATTCGCAGCGCATCGATCTCGATGACGCATTCGCGCAGATGATGGCCAAGGTCACCTCCCGCGACGCCGGCCGCTGGTCCAGGAAGGCTCGCTGACTTCCTCGTAGATCCGCGCGTACGACACCAGGCGATCGGGATCGATCGCGCCGGGCGGTGCGCCGCGCACCGCGCAGCCCGGCTCGGCGAGGTGGCGGCAATTATCGAACCGGCATTGATCGAGATAGGGCCGGAATTCCGGAAAGCAGGCGCCCAGCTCATTGGGATCGATGCCCCAGGCGCCGATTTCGCGGAGGCCAGGTGTATCCACGACGTAACCGACGCCGGCAACCGGCACCAGCTCGGCGGCGGTCGTGGTGTGCTTGCCGGTGCGCCATTTCTCGCTGATCGCGCCGACGCGCAGCTTGAGTCCCGGTTCGAGCCAATTGAGCAGACTCGACTTCCCCGCGCCCGACGCGCCCGTAAAGACCGAGTGCCGGCCGCGCAGCAGGTCGCGCAGCGCCGGTAGCCCCTCGCCCTCCTTCACCGACGTCGCGAGCAGCTGATAGCCCGCAGTCTTGAAGCGCAGCGCCAGCGCCTCCTCGGTCGTGCGGTCGAGCTCGATCTTGTTCAGGACCACGGCCGCGGGAAGGCCGTTCGCTTCCGCAATGACGAGGAAGCGGTCGATCATTCGGGGGCTCGGTTCCGGATCGCACGCGGAGGTTACGACGATGACCTGATCCACGTTCGCCGCGACCGGCTGCGGGCGGCGTGGACCCGCGCCGCTGCTGCCCTGCGACGCGCGGCGCGCGAGCACCGAGCGGCGCGGACGGATCTCGGCGATCGTCGATCCCTCGAGGACGACGACATCGCCTGGGACAACGCGATCGTCGTCCTTGTGCTTGAGTTTCCCCCGCAGGGTGGCGGTGATTTCACCGTCGTCGGTATGGATGCGATAACCACCGCCCACGCGCGCGAGCACGACGCCGTTCACGAGCGTCACGCGCGCTGCCTCGCGACACACTCATCGAGATGCGACTTGACCTGCTCGAGCGTCAGCGCGAGCACGGGCGCGAGCGCTTCGTCCGGCGTGGGCCCAAACGCGAGATAGTCCGTTTCGAGATGCCCGACTGGCTGGCCCGACTCGCTCCAGCGCACGAACAGCAGTGCCGCGCCGTAGCCCTGCCCGGCTGAATCGTCGGTCAATGCCGCAACCGAGTACGCGTGTCCATCCGCCGCCCCGAACGCCGGCGGGCGTCCGTGCACCTGCTGATATCCGCCCAGCGTCGTGTCATCCATTAGCGGCGGCGGTGCACAGATTCTTTGAGAATGTTGGTGGTGATGAAGGCGATGTTGGCGGGGCGCTCCGCCAGCCGGCGCATGAGATACGGATACCAGTGCGTCCCGAAAGGGACGTACACCCTCATGTTGTAGCCTTCACGCCGCAGCCGATACTGGAGATCTCGCCGTACGCCATACAGCATCTGAAACTCGAAACGCTCGGCGGGAATTCCTTGTCGTTTCGCAAACGCCTTGGCGTGATCGATGATGCGCACGTCGTGCGTTGCAATACCGGGATAGGTGCCGCGCTCGAGCAACCGCTCCATGCACGCAATGTAGTTCGCATCCACGTCCTTCTTGTCCGGGAACGCGACGTCCTCCGGCTCCTTGTACGCCCCCTTGCACAGCCGCACGCGCGCGCCCAGCGCGATCATCGCATCGACGTCGGCCGCGGTGCGGCGCAGGTACGACTGCAACACAACACCCACCGCGGTCGTGAACTCCGGGTAGAGTACGTCGGTGAACAGGCGAATGGTGCGCTCCGTATACGACGACTGCTCCATGTCGATGCGCACGAACGAGTCGTACTGCTTCGCCTTGCCGATGATGGATCGCATGTTGCGGATGCACAGCTGCTCGTCGATGTCGAGCCCCATCTGCGTGAGCTTGACCGAGACGTTGGCGTTGGCCTTCGCCGCGTGAATCCGGTCGAGGACCTCGAGGTAGGTGTGGCAGGCCCGGTTCGCTTCCTCCGCGTGCACGACGGATTCGCCCAGCAGATCGAGCGACGCGGTGAGGTGGCTTCCGTTCAGGTCGCGGAGCGTGGCGATCGCTTCGTCGACCGTTTCCCCCGCAACGAACCGGGAGGCGAGCTTTCGGGCGAGGCGGTTCTTCCGAACGAACCGGAAGATGCTGGGCTGCTCACTCAACCACAGGAACGCGGCTTTCAGCATCAGCCGTAGAACTTGGTCCCGCGGCCGGCGTGCTCGCGCAGCACTTCGCATGGCGTGAATCGAGCACCGTAACGCTCCGCCAGACGCTCGAGATCATTCACCACCCGCTCGGCGCCGAGGTCATCGGCATAGCGCAGCGGCCCGCCGCGGAACGGCGGGAAGCCGAATCCGAAAATCGCCCCGATGTCGCCGTCACGCGGGCTCCGGACGACCCCTTCACCCAACGCGCGGGCGGCTTCATTCACCATGCCGAGCACGAGGCGCTGGAGGATCTCGGCGGGCCGTGGGCCGCCGTTCGGATGCGCGCCGAGCTGCTCGTACACGTTCTCATCGACGCCCCGCTTCTTGCCGCCCTTGTAGAAGTAGAACCCGCGTCCCGATTTCCGGCCCAACCGCCCGGCTTTGACGAGCACCCCAATACCGGGCCCGGGCGCCGGAATGATGTGATCGCCGTAGGCCTCCTGCATGACCCCGGCCACCTTCAGCGCGACGTCGAGGCCGACTTCATCGAGCAGCGTCACCGGCCCCACCGGGAAACCGAAGCGCACGGCCATGCTGTCGATTTCCTCGATCGACGCGGCGTCCGCCAGCAGATGACCGACTTCATTGGCGTAGGGCGCGAGGATCCGGTTGACCCAGAATCCGGGAGTGTCGCGCACCACGATGACGGTCTTGCCGATGCGTCGGCCGAACGCGACCGCGGTGCTGATGGTCTGGGGCGTGGTGCGCGCTCCGGGAATCACTTCGAGCAACGGCATTTTCGCGACCGGCGAAAAGAAATGCATGCCGATGACGCGCTCGGGGTCGCGTGCCGCCTCGGCGATGCGCGTGATCGGAATCGTCGAGGTATTGGACGCGAACACGCCCGCGGCCGGCAACACGCCTTCCGCCTCCCGCAGCACCTGCTGCTTGACGGCGAGGTCTTCGAACACCGCCTCGATGGTCAGCTCCGCCCGGCCGAATCCCGCGTAGGTGTCGCCGCCGGACAGCAGCGCCACCAGCCGGGCATATTCGTATTTCGAGATGCGGCGCCGCTTCAACCGGTCGTCGAGAATCGCGCGAGCCGCGAGGATACCCTGCGCCACTCGCCCAAGATCCGCGTCTTTCATGCGGACATCGACCTCGGCTTGCGCCACCGCGGTCCCGGCGATACCCGACCCCATGAAGCCTGAGCCGATGATTCCCAGCCGGTTGACGCGCGCGGCGGGAGGAGCATTCGCAACGCCGGGGTCCTTCTTGAGTTGATTGGTGGCAAAGAAAATCTGCACGAGCTTGCGGGAGACATCGGTCACGGCCAACTGTCCGAACAGCTGGGCTTCACGCTTCAGTCCTTCCGACATCCCGTGCTTCAGCCCGTATTCGACCGCTTCGAGCGCCGCGACCGGCGCGGGGTAGTGCCCCGCGGTGCGCTCGAGCACCTGCTTGCGCGCGGTACGGAACACGATGCGCCGGCCGAGCGGATTGCCGTCGAGCAGGAATCCGATGAATCCACCGGGCCGCTTGCGCTTGGGGCGCCACCCACCGGCCATTTTCTGAGCGGCGCGGAACGTGATCTCATTGAGAATCGGCGGTGCCACCAGCTCGTCCACAATGCCGAGCCGGAACGCCTTCGGGGCGCGCTCCAGTTTGCCGGCGAGGATCATGTCCAATGCCGCGCGCGCGCCGATCAGGCGTGGCAGCCGCTGACAGCCGCCCGCGGCGGGCAGGATCCCGAGCTGGACTTCTGGCAATCCGATCTGCGTCTTGGGATGATCGGTGGCGACACGGTAATGACACGCGAGCGCAAATTCGAGCCCGCCCCCGAGGCAGCCGCCGTGAATCCCCGCAACGACGGGTTTCGGGAAGCGTGCGACGCGATCGAGCAGGTCCTGACCTTCAGCCGCGAGGCGCTCCGCCTCGGCCGCGGAGCTCAGCTGGACGAATTCTTCGATATCGGCGCCGGCGATGAAGTTGTCCGGCTTGCCGGAGAAGAACGCGACGCCCTTTACGCGCGCGTCGTCCGCCAGGGCCGCAAAGCACGCGAGAAACTCGTCTTTGACACCGCGCGAAATGACGTTGACCGGATGGCCTGTGAGGTCCAGCACCACGACGGCAATGCCATCGGAGATCTCCCAGGTGACGGCGGGAGCCGCGCGAGCCGGAGCAGTGATCGTCGCCATTACCGGCGTTCCAGCACCATGGCGAATCCCATCCCGCCCTGGGCGCACACGGAGATGAGCCCGAACTGCACATCGCGCCGGACCATCTCGTTGGAGAGCGTCGTCACCAGACGCCCGCCCGTCGCGCCGAACGGGTGGCCGATCGCGATCGAGCCGCCCATCACATTGATGATGTCCTCGTTGATCTCCCAACCCTTGGCCGCAAAACCTTGAAGATTCGAGAGCACCTGCGCCGCGAACGCTTCGTGCAGCTCGATCAGTCCGAGATCCTTCCACTGAATGCCGGCGCGCTCGAGCGCCTTGGGCACCGCCCACACCGGCGCCTGCAGCAGCTGCCACCCCGGATCGACCGCCGCGACTGCGTAGGACCGGATATACGTGAGCGGCTGGTAGCCCAGACCCTGCGCGGCCTCGGCGCTCATCAGCAGGACCGCGGATGCACCGTCGGTGAGGGGCGATGCGTTGGCGGCGGTGACACTGCCGTAGCGGCGATCGAATACGGGTTTGAGCTTCGCCATCTGCTCGAGCGACGTGTCGGTTCTGATGCCGTTGTCCTGGCGCACGATCGCCTCATTCGGCCGCGTCGAGAGCCATGGCGCGATCTCCGCCGTGAGCCGCCCGTCCGCCGTGCCCTCGGCCGCGAGCGTATGGCTGCGCAGCGCCCAGCGATCCTGCTCCTCGCGGGCGATGTGATTCTCCTTGGCCATCTTTTCCGCCGACTGGCCCATCGACTGACCGGTCGACGGCTCTGCGATCGCGGGCGCGACCGGAATCAGGTCTTTCGGACGGATCTTGGCGAACGTCCTGACGCGCGCGCCAAGTGACTTGGCCTTGCTCGCTTCGACCAGAATGTCCGCGAGGCGGCGGGATGCGAGAATCGGAATATCCGAGAGCGCCTCGGCGCCGCCGGCCATGATGACGGCGGCATTGCCCAGTGCGATCTGGTCATGCGCCGCGGTGATGGCCTGGTTGGCCGAGGCGCAGGCGCGATTGAGCGAGTAGGCCGGGATCTCCTTGGGGAACTGCGGCAGGAGGCTGACTTCGCGGCCGATGTTCGGCACCAGCGGAGACGGAACCACCTGGCCGAAGATGACTTCGTCGACTTCCTGTCCATCCAGATTGGTACGCTCGAGCAGCTCGCGCGCGGCGTAGCGCGCGAGATCGACGGCGCGCACGTCCTTCAAGACAGTGCCCGCTTTACTGAATGGCGTTCGGACGCCGGCGACAACAGCTACACGCCGTCCATTGAGACCCGGCATTAGATTCACCCTCCGATTTTGGTCACAGGCTAAAGCCTGTGCTGCGAAACCTACCACCAGCCCCTAGTGGAGGGGAGTTGGATCAGGCTCTAGTCGAAACGCCGTGGGACGTGTTGGTCATCGGCGCCGGGATCACCGGCGCGGGGATCGCGCGGGATGCGGCCATGCGCGGGTTCCGCACCGCCCTGATCGATAAGGCGGACTTCGGGGCTGGTACGTCGTCCCATTCTTCCCGGCTGATTCATGGTGGCGTGCGCTACCTGGAGCAGTACGCGTTTCGGCTGGTATTCGAGTCCAGTCACGAGCGGCGCGTCTTGCTCAGGATCGCGCCGCATCTCGTGCGCCCGCTCGCGTTCCTCTTTCCCGTGTATCGCGGCGGTCGCGTTCCGGCCTGGAAGCTGCGCGCCGGGATGTGGCTGTACGACTTGCTTTCGGCGTTCCGGAACGTCCGGCGGCACCGCTGGCTCAACGCCAAGAACGTGCGCCGCGTCGAGCCGGGCGTGCGCGACAAGGGTCTGGTTGGAGCGTCGCTCTACTACGACGCGCAGGTAGACGATGCACGCCTCGTCATCGCCACCGTGCGCGCCGCCGCGCGCTCGGGTGCGGTCGTCGCCAATTACATCGAGGCGACGGCATTGCTCAAACCCGATGGCCGTATCCGAGGCGCCGTCGTTCGCGACGTGCTCACCGGCGAGACGGCGAACATTCGCGCCAACGTCGTGGTGAACGCCACCGGCCCGTGGTCGGATGCGCTGCGGCGGCTGGACAACCCGGCTGCCAAGCCGCTGCTGCGCCCCACCAAGGGCGCTCATGTGTTTGTGCCGCGGCGGCGCATGTCGAACGAGCATGCTGTCACGCTGTTCTCGCCGCTCGACGGTCGCGTGATGTTCGTGCTGCCCTGGGGAGACCTGTCGTACGTCGGCACGACGGACACCGATGCCGACGCTTCACCCGACGAGTTACGTGTGACATCCGCGGATGTGACGTACCTGCTCCGATCGGCGAATGCCGCCTTTCCGGACGCCCACCTCACCACGAATGATGTCATCTCGGGATGGGCAGGGTTGCGGCCATTGCTGCATCAGGACAACGCCACCCCGTCCCAGGTGTCCCGCGAGCACGCCATCGAGGAGAGCGCGCACGGACTCGTCTCGATCGTGGGGGGCAAGCTCACGACGTATCGGATCATGGCCCGCGACGTGGTCGATCGCGTCGCGAAGCGACTGCAGACGCTCGATGGGCGCCCCGTGGCTCCGCATCCACCCACCGATCGTGAACCGTTGCCGGGCGGGGAAACCGCCGATCTCGAGGTGCTGGTCGAAGCCGCGCGCGCCCGCGGCACACCGGAAGCGACCGCGCGTCATCTGGTGGCGAGCTACGGCAGTGAGGCGGCGGCGGTGCTCAACCTGGTCGATCGCGAGCGTCCGCTGGGGCAACCGATCGTGCCCGGCAGGCCGGAAATCTGGGCGGAGGTCACGTACGCGGTCGAGCGCGAGATGGCACAGCGGGTACAGGACGTGCTGATCCGGCGCCTGCACCTGTACTACGAAACGCGTGATCAGGGCCAAGCAGTCGCCGGTGCAGTCGCGAGCCGAATGCAAAAGCTCCTCGGCTGGGACGACACCCGTGAGGCCGAGGAGCTTCGCGATTACGCGCAAATGCTGGAACGAGGTCGCATCAAGGTTTGACGCGCACCCGAGGTCTGATGCGTATATCGGGATCGTCCTCGTCTTCGATCTGCCGTAGCGCCCAAGTCGCGGCGCGCCGCACCGATCCCGCTTCATCGCTCTGAGCTGCCACCAACCCGTCGCGCGCGCGCGGACTTTCGATCTCGCCCAGGGCCCACGCCGCGGTCGCACGAACCTCGATATCACTGTCCTTGAGCGCCGCGACCAGCGGATCGACCGCGCTCTCGTCTTCGATTTCGCCGAGCGCCCAGGCGGCGAGCACGCGCACCTCGGGATCGGTGTCGCGCAGGCCCACGGCCACCGGCCGGACGCCGCTCCCCTCTTCGATTTCCCCCAGCGCCCAGAGCGCTGTCTTTCGCACGCTCACGACCGGATCGCGCACGAGCGGCTCGAGCGCCGCGACGCCTTGACTGCTTTCGATCTCCCCCAGCGCCCACGCCGCGGCCTGGCGCACGCGCGGCTCGCGGTCCTTCGTTGCGGTCGTGAGCAGCGGCACCGCGCTGGCGTCTTCGATTTCGCCGAGGGACCATACCGCGGCGAGCCGGACGTCGAGCACCGGATCGTTCACGGCCGCCGTGAGCGGGCGAACCCCGCGCGCGTCTTCGATCTCGCCGATCGCCCACGCGGCGGTGCGCCGGACTTCGGGGGCGCGGTCATTGAGGGCGCGCGCGAGCGCGTCGATGGCGACCTTGTCCTCGATCTCACCGAGCGCCCAGGCCGCGGTCATGCGAACCGCGGGGGCATCGTCATCGCTCAGCGCTTTGCTGAGCGGATTGATCGCGCGCGAGTCCTCCATTTCGCCGAGGCCCAGGGCACCTGTCTCGCGGAGGTCGGCCCGTGCATCGCGCAGCAGGCTGATGAAGAGATCGTACTCACCCGATCCGCCGTGATTCCCGAGCACGCGCACGGCGATCCCGCGCACGCAGCGGTTCTCGTCGCGCACGAACGCTCGGAAGGCACGCAGCGCCCCCGGGTTGATGTCCGAACTGCGCTCGTGCATCTCGACGTGAAAGCCGCCACCACCGCCTTCGGGCATCGGCATTGGAGTCGGCATCGGGCGGGGCATCGGCATGCTGGGGTCTGAATACCAGCCTCCCCAGCCCCACCAGCCGCCATAGTTGGTCATGGCCTGACCGGCGAGCTTGCAGATCGTGGAATCGCTCGTCTTGAGCAGCGAGAGCACCCGCGTGACCGTAGCGGAGTCGAGGGTGGAGGGGTTCTGCACGGTGACCAGCAAGGCCAAGAACGTTGCAAGCATGACCAATCCCGGGTGGAGGATACGTCCGTTTGGATATGTGGAATACCCCAAAGGTTGCCGCCTCGGGAAATGGCGGTATTTTCTCGCCCCGTGCGTCAACGTACCTGGCCCGTTTTCCTCTGTATTGTCGGTCTCCCCGCCTGCTCCCGCCCCGAGGCGCCCCGGCAAGCGATTGCGGCGGCGAGTACGGCGGACTCGATCATCCCGGTTGGCCCCTTTGGCGACGCCGTGCGCCGCGGCCGGGCGCTTCTGCTGGCAACCCGCGACAGCCTGCCGAGCCACGTGGGAAACCAGCTGCGCTGTACCAGCTGCCATCTCGACGCCGGGCGCCGGGAGATGGGCTCCTGGGTCGGCGTGTTCGCCCGGTATCCGCAGTACCGTCCCCGCAGCGGTATCGTCGAAACGATCGAGTATCGCGTCAATGATTGCCTCCGCCGCAGCATGAACGGCACCGCGCTGGATCCCGCCAGCGCCGAAATGCGCGACATCGTGGCCTACTTCGCGTTTCTGTCGCGTGGCACCCAGATTGGCCCGCCGGCCGGCGCACCGGGAGCGCGACTCCAGAAGTGGGCCTCGTTTGCGGCGGACACCGCGGCGGGCGCGCGCGTGTTCGGCGCGTCGTGCGCGAAGTGCCACGGCGGAAAGGGCGAAGGCACGCCGGTCGGGCCGCCGGTGTGGGGTCCGCAGTCGTACAACGTGGGCGCGGGCATGACGCGCGTTCGCGCCGCTGCCGAGTTCATCCGTCACAACATGCCTTTCGACGCACCCGGAACGCTCACCGACCAGCAGGCCTTTGACGTCGCCGCGTACGTGAATGCGCAGCCGCGGCCCGATTACAAAGGCAAGGAAAACGACTGGCCCAACGGCGATCCGCCACCCGATGTCGCTTATCCAACGCGGTCCGCCACACGCCGCGCCCCGTAGGTCATCACCTGAGGAGGTTCCGATGTTCGAGTTCAACGACGTCACCACTCCCCGCCGCGGATTTTTGGGCACTCTTGCCGCCACCGCGGCCGCGGGCCTCGCCAGCCTGACTCCGCTGCGACTCGAAGCACAGCCGCGCCGCGGATCGAGCGGCGTGGATGCGGCGTTCGAGACGTGGCTCAACCGGGTCACCGGGAAGCACAAAATGGTCTTCGACGCGCCCGAGGTGAACAGCGGCATGCCGGTGATCTGGCCGCGCGTCTGGCTCAACGGCAACAACGAGAATTACGGCACGAAGGACACAGACAATTCCGCGGTTGTGATTCTGCGCCAC